>Ga0075429_100000985_pt1 | contig 22642 bp, 18 predicted proteins | sample RhiMetdeltSRZDD3_FD_75295 | JGI IMG/M metagenome (GOLD analysis project Ga0075429, IMG submission 75295) | Populus rhizosphere microbial communities from Tennessee, USA - Rhizosphere MetaG P. deltoides SRZDD3 | ecosystem: Host-associated > Plants > Roots > Rhizosphere > Soil | place: USA... | reverse complement strand
CTCGTCCCGCTGCCGCCGCCGGCGCAGGTGGTGGACGCGGCGGGACCGCCGGCGCTGGTGTGGCTCGCCACCTACAAGCCGTCCAAGCGCCCCGCCTGGTTCACGCGTTTCGCCGAGCGCCACCCGGCCGTGCGCTGCCGGATGGCCGGCACCATCCCGGAACCACCGCGCGGGCCCGAGAGCTGGAACGCGGCGCTGGCCATGGCCGAACGCTGCCCGAACCTGGAGGTGTTGCCCACGCTGCCGCACGAACAGGTGGGGGAGTTCCTGCGCAGCGCCACGCTGTTCGCGCACAGCTCGGCGGCCGAGGGGTTCCCGAACACGTTCCTCGAGGCGTGGGCGCACGGGCTGCCGTGCGTGACGGCCTTCGATCCCGACGGGGTCATCGAGCGCGAGCGGCTCGGCGCCTGCCGCAACGACTACGACGGCTGGGAGGCCGAGTTGGAGCGCCGTATCGCCGACCCGGCCCTGCGCGTCGCCGAGGGCGCACGGGCGCGGGCGCACGTCGAGACGCACCACGCTCCCGCAGTGATCCACCCACGGTTCGCGGACGTGCTGCGCCGTGCGCTCGGCCAGGGCCCGGTGGAGGACTCCGAGCGCGAGGGGAGTTCCCGGACCGGTTAGGCCAGCCAGCCCTCGTGCTCGAGGATGTCGCGCATCGTGGTCCACTCGTAGCGTTCGAACAACCGTTCGAGATCAGCCATCACCCTGTGGGGGGGCCAGCCAGGCGGAGTACTCGCACGTCCAATCCGAGTCGCTCAATCGCTCCGGGGCGAAGCCCTGAACTCGAGCACGAACAGCTGGTTCGCTCCGAGCAGGAACGGCCGGAATCGCGCGAGTCGGAAACCTGCGCGCTCGGCGACCACGGCCATCCGCTTGCGGTCGAGGAACTCGTGGTGTTCCTCGGCAGCTTCGCGACTGAACACGCCGATGCGCCCGCCCAGGTCGTGGATGCGTCGCCCGAATGGATGGGGCGTGGTGAGCAGGACCTGTCCCGTCGGCGCAAGGTAAGTGCGCAGCGAGGTAAGCCACGCGGTCGGGTTTTCGATGTGTTCGATGACGGCGAGGCCGACGATCAGGTCGAAGGGTTCCTGCGGCGAAGCTGACATGAACTCCACGGTGGTCAGGAAGCGGTGCGCCGGCTGCTCCCGGCGGGCAGCAGCCACCGAGGCCTCGTCCTGGTCCACGCCCGTGTACCGGGAGCTCTCGACCAGTCCCGCCAGCTGGCCGGTGCCGCAACCGATGTCAAGCACCCGACCTCGAGCGAGCAGGGACCGGACTGCCGCGATGCGCCGTGCACGGAGGAACGGCGAGAGGAGGCCCGTCATCTGATCGGCCATGTGCACCCTTTCGAATCGGGCGATTCGGAACCTCGTCCGGAGCAGCTCGGCTTCGGCACCCGGGGCGCCACACAATGTCAGGCGCACTCCAGGTCCCCTCCGCGGCATGCCGTCGCCTGGCCGTTCGAGTCCCGGACACGCCGGAGCCGGGGGCGGAAGTCTATACTTGGGCGGCCCGGATGAACAATCCGCGAGCGCCGTGTCGGGCGAAGTCCGGTGAGCGAGCGCGTCTGCGCCGCGTCAGCGCGGCAGCCAGCCCTCGTCCGTGAGGATCTCGCGCATCGTGGTCCACTCGTAACGTTCGAACAGGTGCTCGAGCTTCGCCATCACCGTGTGCAGGTTCACGTAGGTGATGAACCCGTTCACCGGGTCGAGCGGCTGCCGGCGCGCCTCGGGCGCGACCTCACGCGGATGCAGGTAGAGCACGAACGGGCGGTGGAGCAGGATGAAATCGAGCCCGGCGCGGAATACGGTCAGCGGCAGTGCACGCAGGTAGAAGCCACCTCCCACCGGGAAGCGCAGGCCCTGCAGCTCGGCGATCGCCACCGGGAACTCGACCAAGCGGCCGTCAGGGTCGTGGCGGCACAGGTCCTCGCGTGACGGGCGGTAGATGCCCACCGGTGCTCCGGGCGTGCCATACATCTTCACCTTCATCGGGAAGATGCTGCTGTCGTACGCGTAGCCCTCGTCGCGCAGCACGTCCAGCGCCCACGGATTCGAGCGATCGATGCTGAACGTGGGCGCGCGAAAACCGGCCACCGGGAAGTGCCCGAGTGCGGCCTCGACCACGCTGCGGAACTCGCGCAACTCGGCGCGGAACGACTCCGGCGTCGCCTTCCACAACGGCCGGTGCGACATGCCGTGGCAGGCCAGCTCATGACCCTCGGCCACCATGCGCCGGATCAGGGCCGGGTGCTCGCGCACGATCTCTCCCAGCACGAAGAATGTGCTGTGCCAGCCGTGGCTCGCGAGCAGGTCGAGGATGGCCTCTGTGCCGCGCACGACGATGCTCTCCTCGGGACGCGCGTCGGCGATGGGGTTGAGTTCGCTGTGGTGCCAGTCCTCGATGTCGAACGAGAACGCGGCCCGGTGCGGGAAGACCGGCATCACGGCCTCCAGCGGTAGACGAGGAACCGGCCGGAGTCGTAGACGCGCTCGAAGCGCGCGCTGTCGGCATCGAGCGCCACCCACGGCGCGCCGGCTGGGAAGTCGGAGGCACGATAGACGATGTACGCGGGTGCGCCGAGGCGCGCGAACAGCGCGGCGTCAGTCTCGAGCGAGTCGGCCGCGCCATAGAGATCGGCCGAGACGGCGCGGCGGCGGGCGAGCTCCTCGCGCGGGAATGCCGCCCGTTCGGCGGCGTGCGGGTGCCCGGCGAGCATGCGCCGCCGTGCCTGCACCAGCAGCAGGTCGCGCGAGTGGTGATCGAGCAGCACCGCGTCGCTGGGCGTGTGCTCGCGAAGCCAGGCGTGCAGTTCCCGTTCGCCCGGCTCCGGGTGGGTCTCGACCGCGCTGCGGTTGCGCGGGTCTGCGAGGTAGCCGCGCAGGAACAGCGCCGAGGGCAGCACGAACAGGAACAGCGCGAGCCCTGTTGCCGCCGGGCGCCCGAGCCGCGCGCGCCATACCGCCCAGGCACCGGGCAGGCTCGCACCGCCGAGGATCGCCAGCGGCGCGAACACCTGCCAGACGAACTTGGACTCGTTCCACTCCGGCAGGTGCACGACCAGTGCGAACGCGGCCATGCCCGCGGTCCACAGCGCGAGCCACATGCCCTCGACTCGGCGTTCTGCGAACACTCGCCGCAGCGACGGCCACGCGATCCACAGCGTGACACCGCACGCCGTGAGCAGCGTCCACGGCATCGGCCAGTCCATGCGCAGGTACTCGTGCCGGATCCCCGAGCGTTCGGGCTGCCAACCGCGCAGGATGCCGAGGAAGTACGGCAGCGTGACTGCCAGCCCCGCGGAGGAGGCGGCCGCGAACGCCAGCGCACGGCGCGCGTCCACCACGCGCCAGCGCGTGCGCGCGAGCAGCGCGAGCACGAGCGAGCCGCCGATGCCCACCGGCAGTGCAGAGAGTCCGACGACACTGTGGAACAGCATCATCCCGGCCGCGGCCGCGGCGGTCACGAGCAGCCAGCGCCATGCCGGCGGAGCGCCCTCTGGGCGCTGCGCGCGCGCGTCGGCGAACCAGCGCGCGCCGGCCCACCACCACACCAGCAGCATCAGCCAAGCGTAGCCCAGCGCGGTGCCGATCGTGAACTTGTCCCACGAGTTGACCGGCAGCGCGAACGGCGCCGCCAGCTCCCGAAGCACCTCGGTGCGGTACCAGGCGCCGCTCGCGAGGACACGCTGCACCTCGTCCAGGCCGCGCACCTCGCCGCGCAGCGCGCGCACCAGCCACAGCGGCCATAGCGCGAGCGCGCCCGCGTTGAGGCCGGCGAGGAACAGCGGCAGTGCGCCGCGGGCCGCCAGTCGATCGCGCCACACGACCCACGCGAGCTGCCAGACAAGTGCTACCTGCGCGGCCATCCACAGCACATTCGCCGCCGCGATCGTGGTGAACGGCTGCGGCTCGGGGCGGATCGAGCTCGCGAGCGCGATGAACAGGTTGTAGAACCACACGTAGTTGAGCGGCAGGCCCGCGAAGCGCGGATCCTGCGGCGGGAGCCCGCGCTCGAGGATCTCCCACACGATCCCGACATGCACCCACGAGTCGCTGCGCACGAGCATGTAGGGCGAGACCAGCACCGGAATGGCCACGAACGCCGCGGCGGCGGCGATCCACGCCCAAGTCGTGCGGTCCGCGGGTGCATCCTCCGGAGCGGAGGCCTGGCGTCCAAGCGCGCGCGCCTCGCCACCGGCGAACATCAGCCAGCTTCCCACTCCCACCAGTTTCGCAGCGACCGCGAGCGGCTGGCCGGACTGCACGAACGCCCAGCCCGCCACACTCGCTGCGAACGGGGACAGCGTCACCCCTAGCGTCCACCGCGTGAGCGCTGGGGCACCGGGAAGCAGCAGCCGGGTGAGGGCCAAGCCCGGGAAGACGCCAAGCCAGACGAGACTCGCCACGTCGCCGGCCGCGCCCGGCACGAACAAGCCGGCAACCCCTAGCGCGAATGTGAAAGCGATGGCCCCGAAGCCGGGCGCGAGCCTCACCCGGAGGGCTCCCGTTCGGGCGGTGCCGAGGCTTCGCCGAGCAAGCGCGTGAGGTGGGGGAACAGGCGAACCACGCCGAGAGCCGCGAGGACGACGAGTTGCGGCTCAACTGGGATGCGGTACCGCGTCTGGGTGAAGAAGAACGCATAGAACGCGGCGGTGGCAAGGACCACCGATGCCAGCAGAAGACGGCCGCTGCGCGGTGCCGGCCCTCTCATGAGGCCGAGCAGGGACAGCAGGAGCATCCCGGTGAACGCAATAGCCCCGACCAACAGGATGGGGAGCGAGTTAAAGCGGTTCTTCGTCGTGACGCGGTCGGGGAGTGGCTTGAAGAAGTGAATCAGCTCAAACGTGTAGTCATGCAGGTAGCTGACAGGCTGCGCACGCAGTAGCTCCAGTTCGCGCTGCGCGAACTGGCCGGGCCCGAGCGCAGTGAACGGCGAGCCGAACGGCATGCGGATCCAACGGGGCTGGGAGATCAGGGTGTCGGTGCGCGCGAAGTAGAGCGCAGCCTGCGCCTTGGTGAGAAACGCGCGCTGCTGGCCGCTCTGTTTCATTCGAAAAAGGCTCGGCACCGAGAGTGTCGCTCCCACGATCACGACCAACGCGATCACCCGCACGGCCGCGAGGCCGTGCCGGCGGCCCGCTGCGGCCAGCCAGGCCAGCACCGCGCAAGCTGGGGCGACGATCACCATGTCGGTGAGCCATCCGACCGCAAGCAGCGTCCCGAGCAGCGCCGCCATTCGCAGCCGCGGGCGCTCGGCGAGGTCCCAGGCCAGCAAGGTGACGCCGAGCAGTATCGTGGAGTACAACAAGGTCGGATAGAGCAGGCCGGCCACGAATACGATCGTAGGGGCCAGCGCCAGCGCGGGAGCCGCCACCACGCCTGCGGCCCGCCCTCCGAGGCGGGTCGCCAGCCGCACGCCCAGCAGCATGTGCACGAGCGAGATCGCGAGCTGGATCACGCGCGCCGCGACATAGTTCTGCTCGCCTCCGAGCCAGAACGAGATGGCGAGCAGGGCGGGGTAGGCGGGCGCGCGCACGCTGTTGCCCTCGAGACTGCCCGAGTGCAGCAGCCGCAGCGCGGCGATCTCGTACTCGGAGGTGTCGCCGAAGTAATACCGGTTCCCGAGCGTGACCACGTGAAAGATCCGGACCAGCAGGCCCACGGCGAGCCACGCCCAGGGCGAGCCGAGCAGCCGCGCGAGACCCGAGTTCGTGCGGCTCATGCCACGGCCTCCGGCAACGGCCGGGGGGGCCGCGGCGAGAGCGCCGACCACAGCAGACCGATCACGCCCGGCAGGAGCGTGACCACGCAGAACCAGGTGAGCGAGAACGCCGCGCCGCTGGCGGCCCCGGCGCCGAACTGGTGGAACAGGGCAGCGCTCACCTGCTCGCGCAGGCCCAGTCCGCCGATCGCGACCGGCAGGTTCCCGAGCAGCGGCAGCAGCGGCATCCCGAGCAGGAGCAGCGGGGACGCGCCGGGAGCGAGGTCGCGCAACAGCAGCCACGCGGCCGGATAGGTGAGCGCGTAGAAGAACACGCCCCACAGCACGCTCGCGCGGCTCATGCCGCTGCGCAACATGCCCGGCGAGCGGTCGTTCCATCGCTGCAGGGGTGCGACGAGCGCGGGCAGCAGCCGCGTGGCGGCGCGCCAGGCGAGCGGGCTGGCGAGCAGCCACAGCGCCACCCCCGTGAACGCCACCAGTGCCAAGTAGGCGATCCACAGCGTGCCGCGCCACGCGGGCACCAGCAGGAACGCGGGCAGGCACAGCAGTTCCAGCAGGATCACGTCCACGACACGGTCCCAGACCACGGAGGGCAGCGTCGCCGAACGCGGCGCTCGCACGTGCAGCGCACGCGCGAACTCTCCCACGCGTCCGGGCGTGACCAATCCATAGAAGGTTCCCAGCAGCGTGAGCCGGTAGCTCTCAAGCGCCGCGATCGGCACGCCGCTGCGGGCGAGGATCAGCGCCCAGCGCCGTGCGCGGCCGATGTACGCCGCCAACGAGAGCAACAGGCCCAGCACCAGGGAACGGGGCTGGACGCGGCCGAGGGCCTCGCGGACCTCGTCGAGGGGGACGCGCCGCACCAGCACGACGAGCAGGGTGACCGAGACCCCGAGCTGGAGCAGCGTGGCCAGGTGGGCGCGCTTCACGGGTGTGCGGCCGGGCGCGGGCGTCCGAGGACCTGCGTCCACGGCATGGGCGTGCGCACGTCCTCGATCTCGAGCCGCGTGCCGAGGAACCGCAGCATCGAGCCCAGGCTCCAGTGACGGACATGCCCGGGCGTGTTGCCGAACGAGCGCCAATATTGGCCGCGCACGAAGTTGAGCAGGCGCCACAGCGGTTCGCGCGGCACCGTGACCAGCACCTGCATCGGGTGCGTTGCGCAGATGGCGTCGAGCGCTCGCGCAGGGTCGTGCAGGTGCTCGAACACTTCGCACGCGACTACGAGATCCCACGGGCCGAGCTTCGCGATGTCGTAGATCGAGCAGACGCCGAACCGGAGTTCCGGCTGCTCGCGGCGGGCGATGGCGATCATCATCGCCGACACGTCGGTGCCCAGCACCCTCGCGGCGGAGTATCGCTGCGCGAGGTGCGCCGTGACGTGCCCTTCGCCGCAGCCCACCTCGAGCACGGATGCCGGAGCGCCGGCACGGTCGAGCAGCTCGTTCAAGCCCTCGTCGAATCCGGCCACGAGGCGGCGGACGACGGCATTGCGCGAGCGGTGCTTGTCGAACACGTTGCCGATGACGACGCCGTTGTCGATCAGGGGCGCGGGGGTCACGAGTGATCGCTCCGCGGCAGGCGCGTCTCGAGGCGCGCCAGGCGCGTGTTCACGACGATCTCCTCGAGCAGCCGGCGGTTCATCGCCGTGAGGTCCGCGAGGATGCCGAGTGCGGCGAGCAGCATGCCCATCACGGCGATCGCGCCGGCCACGACGAGCGACTGCACGTGGCCGGTCTGGCCGGGGATCGTCAGGAACAGATAGAGGAAGCGCGCGAACAGCAGCAGCGAGGCACCCCCGAACAGCGCAGCCAGCGTCATGAAGAACCGCAGCGGCTGGTACAGCAGGTACACGCGCAGCATGGTGCCGAGCGAGCGCGTGATGTAGGAGCCCATGCCGCGGAACAGTCGCGACTCGCGCGTCTTGCCGTTCACGCGGATCGGGACGTGCGCGATGGTGATGTTCTTCTGGCTCGCCTGGATGATGGTCTCGAGTGTGTACGTGAAGCCGGTGAGGACGGTGAGTCGCAACGCCGCCTCGCGGCTGTAGGCGCGGAAGCCCGAGGTCGCGTCCGGGATGTCCGACTGTGACAGTGCGCGCACGACGCCGCTGCCCAGGCGTTGCAGCGTCTTCTTGAGCGGAGAGAAGTGCCGGATGGACTGGATCGGACGGCTGCCCACCACCATGTCGGCGCGCCGCGACAGGATCGGCTCCACCAGACGGCCCACGTCCTCGCCCACGTACTGGTTGTCGGCATCGGTGTTGACGATGAGATCGGCGCCCATGTCGAGCGCTTCGCGCAGGCCACGGTCGAACGCGCGTGCCAGGCCGCGGCGGGCAGGGAACCGAACCACGCGGTGCACACCCAGTTCGCGCGCCACCTCGCTGGTGCGATCGGAGCTGCCGTCGTCGATCACCAGCAGTTCGATCGAGGTCACCCCGGGGAGGCTCTTGGGCAGATCGGCGATCGTGACCGGCAGGGTCTCCTGCTCGTTCAGGCACGGGATCTGGATCACGAGCTTCATGCCGCCCCCGCCTCGGCGCGCGCGGGGAGGCGCCACGATTCGGGACGCTCGCCCGGGCCCGCGATCCACGACCGGTGCCACAGCTCGAGCGTGAGCAGCGTCCACAGTCCGCGCGCGCGGTCGCGCCGGCCCGAGAGGTGATCCTCCACCGCCGATCTTATCGCGGCTGGCTCGTACCAGCCGCGCTCGAGACAGTCCTTGGCCAGCAGCGTGTCCGCGAGCAGTTCGCGCAAGGGACCGCGGAACCAGGGGGAGAGCGGGACGGTGAAGCCCACCTTGGGCCGGTCCACCACCTCGACCGGCAGGAGCTTCCTCGCCAGGCGCTTCAGCAGCACCTTGCCCTCCAGACCTCGCACCTTGTGTTCCTCCGTGAGCCCCATGGCCCACTCGATGAGCGGCTTGTCGAGCAGGGGCACGCGGGCCTCGACCGAGGCCGCCATGCTCATCTTGTCCATTTTCACCAGCAGGTCATCGGCCAGCCAAATTCGCAGGTCCACGTCCAGCATACGGTCCAGGCCCGTACGCGCGGGAGTGTCGGCCAGTGCGTCCCGGAACGGGGCCACGCCCGAGCCGGCGTGTGGCCGCAGCAGCGGCCCCAGCAGCCGCTCGCGCTCGCTGCCGACGAAGCCCGCGAACCAGGCCGCCAGCCGCTCGGGCTCGGAGCGGAACCGGGCGCTGCGCCCCAGCACCTGGAGCTTGCGGAACCGGAACGGCAGCCGGTCCACGACGCCGCTCAGGATCACCTCGCGGATCGGGCCCGGGAGCGACGCCAGCCGGCGAGCAAGCGGCTCCACGGCGTACTTGGGATAGCCCGCGAACAGTTCGTCGCCGCCCTCGCCGGTCAGCACCACGGTGACGCTGTCGCGTGCGAGCCGCGACACCATGTAGGTGGGGATCGCGGCCGGCTCGCTCATGGGCTCGTCCTGGTGCCACACGAGCGACGGCAGTTCGCGCAGCAGGTCCGCGGCCCCGACGGTGAGCTCGTGGTGCTCGGTGCCACAGTGCTGGGACACCCGGCGCGCGAACGGCAGCTCGTTGTCGGCGCCGGGCCCCTCGAAACCCACCGAGAATGTCTTCACGGCGCGCGAACCGAGCCGGCTCATGAGCGCGACGACGAGACTCGAGTCCACGCCGCCCGAGAGCAGGGCGCCGAGCGGAACCTCGCTCATCAGGTGGCTCTTCACCGACGCCGTGAGCCGGCGCTCCACCTCGGCGAGCGCGTCGTCCGCGCCGAGCCGCTGCTTGGGCTCGTAGCTCGCGCGCCACCAGCGCTCGAGCTTCGCCTCGCCGCCTTCGAGTGTGAGCGAATGGCCGGGCGGAAGCTTGTGGATGCCCGCGAACATCGTGCGGGGTGCGGCGGCGTAGCGCAGCGTCAGGTGCTGCACCACGGCATCCGGATCGGGCTCGCGCCGCACGCCGGGGAACGCGAACAGTGCCTTGATCTCGGAGGCACACACGAACGCGCCTTCCGCGCGCGTCCAATACAGCGGCTTGATGCCGACGTGGTCGCGTGCCACGAACAGGCGCCGGTGCGCGCGGTCCCAGATCGCCAGCGCGAACATGCCGTGCAGCCGGCGCACGAAGGCCGGCCCCCACTGTTCGTAGGCGTGCACCAGGGTCTCGGTGTCGCTCGCGGTGCGGTAGCGGTGGCCCGCGGCCTCGAGCTCGCGACGCAGCTCGGCGTGGTTGTAGACCTCGCCGTTGTAGGCGATCCACACGCTGCCGTCCTCGTTGGACAGCGGCTGATGGCCGAGCGCGACGTCCACGATCGACAGACGCCGGAACACGAGCCCCGCGCCGGGTTCGGCGAGCATGCCCTCATCGTCGGGTCCCCGGTGCCGCAGCATGGCGGCCGCGCCCTGCAGCCACACGTGTTCGGGGGTGCGCCCGTCCGGATGATGGTACGCCGCGAACCCGCACATGACGTGATCCCCCGCGGCGCGGCTAGACCAGCCCGAGCCGTTTGCGGAACAGGAACGTCAGGTTGAGCCAGCCGTCCCGCCACTTCTGCAGCTTCACCTCGCCGATGCGAGCGCCGTAGTGGATGTGAGTCTCCCCGAACCGGCAGCCCTTGAGGATCGCCTCGAGCTTGATCTCCTGGCTGAACGGCATGCCATCCGAGGTCACACGCAGCCGCTCGAGCAGCGAGCGCTTGAACACCCACATGCCCGACTGGCTGTCGCGGATGGGCTGGAAGAACAGGAGCATCGCCGTGGCGGTGAGCACCCAGTTGCCGAGCTGGTTCGTGAGTCCCATGGCGGCCTTGTCGGCGAGCGGGAACCGACACGCCGACAGGAAATCCCACCGCTTCTCGACCAGTTTGTCCACCAGTGCCGGGATGGCCTCGGGCGGGTAGGTCCCATCGCCATCCAGCGTCACGACCAGGTCGCCGGTCGCGGCGCGGAGCCCGGCCTTGTAAGCCGCCCCGTAGCCGGGGGTCTTCTCGCTCACGACCACCGCGCCGAGCGAGCGGGCCACCTCGGCCGTGCGGTCGGTGCAGTTGTTGTCCACGACCACGATCTCGTCGAGGAGGCCGGGCGGGCAGCGTCCGATCACCTGCCGGACGCCGTCCTCCTCGTTGTAGCACGGGATGACGAGGCTGATCTTGAGGTTGTGGCGCATCCGATGGGGGTCGCTCGGCGGGAGGGCGGGCAGGGCCGCGCATTCGGCGCGGGAGGGGCTGGACTCAGGCGCACATACCCGCGGAGCGTATCAGCCGCGCGCCGCGAGCGCCAAGGAATGACGGCCCCGACCATCCCGGCAACCCGAGGCGCGCGTGCGGGATGCACGTGAGAGCCGGACTTCGGGCGGCCTGCGCGAGCACCCTCGCACGAGCCGGGGCCGGCGCTCGACCCAGTGCGCTCGGGCGCGCGGCACTGTGCTAGCCTTTCCTGCCCATGCGCCCAGGCCCCACCGAGCCCCTCGACCCGAGTCCCGAACGCAGCGCCCTGATCGACCCGGCCCAGGTGGCGGTGGTGGTCCCGGCCTGGAACGAGACCGGGAAGATCGGCGACGTGGTCCGCAAAGTGCCCCGGCGCTGGGCCTCCACCGTGATCGTCGTGGATGACTGCTCGGACGACGACACGGCGGGCGAGGCGCGCGCGGCCGGCGCGGAGGTGGTGATCCGCCACGAGCGCAACCTAGGTGTGGGCGCGGGTATCCGGACCGGGTTGTTCGAGGCCAAGCGCCGCGGCCTGCGCTATGCCGCGATCCTGTCCGGGGACGACCAGCACGAGCCCGACGAGCTGCCGCGCATCCTCGTGCCGCTGTTCGAGGACCGCGCCGACCTGGTCCAGGGCAGCCGCTGGCTTCCGGGAGGTGCCACCCCGGGGATCCCGCCCGACCGGCGCTGGCTCACGCAGCTCTACCCGCTGTTGTTCCGCCTCGCCAGCGGGTTCCCCACCACCGACGGCACGAACGGCATGCGCGCGTTCCGGCTCGAGATGCTGGACGACGCGCGCATCCAGCTCCAGCAGGACTGGCTCGACCGCTATGAGCTGGAGCCCTACCTTCTGTTCCAGGTCATCCGCTGCCGGTACCGCGTGCGCGAAGCGCCCGTCACCGTCCGCTATCATGGCCGCGGCACCACCAAGATGCGGCTGATCCGCGACGGCTGGCGGATCCTGCGGCCGCTCGTCTACCTGCGGCTCGGCCTGCGGCACTGACCTCTCCGGAGACCCTCCATGATCCCCCTCGAGAACTCGCGCGTGCTCGTGACCGGTGGCGCCGGCTTCATTGGCAGCAACCTGGTCCGCCGCCTGATCCGCGACGGCGCGCGCGTCACCGTGCTGGATGACCTGTTCACGGGGCGCATCGAGAACCTGCCGCGCACCGGCGTGGACTTCGTGCAGGGTTCGGTGTGCGATCCGGCCATCGTCGAGAAACTGGTCGCCGGCGCCGAGGTGGTGTTCCACGCGGCCGCACGCAACATCGTGGTGTCCACGAAGAACCCGCGCGAGGACTTCGAGACCAACATCGGCGGCACGCTCAACGTGCTGCTCGCGGCGCGTGCCACCAACGGCGGCGTGAAGCGTATCGTCTACACCTCGTCCACCTCCGTCTATGGCAACCCGAAATACCTGCCGATCAACGAGGACGACCACCTGTCGCTGCTCACGCCCTATGCCGTCTCCAAGCTGGGAGGCGAGAACTACTGCATGGCGTTCTTCGAGAGCTACGACGTGCCGTCCACCGCCGTGCGCTATTCGAACGTGTATGGCCCGGGCCAGGATCCGGCGAATCCCTACTGCGGCGTGGTCGCGAAGTTCATCGACTGCCTGTTCGGCGGCAAGCCGCCGGTGATCCACGGCGACGGCAACCAGACGCGAGATTTCACGTTCATCGACGACGCGGTCGAGGCCACGGTCATGGCGGCGCAGTCCGACCGGGCGCTGGGTGAGGTGTTCAACGTCGGCACCGGCATGGAGACGCGCGTGAACGAGCTGGCGGCGGTACTGGCGAAGATCATCGGCGTGTCCGCCGAGCCCGAACATACGAACCGGCGCGATATCGACAACATCCGCCGCCGGGTCGTGAACATCGAGAAGACACGCCGCACGCTGCGCTGGCTGCCGAACGTGACGCTCGAGAACGGCCTGCGCGAGACCGTGGCCTGGCAGCGGGCGAAGACCGAAGCGCGCGCCCCTCGCTGACCGATCCGGCCGATCCCGGCCAGCGGCCGGACCCGCCACTCGAGTGGCTGACCGGGCGAATTGCGGTATCGGCTCGCAGCATGCGCGAGCGGCAGGTTCCCGAGGGCGCGAGCCGCTGTGGGCGCGATCTGCGGGCCTCCCGAACGGGCCGGTGCCGCCATCTGGCTGCGCCGCTGCGCACTGCGGGCCCGGGCTCGTGCCGGGGCGGTTCAGTACGACCGGCCGCTGCATGGTGCACGCCCAACATCGTGCACAGCGAATCAAATCTCAGGTTGTATCTGCCGTCACCCCGTTGCTAACATGGGTTTGCGGTACTCATCCACCCCGTGGTCCCACCGGAGCGAATCGCAACGAACCTTTTGATAACTGGGTGTGCAGTAAGCGAGCTCTACCTCGGGCCGTCGCGAGACGGCCGGGAAGCCCGGCTGACCGGGCCAGACTTCTGAGGACACGACATCTCTGTTTCCCCCCAGTCGCTCGTACTCGTTCACTCCCAGTTGCAGCTTGGACTGAAGACGCGAGTGTCGTAGGAGCCCCGGGGCTTTGTCCTGCCACGTGGCTTTTTTGATGGGCGACGACAACTGAGAGTAGCCGTCATGGAGCCCGACATTCTCGCGTCCGCTGGTGACCCTGGCACCGCCAGGGAGACCTCCATCGGCGCGAATACCGTCCAGTCCGAGGGTTCGCCAAAGGTGGAAACACCGCCCGATATCGCCAAGGCCCAATCCGTGCGGTTGCACTCGGTGACGGCCCATGCGCCGGTGACGCCTCGTGTGCGCACTCACACGGGTGGTTTCGCGAATGGCCACGCGCGTCCCCGCACGGCGGTGACCGGCCTGTGGCGGACCGCGCCGTCGAGCAGCGTGACCCCGGCCGTCCTGCCGTTCGAGACACCTCTCCCAGAGGGGCTCTACCTGCGCGCGGGCAAGCGCGCGATCGACCTCGTGGGGGCCGTGCTGGCGCTGGTGATCCTCGCGCCGGTGATCCTGGTGCTGGCCCTGCTGGTGAAGCTCACGTCGCCGGGCCCGATCTTCTACCGCTCCACGCGCATCGGCCGCGGCGGCCGCCCATTCACGTTTATCAAGCTGCGATCGATGGTCCAGGATGCCGAGTACAAGCGGCGCCAGCTCAAGCACTTGAACGAGGCGGATGGTCCGGTGTTCAAGATTGCCCGCGACCCGCGCATCACGCCGATCGGGCGCTTCCTGCGCACCACCAGCCTCGACGAGGTGCCGCAGTTCTGGAATGTGCTCCGCGGCGACATGAGCCTGGTCGGGCCGCGGCCGCCGATCGCCGAGGAGGTCGCGCAGTACGAGCCCTGGCAGTTGCGGCGCCTCGACGTGCGTCCCGGCATCACGTGCCTGTGGCAGATCAGCGGTCGCAGTCGCATCGGCTTCCAGGAATGGATGCGGCTCGACCTCGAGTACATCCGGCACCAGTCGTTCCGGCTCGACGTCAAGATCCTCCTGCGCACCATCCCCGCGGTCCTGTCGCGGGAGGGGGCCTACTGACGGGGGCGCACGCGAGCAGCCCCGCGCAGGGTGCCCGCCCAGTACCGGGCTCCACGCCGACCACCGCCGCCCGCTCGACACCGCCCGCTCCGGCCCTGACGCGCGCCATCGCCGCCGCCACGCTCGTGGCCGCGGTGGTCCGACTGTTCCGCCTGGGCCACCAGAGCCTGTGGATCGACGAGCAGTTCACGCTCGTCTCCGCCGGACTGCCGGGCCCGTTCGCCTGGCGAGAGCTGCCCGACAACGTGCACGGACCGTTGCACGCGCTCGCCGTCGCGATCGCGGCCTCGCTCGGCGGCACGTCGGAGTGGGTCCTGCGCCTGCCGAGCGCGCTCGCGGGCATCGCGATGGTGCCGGTGATGGCGTGGCTCGCGGCGCGCTTCGTCGGCCGTGATGCGGCAGTGCCCGCCGCGTGGCTCGCCGCCGGCTCGCCGTTCCTGGTCTGGTACTCGCAGGAGGCCCGCAACTACGCGTTCCTGATGCTGGCAGCGGCCGGCGCCAGTGGACTGCTGCTGGAACTCGTGGCACAGGGCCGCCTGTGGAACGCCGTCCGATACGCGCTGGTGGTGGCTGCGGGCCTGCTCTCCAATCTCTCGTTCCTGCTGCTGGCCCCGTTCCACCTGCGGCTGTGGCTTGCTCCGGGGCCCACACGGCAGGCCCGGCTGCGTGCCCTGGGTGTGGTGGCCGCGGTGTCGCTGCTGGTGCTGCTGCCGTGGCTGTCGTCGATCGCCGGCATCTGGGACTGGTCGCGGCTGGCTCCCGGCCGTGCGCCGGCGGCGGGGGAACAGGCGCTGCGCGGGTCCACCACGTTCCACGTCGCCGCTCTGCCGTACGCTCTCTATGCGATGCTCGTGGGCTATTCGGGCGGGCCCAGCCTGCGCGAGCTCCGCGCCGATGCCGGCGGGGCGCTCGCAGCACACCTGCCGGAGGTGCTCGCGGCCGCCCTGGTGTTCGGCCTGCTGCTCGCGTTCGGCCTGCGCACGCTCGCCCGCCGGGGACGGTTGGCCGATACCCTGCTCTGGCTCGTCGCGCCCGCGCTCGTCGTGAGTTACTTTGCCGCGAACAACTTCAAGGTGTTCAACCCCCGCTACCTCGCGGTGTCGCTGCCGTGCGTGCTGCTCGTGGGGGCGGCGGCATTCGCAGGGCTCGGGTCTCGCGCGAGGCTGGGGTTCGGCACCGCCGTGGCACTGCTGTGGATGCTGTCGCTGGGCCGCATGGCGTTCGAGCCGGCTTACGGCCGGGACGATTACCGTGCGGCCATGGCGCACGTCCGGGCCGGGCTCCTCCCGGGCGAGCGCGTGCTCGCCGTGGGGGCACCCGAGCCGGTGGAGTGGTACGGGCGCGGACTTCCGGTCGCGCGCTGGTGGCTGGGCTTCGCGGCAGTGCCGGAGCGCATGGTGAGCAGGCTCGAGGATTCGCTCGCGGTCGCGCCGGGAACATGGATCGTATGCAGCCGTTCGGAGGACCTGGACCCCGAGGGACGCTTCGCGCGCTGGCTGGACGAGCGCGTGACACCCGCGGATCGCATGTCCACCAGCGGCGTGAGGGTCTGGCATTGGCGGCAGGACGCGGCGCGCGACTCGGCGCCGCGCTGATCCGCTGATCCCCGCGGCGGGGCTCCGGCGCGGCGGACCGGGCGGCCGCCCGGAGGGAGACGAGATGCGGGTCGTGGTGGTGGGCCTGGGCTACGTGGGTTCGGTGTGTTCGGCTTGCCTCTCGGAACGCGGGCACGACGTGGTGGGCGTGGACACCAGCGAGTTCAAGGTGGACTGCATCCGCCGCGGCGAGAGCCCGATCGTCGAGAAGGGGCTGCTCGAGCTGATCGCGCGTGCGGTCAAGGCCGGCAAGCTCAGCGCGACCACGCGCATCGCCGAGGCCATGCCCGGGGCCGACATCGTGCTGGTGTGCGTCGGCACGCCGAGCGCCGAGGATGGCTCGCTCGACCTGGGCCACGTCAAGCGCGCCTGCACCGAGGTGGGCTCGGCGATCAAGGCCGGCGGCCGCTTCGTCACCGTGGTCATGCGCAGCACCATGCTGCCGGGATCGGTGCTGGGTGAGCTGGCCCCGGTGCTCGAGCAGGCTTCGGGGGGCCGCGCCGGGCAGGCCTTCGGCGTCGGCTACAACCCCGAGTTCCTGCGCGAGGGCACCGCGGTCGAGGACTTCTTCGGCGCCGACTACACGATCCTCGGGGCGGGCTGCGAGCGCGCGGCCGCGGCGCTGCGCCAGCTCTACGACGGCGTGGGCGGCGAACTGATCGCCACGTCCATCCCGACCGCGGAGATGCTCAAGTACGTCAACAACTCGTACCACGCGCTGAAGGTGGCGTTCGCGAACGAGTTCGGGCGGCTGTGCAAGCGTGAGGGTGTGGACAGCCACGAGGTCATGCGCCTCATGCGCCGCGACACCAAGCTCAACATCTCGGGAGCCTACTTGTCCCCCGGCTTCGCGTTCGGCGGTTCGTGCCTGCCCAAGGACCTGCGCGCGGTGAACTCGCGCGCGCGCCGTCATGACCTGGACCTGCCCGTGCTCGCGAGCATCATGCGCTCCAACGACGTGCACGTGGCCGATGCCGTGCACCTGATCGAGCGCTTCAAGAAGCGCCGGCTCGGCTTCCTCGGCCTGTCGTTCAAGGCCGGCACCGACGACCTGCGCGAGAGCCCGATCCTGCGTGTGATCGGCACGCTCGTGGGCAAGGGCTACGACGTGCGCCTGCACGACCCGAGCCTCGACATGGACCGCGTCCTGGGCGCGAACCGGCGCTTCGTCGAGGACGAACTGCCCTACCTGGCCGAGCGACTGCGTCCCTCGCTCGACGAAGTGCTCACTCACGCCGAGGTGCTGGTGATCGGCAACCGTTCCGCCGAGTACCGCACGCTTGGGCCGCGCATCCGCTCCGGTCAGGTGGTCGTGGACCTGGTGGCGGCCCTCGACCGGGCCTCGGTCACGGCCGGGGAATACCATGGCCTCGCCTGGTAGGGTCCTGCACCTCTCCGAGAACCTGACGCTGCCGTTCGATCGCCGCGTGTGGATGGAGCTGAACGCACTGCGCGAGGCGGGCTACCAGGTCTCGGCGATCTGCCCCATGGGCGAGGGCGGCACGGCGCCGCACGAAGTGCTGAACGGCATCCGCATCTGGCGCTACCCGGCACCGCCGGCCACGAGCGGGTTCGTCTCCTACGTGTGGGAGTTCCTGTACTGCTGGCTGCGCACGGCGTGGCTCACGATGGGCGTGTTCGGCCGCTACGGCTTCGACGTCATCCACACCGCGAACCCGCCCGACACGTTCTGGGCCATCGCCCTGCCGTTCAAGCTGGTGGGCGTGAAGTTCGTGTTCGATCACCACGACCTGTGCCCCGAGCTCTACCTGTCGCGCTTCGGACCGGAGCGGGCCGGCTCGCTGCCGCACCGGCTGCTGGGTGCGCTCGAGCGCGCGCAGTTCGCGTGCGCGGACCTCGTCATCTCGACCAACGAGTCCTATCGTCATGTCGCGCTGACACGCGGCGGGAAGACGCGCGCTCAGGTCGTGGTGGTGCGCAGCGGACCCAGCCACCAGCGCTTCGCCACCGTGCACGAGCCCGACCCGTCGCTGAAGCGTGGGAAGCCGTACCTCGTGGCCTACCTCGGCGTGATGGCGCCGCAGGACGGGGTGGACCACCTCGTGCGCGCCGCGCGGCTCGTGCTGGCCCAGCGAGACGACGTGGCGTTCACGTTCATCGGAGCAGGGGATTCGTTCGAGGAGCTGAAGGCCCTGTCCGCCTCGCTCGGCCTCGGCGCGACCTGCCAGTTCACCGGCCGGATCCCGGATGCCGACGTTGAGCGCATCCTCGCCACCGCCGACGTGTGCGTGAGCCCCGACCCGAAGAACCCACTGAACGACGTGAGCACCATGAACAAGGTGCTGGAGTACATGGCGTGCGCCAAGCCGGTCGTGTGCTTCGACCTGCGCGAACACCGGCACAGCGCGGGCGAGGGCGCGCTCTATGCCGAGCCGAATCGTGACGAGGACCTCGCCGCGAAGATCACGCAGCTGCTCGACGACCCGGCATTGCGGGAGCGCCTCGGCGCCATGAACCGCCGCCGGTTCCTCGACACGCTGGCTTGGGAACACAACGCCGGCGCACTGATCGCCGCTTACGGGAGACTATGCGGGAAGCCGCGCGCATAAGACTGCTGCTGGTCGAGAGCGGACGCGCCGTCGGCGGCACGGAGCGCGTGGTGTGGGAGCTGGCCACGCGCCTGCCGAAGTCGCGCTTCGATGTGCGCGTGTGGCTCTCGCCCGACCCGGGCGTGGATGAGTTCGCCGCCGCACTCCTCGAGGCCGGCCTCGGCGTGGACCGCGTGGCCGAGGTGGACCGCCGCTTCGACCTGGGCGGCATGGCGTCGACCTGGGCGCGGCTGCGCCGGCTCGGACCCGACCTGCTGCACGTGCACCACGTGTGGCCCGCCGCCGACCGCTACCTGTCGCTGATCGCGCGCTCCGCGGGAGTTCCGCGGATGGTGGTGACCGAACACATCACCGGCCAGTCGCACTCGCGCGGCCAGCGCGCGCTCAAGCGCGGCGAGCTGCGCCATGCCGACGCGATCACCGCGGTGACGGGCGCGATCGTGGACACGCTCGTGCGCGATTACGGCATCGAGCGCTCGCGCGTCGCGATCATCCCCAACGGCGCCGATCCTCCCGATCCCGACCGCGAGGAGCCGGAGGCACGGCGCTGGCGCGAGAAGTTCCTGGCCACGCCGCTCAAGCCGCTGTGGGTGGTGGCCGGCCGGCTCGAAGAGCAGAAGGGCCACGACGTGCTGTTCGCCGCACTCGCCCGGCTGGTGAAGAACGGCCTCGACTTCACGCTGGCAGTGGCGGGCGACGGTTCGCGCCGAAGCTGGCTCGAGTCGCAGGCGCTCTCCCTGGGGCTGGCACCGCGCGTGCAGTTCGTGGGCCAGCTGGAGGACGTGGGCGGGCTGCTGTCCTCCGCCGATGCCGTGCTGATCCCCTCGCGCTGGGAAGGCCTGCCGCTGGTGCTGCTGGAGGCCATGGCGCGCGCGCGCCCGATCGTGGCGAGCGCGGTGGGCGGCGTGCGCGACGCCATCGAGGACGGCGTGCACGGCACGCTGGTGCCGCCCGCCGACGAGGAGGCACTGGCCGAAGCACTGGAGCAGCTGCACCGCAAGGCGGACCGGGGCTGGCGGCTCGGGCACGCGGCGGCACAGCGCGTGCGCGAGCGCTACACGTGGCACGCCGTCGTCGAGGACTACGAGGCGGTCTACGACGAAGTGCTGGGCCTCGCCTCGTTCTCACCCGGAGTGGAGCCACCCGTGCGAGGCGGAGGAGCGCGATGACAGTGGGCGTCGTGATCCCCTGCTATCGCCAGGAGCGCTTCCTGCCGCGCACGCTCGCCGCTCTCGCCCGTGCGCTCGAAGGCCGAGAGTGGCGTGGCGTGCTCGTGCTCTCCGCGCCGGACGGAGCCGTACCCGAGCTGGCTGCCGACTCGCGCTGGAGCGTGCGACGCGCCGCGGGCGGTCCCGGCACCCGTCCGCTCACGCCGGGTGCTGCGCGCAATGCCGGCTTCGCCGCCTGCGGCGGCGACTGGGTGCTGTTCGTGGACGCCGACGTCGAGGTGGAGCGCGCCTGGCTGGATCGCGCGCTCGCCGAGGCGGAGCGCGACCCGCCGCTGGCCGGGAGCTGGGGCCGGATCGAGGAGTGGTTCGTGCAGGGCGAGGCCGTCCGGCCGGGCTCGCACGACCTCTACCGCGTCGGTGAGCAGGATGGTGTCGCGGCGTACACGGCGACGCTGTCGTTCTATCGGCGTGCGGCACTCGAGCAGGTGGGCGGCTACGACGCTCGCCTCCAGAGCGAGGAGGATTTCGAGCTGGGGCTGCGGCTGCGGCGCGCGGGCTTCCGGCTGCGCACGCTGGCTCCGCTGGCGGCGAAGCACTGGAGTGCGCCGCGACCGAGTTTCTCCGAGTACGGCCGGCGCTGGCGCACGGGTCTGTGTTTCGGCCCCGGCCAGGCGCTGAGGCTCTACGCGGGCCGTCCCGGCTTCGGCGAGATCGTGCGCCGCAACGCGCACTACTTCGCCATGCTCGTGCTGTGGCTCGCAGCACCGGTCGCGTGGGCCTCGGGCGGCTCGCGTGCGCTCGCGGCGTGGGCGCTGGTGCCCGCGGCACTGTGGCTGGCCATGGCGCTGCGCAAGCGCAGTCCGCGACTGGCGCTGCACTCGCTCGTGACCTGGAGCGTGATGGCCGCGGGCACGGTGGTGGGCTTCGTGCGCGGCGGCACGCCGCCTCCGGCGGCCGTGCAGGAGGCCGCGTGCTGATCCACTGGGCGTGCGACAACGACATCCACCCGCCGCTGTTCGGCGCCACGCAGCGGCTGTTCGGGCTGGCACGCGGCATGGCCCAGCGCGCGCAGGTGAGAGCACTGTGCGCGGTGCCGAATCGTTCGGGCGGCGCGCGCGAGGAGCGCGTGGCGGGTGTCGAGATCCTGCGCGTGAAAAGCTGGCACACGAGCGTGGCGTGGTGGCTCGAGCGCGCGCGAGTGGCCCCGCTGTTCACGGCGGAAGCGGGGCATCGTGCGCGCGCCGGCCACTATCGCGCCTTGCTGGGCGCGCCGCCGGACCTCCTGCTGTGCGACCTGCCGCTGGCCGGCATGTTCACCGGGGCGGGTCGTGCGCTGCGCGTCTACCACGCGCACAACGTCGAGGCCCAGCGCTGGCAGTCCACCGCGCCGCGCGTGTGGCGCGGCGGGCACTGGGGTGCACGGCTCGCCGAGCTGGAGCGGCGTGCCGTGCTCGAGAGCGACCTGTGCGTGGCGTGCACCGACGAGGACGCCGAACTGCTGCGCTCGCTGCACGGGGCGCGAGACGTCGAGGTGGTGGCGAACGGCTATGACGAGACGGCGCTGGCGCCGGCCACGGCCGAGCAGCGCGCTCGGGCTCGCGCTTCGCTGGGGATCCCCGAGTCGCATTACGTGGCGGCGTTCGTGGGCGGCGACTGGGCCCCCAATCACGAAGCGCTCGCGCACCTGGTGACACGAGTGCTGCCCGCACTGGCGAGCGAGGGCTTCACGCTGCTGGCCGTGGGTGCGGTGGCGCGGGCGTGGGCCGGCCGCGAAGTTCCCGGCCTGGTCACCCGCACCGAGACCCCCGAGCTGGCACCGGTGCTCGCCGCGGCCGATTGCGGCTTGAACCCGGTCACCCGCGGCGGTGGCAGCAACGTGAAACTGCCCGGCTACCTCGCCATGGGCCTCGCGGTCGTGACCACGTCGTTCGGTCTGCGCGGCTACGCGCCGCTCGCGAGCGCGGTGGTGAGCGTGCCGCTCGAGGACACCGCCGCGGCGCTGCACGCGCGACCGCGCGGTTGGGCGGCGCGCGGCGAGCCGGCACCCGCCGTACTCGCCGGCTACGCGTGGGGTGCGCTGGGTGCACGGCTCGCGGACTCGCTCGCGGCGCGGCGCGCCGCTAGCACGACGAGTGCGGCCGGGAACGCGGGGGCCGCCTGATGCGCGTCGCCATGATCGGCCAGAAGGGCATCCCGGCCACGTACGGCGGCATCGAGCGCCACGTGGACGAGATCGCGCGCCGGCTGGTGCAGCGCGGCATCTCGGTGGACGTGTTCTGCCGGCTCTACTACACGCCGCCCGATAGCGAGTACCACCACATCGGCCTGCTGCGCCGCCCGAGCATCCACACCAAGCACCTGGACACGGCCACGCACGTGACGTGGGCCACGCTGGAATCCATGTGCCGCAACTACGACGTGGTGCACTTCCACGCGCTCGGGCCGGCGCTGTTCTCGTCGCTGCCGCGGCTCACGGGCTCCCGGACCGTGGTCACGGTGCACGGCCTCGACTGGCAGCGCGAGAAGTGGGGCCGGTTCGCCTCGTGGGTGCTGCGCCGCTGCGAGGGCCCTGCGGCGCACTTCCCGAATCGCACCATCGTCGTGAGCAAGACGCTGCGCGAGCACTTCCGCGCCGCCCACGGCATCGAGGCCGAATACATCCCGAACGGCACGCTGCTGCCCCAGCCGCGGCCGCCGCGGAAGCTGGCCTCGCTCGGACTCGAGCCGGGCAAGTACGTGCTGTTCGTGGGCCGGCTCGTGCCCGAGAAGGGGGTGCACTTCCTGTGCGAGGCGTTCAGCAAGATCCCCACCGACATGAAGCTGGCGCTCGTGGGCGGGCTGTCGTTCTCGCAGGATTACGTCAGCCTGCTCAAGCGCTACGAGAGCGACCGC
>Ga0075429_100000982_pt1 | contig 22672 bp, 17 predicted proteins | sample RhiMetdeltSRZDD3_FD_75295 | JGI IMG/M metagenome (GOLD analysis project Ga0075429, IMG submission 75295) | Populus rhizosphere microbial communities from Tennessee, USA - Rhizosphere MetaG P. deltoides SRZDD3 | ecosystem: Host-associated > Plants > Roots > Rhizosphere > Soil | place: USA... | reverse complement strand
AACCTGGGCGATGTGCTGGCCGAGCGCGCTGAATTCAATGAAGCGCTCGCCGTCGCTCAACGCGCCCTTACGTTGCGGCAGGCGGCGGCTCGTGCCGACAGCCTCGATGTCGCGGACGCGCTCGATCACCTGGGCGCCGTCATGTCAGCGGCCCGCCGGTCTGAAGACGCCCTCAAAGCGCTCGAAACAAGCCTGCGGCTCAAGGAGAACCTGCTCGGCGCGACCGACATTGCTCTCGCTCGCACGCTCGAAGAGCTGGCGCTCGTGCAGCAACGACGCGGCGAATACGAGAAATCGGGAACGCTGGTGCGGCGCGCCGCGGCGATACAGGAGCGTGTGCGTGTCGATCATCCGATGTACACGCGGACGCTGAATCTCATCGCGGACCAATTCTACTTCGAAGGTCGCTTGATCGAGTCGAGAGACGCGTCGAAGCGAGCAGTTCAAGTCGCCGAGCGCACGCTCCGCCCGGACCACCCCGAGCTCGCGTTGTCTCTGCGATACCTCGCGGCGACACTCGGAGTTCTCGGCGACATCCAGGGGTCGACTCCTCTGGCAGAGCGGGCATTGGCGATCGCGGAACGCAATTTCGGTGCGAACCATCACGAAACCGCAAGCTACCTGTGGCCGCTCGGTTCGGCGGCACTGCGCGAAGGGTCATATGCGACCGCGCGGCAGCGTTTGCGCCGGGTGCTCAGCATGTACGAGACCTTCTATGGTCCCTGGCATGAATTCGTGGCGGGCGCACTATCGCTGCTCGCGCGTGCCGATGCGAGTCTCGGCGACTTCGAGAGCGCGCGACGCGAATACGCTCGAGCGGTGACCATTCGCGAGCGAATAGGTGGGAAAGATCACCCTTACGTCGCGAACGCATTGACAGATCTTGCGAAGTACGTTTATCGCGCGGAGGGGCGGTCGGCTCAGGCACTGCCCCTGTTCGAACGTGCGCTTGCCATTCGCGAAAAAACCGAGGGCCCCGATCACTGGCACGTGGCCCAGACGTTGGCGGATATGGCAGCCACGCTGCTGGAGATTGGTCAGACCACGCGTGCCCAGGCAGCAGCGACACGCGCGGTCCGGATCTGGGAAGGCCTCGAGACACCCGACGCACCTGACTACGCGACCACTCTTGCCCTCTACGCTGAACTCCAGGCACGTCGAGGCGATCACCTGGCTGCGCGCGAGCATTACGAACGCGCCTTGACGATCTGGGCGAACGCGTTCGGAACATCGAGTCCGGACTACGCAGAGACCCAGGCGGGCCTCGCGTTGGCGCTCGCCAATCTCGGGGATCGCACGTCTGCCCTCAGCAACGCCGTCAACGCCGAGGCCACGGGCCGCGCCCATTTGCGGATGATGCTTCGATCGCTTCCAGAACGTCAGTCGCTCGAGTATGCGGCGGTGCGCCCGCACGCCCTGGACTTGGTTCTGTCGCTGACCGGGTCCAGTCCGGAGGCGGTGGATGTTGCGATGGACAGCGTCATTCGAAGCCGCGCCGTGGTGCTGGACGAGATGGCCGCGCGCCAGCAATCCCAGCCGGCGTCCGGTACCGATTCTCTTCGAATGGCGTTCACGTCGGCACAACAGCGGCTCGCGAATCTGGTCTTCCGGGGCCCGGGACAGCTGTCGCCATCTCAGTACTCGGCCGTCGTCGAGGAGGCCCGACGCGACAGCGAGCAGGCGGAGCAGTCGCTGGCCGAACGGAGCGCTGACTTCAGATCGGAACGGAGTCGGGCGCAACTCGGTCTCGACGAGGTGAGGGCAGCGCTTCCTGATGACGGTGCCCTGGTGTCGTTCGTGCGCCACAACCGTACGGTTTTTCCGGACTCAACAAAGAGTCCAGTGCCGAATCAACGATCGCAGTCCGCTTCGCGCGTCGTGCCATCGTATGTCGCGCTTGTGACCCGCAAGGGTCAACCGTCGGTCGCGATTTCCATCGGCCCGGCGCAAACAATCGATTCGCTCGTGTCGCGTTGGAGGGCGGACATCGCCGCGGACGTCGCCGCACCCACTCAAACGGCGGCCGCGCAGTCGACTCCGTCATCACGAGTATCCGGTCTGGAGTTGAGAAGGCTCGTATGGGATCGCGTGGCGCCTCTCCTAGGCAACGCAACACGTGTCTTTATCGTTCCCGACGGGACGCTGAACCTCGTTCCGTTCGCGGCATTGCCCGTTGGACAGCGTTCGTATCTGATCGAGCGCGCACCCCTGGTTCATTACCTGTCTGCGGAGCGGGACCTCGTTCCATCATCCGACTCCGCCGGGAGCGTCGGACACGGCCTTTTGGCAGTGGGTGGACCGGCGTTCGACGATGCGACTCTGTTCGCCGCCGGCCAGAGTAAGCGCAATACGGCAGCGAGCAACACGACCACCGCCCTTCGCAGGGCCGTGCGATCGGCGTCTTCGCCGTGCGATGTGAGCCGGGACGTCCAGGCGATCACGTTCACTGCCTTGAAGGGCACGCTCCAAGAGGTTCGTGAGCTCTCGCGTGTGTGGACGACGTCTGCGACTGCGAGTGACGAACCGTCACGCCTCCTGGTCGGGCATGAAGCCAGCGAACAGAGCCTGAAGAAAGACGCGTCCGGATACCGCGTGCTGCATCTGGCCACTCACGGCTTCTTCCTCCGCGACGCCTGCCCGCCCGGGCGCGCGGGGACTCGGGCAGTCGGCGGACTCGTGAGCGCGGGTCAGCCTTCTTCCAATGCATCGCCGGTCGAGAATGCGCTGTTGCTCTCCGGGCTAGCGCTCGCCGGCGCCAACCGTCGAGAGCACGCCTCGCCGAACGAAGACGATGGCATTCTGACGGCCGCGGAGGTCGCATCCCTCAACCTCCGTGGAGTCGAGTGGGCCGTCCTGTCGGCCTGCGATACTGGTCTGGGTGAGATTCGATCCGGCGAAGGTGTGCTCGGCCTGCGACGCGCATTTCACATTGCCGGAGCCAGGACAGTGATCATGAGCCTGTGGCAGGTCGACGACCAGGCGACTCGCGTGTGGATGCGAGAGCTGTACGAAGGGCGTTTGAAGCGTCATCTCGACACCGCTGATGCGATGCGCGACGCGGGTCTCGCTGTGTTGCGCTCTCGCCGAGCGGCGGGACAGTCAACCGCTCCCTTTTATTGGGCCGCCTTCGTGGCCGCGGGGGACTGGCGGTGACCGAGCCCAGGCTTAACTGAGAGGGCTCGTTGCCGTCCGTAGCGACCCGCGAAACCCCGCGCTGTACGAGGGCCGGCTGAAAAGGAATCTGAGCACCGCTGATGCCATGCGCGAGGCGAGTCTCAAGGTACTACGCGATGGCCGCGCAGCTGGACAGTCTACCGTCCCGTTCTTCTGGGCAGCGTTCGGCGCGGCTGGCGATTTGGCGCTGACCTCTTCCGCTCGAGTCCTCGTTACTTTTCCGTTCATGCGACGTTAACCACCTATGAGTCGCGAAAAGCCTACACCTTGCGCTTTCCGACGCTCACGAGGAGGGATATGCTAGGCGCCGTCGCCATCGAGCTGGTTCCCTGGATGGACAAAAAAACGCCAGACGACAGGGCGATGCCGGTCGCCACCGTCGCTTCCCCCACGAGCGCTGAATCCTCGTTCGACCTGGTCCAGCGCGCCAACGCCGGCGACCAGGAAGCGCTCGACACGCTATTCGCGCGCTACTTGCCCAGGCTGCAGCGGTGGGCACACGGCCGCGTCCCTCCGGCGGCGCGCAACGCGCTCCAGACACACGACCTCGTACAAGACACGCTGATCCGAGTCCTCGAAGGGTTGCCCTCATTCAAGCCGCGTCACGAAGGCGCGTTCCAGGGATATGTCAGGACCGTGCTGTGGAACCGCATCCGCGACATTGCGCGCCAATACCAGCGAACGGGGGCGCCGAACCCGCTCGACAGTGAAATCACCGGACATGAGGATTCTCCAATCGAGCTGGTGATCGCCTGGCAGCTGCTCGATCGGTACGAGGTTGCACTCGAGCGCCTGCGACCCGAAGAGAAGGAGCTGATCATCGCGCGCATCGAGATGGGCCTTCCCCATGCCGAGATCGCCGCGATGTTCAACAAGCCGAGCGTCGCCGCCGTGCACATGGCACTCAGTCGGGCGCTCGTCAGACTCGCAGAGGAGATGGCATATGAGCGGAAGCGATGACGCCCCGCTGCTCTTAGCTGCCGAGAAGATTTCGAGCGGCGTGCCCGTCGACTGGAAAGAAGTCCAGGACCAGATTGCGACACCTGACCAGGCGGCTATTGCCGAAGAACTCCGCTCGATAGAGCAGTTCGCCCAGATAAGCGGGCAGGCGCCCGCCACATGGGGCCGCTTTCACATTGTGTCCGAGATCGGGCGCGGCACGTTCGGCACAGTGTATTGCGCGATCGATCCGACCCTTCAACTCGAGGTCGCGCTCAAAGTCATCCGCGCGCGCGTTCCCGGCATCCCCATCGACAAAGAGAGAGCGCTCGAAGAAGCCCGTCGCCTGGTCAAGGTGAAACACCCGAACGTGGTCAGGGCGTACGGCGCAGAACTCATCGACAACGAAGTCGGACTCTCGATGGAGATCGTGAAAGGACACACGCTCGATGAGATCGTGAGGCGCCAGGCGCCGTTCAGCGCGAACGAAGCGACGCTCATCGGTATCGATCTCTGTAAAGCACTGGCCGCCGTTCACGGCAGCGGCATCCTGCATGGCGACATCAAGGCGCACAACGTCATGCGCGAAAACGGTGGACGCACCGTCCTGATGGACTTCGGTACCGGCCGGGATCTGCGGCGCGAGCCGACAGGCCCGGGGAAAGACTTCGCCGGCACACCGCTATACCTCGCGCCCGAAGTCTTTGACGGTCACTCTCGTACGCCTTCGTCGGAGATCTATAGCCTGGGCGTGCTCCTCTACTTCCTCGTCACCGGTAAGTACCCGGTCGAAGGTGATTCACGTACCGAAATCGAACGGTTGCACGATCGATCGGATCGCCGCAGGCCGTTGCGAGACGTGCGCCCGGATTTGCCCGACAGCTTCATCCGCGTCGTCGAGCGGGCTACCGCACAGCGACCGGAGGACAGGTACGCGACCGCCGGCGAACTCGAAGCGGCGCTTGCTCGTGTGCTCTCGCCATCGGGTTCGGATCCTGTCCCTGTCCCTGTCCCGGTGCCAGTGCCGGTGCCGGTGGCGGATCCACCCTCGGGCTGGAAAAAACTCGTCCTCTTCGCGACATCCATTGTTCTGGTCGTCGGTCTCGCGGCGATGACAGTGCCTCGAATGCTGCGATCATCATCGATACCCTCCGAAGGTCGCAGCGCCGTAGTCACGCCGGATGCCAGGGTGGCCGGTACCGATCCAACGACCCCTCCTGGAACGGCGAGCACGTATCGAATCCAGTCGTCGTTCTACCGGGAAACCAAGGGAGTCCTGCAACGGCTGAAGCCTGACGATAAACTGACCCAAGGCGACGCGCTGTCGTTGCAGGTTCAAGCGTCGATTCCGCTGTATTTCTACATCGTCAACGAAGACGAGTTCGGCGACTCCTTTCTGTTGTTCCCGCTGCCGGGTCAAGGACTGCAGAATCCCTTACAACCGGGACAGCGCCAACGGCTTCCGTCCACGCCAGATGGAGAATTGATATCCTGGCAAGTCACAAGCACGGGTCAACGGGAACACTTCCTGCTCGTGGCAAGTCCTGAGCCTTCGACGGAATTCGCCGAGGTCTTCACACAGCTGCCGAAGCCCGTGTTTGGTCGCGTGCTTCAGAACGCGAGGCTCTCGAGCGATGCGATTCTCCGATTACGAAGCGTTGGCGGCCTGACTTCTTCTCCGGTACAGGCCGACCAACAGCTGCGACTGATGCCGGCGTTTTCTACGCCGCTGACCGACAACGAAGAGACAGTCCAGGGCGTGTGGATCCGCCATGCGTCGTTCATGAATCCAGATAAGTAGACGATGGGTCCGGCTAACGCCGGACATTACGACCACGTGCAGAGGTAGTGTCCGCCTTCAGGCGGACCTTAGATGTGCGACGAGGTGCTCCAGCCGCGCGAAATGCGTCCCGCGCCAGTAAACACGTTGACAATCCCTGCACCGCTTGAACGACCGAAAGCGCCGAAAGACGCGCGGTGGCACGAGCCCCTCGACATGCTTGCGCTCCACCGCACCGAGAAGACCGTTACAGGTCAGGCAACGGGTAAATGGACGGAATGCTCGTTTCAGTTGCAACGCCTCGACGACCTCCCCAACCTGTCGCTCCGGATCGCGCGAGCGCAGCCACTGCCCTCGCACCACCGCCTTGCGCTTGAGCAGACCCACATCACACGTCAGCAGGACTCGTCGCTCGCGTGACGTGAGCTCGGCAAGTTCGCCATCGTCGAGATCGTTCTCGTAGCGGGTGTCGAACCCAAGCAGCCGTAAATAGCGCGCCAGAGTACCAAGGTGCACGTCTGCCACGAAGCGAGGCTGACGCAGTGGCCGTGGTCTCAGGCGATGAAGCGGCGTGATATCGAAGCGCTCGAACTCGGGATACACCGCGACACGCTCGCCGCCCCGCAACCGGCGATCGAAACGAACGGAAACGCCGTCGACCAGGATGAGATCGATCTCGGTGTGCGGCACGCCAAGCGATTCGATCGCGTCCTTGACCGACGGAGTACCTGTGATCTCGCGGGTGATCGTGGTCTTGCGCTGCGCCGGCGGAAGGTAGTCGTTCAGCTCTTCGTAGAAGCGGAATTCACACGTGCACGGGGACACAGATCTCCTGGATCGCTCGCGTCGTGTCGAAGTAGACCTGCGCGTAGTGGTCATGGCGACAGCAGGGACGCACCGCCAGCACTGGCGCCACTGACGTGCCGACGATGTTGAACGACAGGATCTCCACGATGGGAGCGGGCGTGTCGAGCAGATGCGGTACCTGGCGCAGGCGGTGGCGCAAACGCATGCTGACCGGCTCCGGATCGGTGCCCGGCATCAACTGTACGGTGATGTCGACCCGTCGAAACGGCGTGGCGCTGAAATTCTGGACGTTCTCGGAAAAGAGCCGATTGTTCCCCACGTAGGTCACCACGTTGTCCGCTGTCACGATCGTCGTGACGAAGAGGCCGATCTCGCGGACGGTGCCCGTGATACCGACAGCCGCGATCGTGTCGCCCACCTTGAACGGTCGAAACACCAGGAGAAACACCCCGGCGGCAAAGTTGGCCAGCAACCCCGACCATGCCGCACCAACGGCGAGTCCGGCGGCGGCCAGCAGGGCAGCGAACGATGTTGTTTCAATGCCGAGAACGCCGAGAACGGCGATGAACAGCAGGACCTGAAGAAGTATTCCTGCGCTTGTCTCGAGGTACGACGCCAGCGTGGCGTCGAAGTGGCGCAGATGCAGAAACCGGCCAAGGGTGGTCCGGACGAGCTTGATCACCCAGCTCCCGACCATCCAGAGCGCGACGGCGCCCAGAAGTTTCCACGCTGTCGGGATCAAATACAGACGTGCGATTGATTCAACTTGTGCGGTGAGCTCTGAGTCCACGGAGGCGGGGTTGACGCACGCCGAATGCCAACTCGCGGTGTCGGTCCGGCTAAAGCCGGACACTACGATCACCGCCTCAAATTCTCCGGACCCGCGAGAAATCGTGGCCTAGCGGTACGCCGCCGCCTGGATGCCATACAACTCGGCGTAGTGACCTCCCCTGGCCATGAGCGCCTCGTGAGATCCACGTTCCACGACTCGGGCCCCATCGAGCACGACGATCAGGTCCGCCATACGCACCGTTGAGAAGCGGTGTGAGACCAGAATTGTGATGCGACCTTCAGTACTGTCGCTGCGCAAAGCGGCGGAATACCGCTCGAACAACGCGTGCTCGGTTTCCGCATCGAGTGCTGCTGTCGGCTCGTCGAGCACCAGCACGAGCGGCTCATCACGCATGAAGCCACGCGCGAGCGCCAGCTTCTGCCACTGCCCGAAGCTCACGTCGACGCCGCCCGGCCACGCCGGGCCGAGTTGCGTCTCCAGACCTCCAGTCAGCCGCACGATCACATCGTCAGCGCCGGCGCGGCTCACAGCGGCCACGACCGCGGGCTCGTCGTCGAGACGCGGGACGTCGCCGACACCCACCGTGTGACGCGCGCGAAATTCGAAGCGGAAGAAGTCCTGAAATGCGCCGGCGAGCCGCGCGCGCCAGTCGGTGGGCGGAATCCGTGCGAGATCTGTTTGATCGATCAGGATCCGTCCGCTCGTCGGCTCGTACATCTTTGCGAGCAGCTTGACCAGCGTCGACTTCCCGGCGCCGTTCTCGCCGACGATCGCGACGACCGACCCGGCAGGGAATTCGACATCGACGTCATCGAGCACGAGACGATCGGTTCCTGGATACTTGAAGGAGACGTGTTCGAAGCGAATGCCGTGCGACAGCCTTTCGGGCGCGCGCTGATCCGCGGTGGCGACCAGCGAGCGTGCGTAATCTTCCAACCAGGCCAGTCGGATCGCGGCGTCCATCCAGACGCCACGCAGGAACCCGATCTCGCCAACGGTCGCGCCGACATAGAACGACAGCCGCGAACCGGCGGCCAACGTCAGAAGCACATCTCCCGCTGATGCACCAAGGGCAAACGAGACAAAGACGATGGCACCGACGTAGCCGATGCCGAAGATGGCCCAGGCCGCCGTGTGCCACGCGGCCGAACCCCACCGCGAGCGCGCCATCGGCCGATAGGCGAACTCCCACGCCAACCGGCGCTCTTTCACCAGGCGATCGCCGATGCCGGTAACACGCACTTCCTTTCCCGCCGCGGCCGTCGTCGCTGTGTCGAACAAATGACGAGCCAGCCGGTTCGCTTGTGCACCACGCTCGTAGGCGCTTCGCTCGACCGCCGGGCGCCATGTAGACGTGACAACGGTCGGAAGTGCAAAGAGGGCCAGCAGCGCGAGTGCCGGGTGGATCGAGACGAGAAGGCCGATCGTGACGGCGAGGCGCAAGATCCATGCACATGTCGTGAAGAGCGACATGTACATGTGATCGAGCATGAAGACCTGATGGCGCAGCACGGCCAGACGATCGAGGTACTCGGGCCGTTCCTGATGCGCGATCGTGGCAATCGAGGCCAGCAGTGTGGCGACGTGTGATTCGAGCGCGATCGTGACCTTGTCGCGAAATCGTCGCTGGACACGCGTGCTGACGGTCTGGAGAAACCACGTTGCCGTCGCCGACACGCCAAGGGCAACAGCGGCGAATCGGACGAGCGACCAGTTGCCCGCGAGCGCTCCCTCACCCAGCAGCTTGAACCAGAGCGCGAGCAAGGCGTCCGGTAGCGCCGAGAACAGGGCCAGAGAAAACGCTACCGCCATCAGGCGCGGTTCGTGGCTGTACCCGAGCTTGCATAATCGCCACATCGAGGACAACGCTGGAGGCAGGGCCTCGGCCTTCTTGCGCAGGTCAGGCGAGGACGTCATAGGCCTTCCCCTCCTCGTCTTCTGCCGCAAACCGCTGCGCTTGCAGATCGAACATCGTGCGGTATCGTCCGTTCAGCGCCATCAGCTCCGCGTGCGTGCCGAATTCGACGACTTTGCCCTTCTCGAGCACGCAAATGCGATCGACGTGCCGCACGGTCGAGAAACGGTGCGAGATCAGGATGGTCGTGCAGTGGCGCGTCGCCGCGAGGATGCGCTCGAAGATCTCGGCTTCACCACGTACATCGAGCTGCGCCGTCGGCTCGTCGAGCAACACGACTCCCGCGCCTTCCTTGACAGCACACAGCGCGCGAGCGAGCGCAACACGTTGCCATTGCCCACCCGAAAGCTCCGTGCCTCCCTCGTAGCCACGCGATAGCACGGTGTCCAACCGTGTCAGCTTCGCTGCGCCTGCCGCTTCAAGCGCGCCATAGACGACGTCGTCAGGCGCGCCCGCGGGCGTCACGTTGTCACGAAGCGACAGCTCGAAGCGGGTGAAATCCTGGAAGACTGCGGCCAGGCGCGTTCTCCACTCAGTGAGATCGAGCTCGCGCACATCGATCCCATCGATTTCGATCGCGCCGCTCTGTGGGTCGTACAGGCGGCACAGGAGCTTCGCCAGCGTGGTCTTGCCAGCGCCGTTCTGTCCGACGATCGCCAGTGACGTGCCGGCCGGGATCGTCAGGTCGAAGCCATCGAGCACGGGCCCGCCGCCAGGATAGGCAAACGTCACGTCACGAAAGCGAATCTGCCGGGTCGGCAATCCACTCGCGGATCGGCGCCCGGAAGCGAGGTGACCAGCGGACGCCATCGCCGGCAGCAGCCGTTGAACGGCGGCAACCGGGGCCGCTGCGCCGTCGGTTGCCCAGTTGAGGCCGCCGAACGCGATCATCGACGTAGCGACAACGCACTGGGCGTAGGTGACCATCTCTCCAAGGGCAATGCCGCCGTTGGCCGCCGCAGAGACGAGTGCCCAGGCCACGACCACATTGGCAGTCGTGACAATCAGAACACTCCAGACGAGCGGCCGCTCACGAAGACGCGTCGCTTCGTATTGAAGCGTGTGCAAGTGCGTGCGCCGCGCGACGAAGCGCTCGATGGTCCACCGCACCAGGCCAAAGAGCCGCAGTTCCTTGCTCGCCGGCGGATCGACCGCGAGCCGGTACGCGTAGTCGGCATCGCGCTGCGCGCGACGCACTTCGTCGGTGTTGCGGTCATGCCACACCGCGCTCTCGCGCAACAGCCAATGCGTCGCGAGCCACGCTCCCGCCAACAAGAGTGGTGCCCACCACGAGAACCCAAAGAGGACAACAGCGGCCGCGAGCCCACCAACCATGCCGACGAGTCCACCAGCAATGAAGTCCATCGAGTACGAGAGCGGCGGGCCGGTCATGCCGAGATCGAAGTCGCGTGCAACCGTCAAGTCACCGATCAGGGTCGGGTCCTCGAGGTGACACATGCCGGGTGGGCGAACGCATCCTGCCGTCAGCCGATCGTAGAGATACGCAGCCGTGCGATCGCCGAGGTTGTGACTGACGGCCGTCTGAATTGGCGTCATCACCTGCATGAGCACGAAGACGATGCCCACGATCGAAAGGGGACTGACGAGCGGATTCCCTGCTTGCACCGCAGCGACGAGGACACCCATCGCGATCGCAAACACCGCCGGCAGGATTCCGCGCAGGAGCACCACCGCCCACCAAATCACGGCGAGGAACCCGTCCGCCTTTGGCAGAGCCGCAAAGAAGAGCCATTCCTGGCGCTGCCGCATAGATTGCAGCACACTCACAATGCATCCTCCGGCAGGAAGACCCGCCGTTTTGCGTCCGTCGGTACCGGCGCATCTTACCCTGAGCGTCGACCCACGGCATGTCGAGGCACTGTCATTGCAGTATCAGACGGGCATTTGTCGTCACCGATCCGGCGCTACGGCGGACTCGTGTTCCTCAGCAGCGCGCCTGCCGCTGTGGCCCTCGAGTTCCTCGCACCTGAGCGGCACACCGCCCTGTTCTTCCTGTCGATACTTGCCATCGTACCGCTTGCGGGGTACATCGGACGCGCCACCGACGAGCTCGCCGAGCACTTCGGCGGCGCGATCGGCGGCCTGCTCAATGCGACGTTTGGCAACATCGCCGAGGTCATCATCGGGGCGCTGGCACTGCGCGCCGGTTTCACCGATCTCGTGAAGGCCTCGCTGACCGGCTCGATTATCGGGAACACGCTGCTCGTCTTCGGTCTTGCCGCTTTTGTCGGCGGGCTGAAACATCGCGTGCAACATTTCAATCGGACCGCGGCAAGTCTCAACAGCACGATGCTGCTCCTCAGTGTCGTCGCCCTCGTCGTGCCTGCGGTGTTTCATTCGTTGTCCCGCCACAACGAGGGCCCGGAGCTCCGAATGGACACGGAGATCGCCGTGGTGCTGCTGCTCACTTACTGCGCGAGCCTTGTCTTCACGCTCAAAACCCACAAGGAGCCGCACGTGGCGTCACATGCGTCATCCTCGCAGCACCGGACCAGCGTTTCGAGATCCGTCACGGTGCTGCTGGGCGCCACCGCAGGCGTGGCCTGGATGAGCGAGCTGCTGGTCGGCGCGTTGTCCGCCACCACTCAGGCACTCGGGATGAGCGAGTTGTTCGTGGGTGTCGTGGTGGTGGCCGTCATCGGGAACGCGGCGGAACACTACTCGGCGGTCCACATGGCGGCCAAGGGACAGATGGATGCCGCTCTCAGCATCGCCGTCGGATCATCGATCCAGATTGCGTTGATGGTGACGCCGCTCCTCCTCTTCCTGAGCTACGCGATCGCCCCGAAACCAATGAACCTGCTGTTCACGGAGTTCGAAGTCGTCGCCGTGGGTCTTGCCGTGCTGACCATCGCGATGATCGCGCACGACGGCGAGACGCACTGGATGGAGGGCGTCCAGATGCTGGCCGTGTACGTGATTCTCGTCCTCGGGTTTTACTTTCTGCCGCCTGGAAAATAAGCAGTCCGGCTAAAGCCGGACACTACATTGACAGAGGGTCCGGCTAAAGCCGGACACTACGGAGACACGACATCATCGCGATTGCGTGACCGGCACTGTCGATGTCGCGATGGTGATGGCGCCCCTGCGACTTTGCGCACGGCCAATGTACGCCCCCGCCGCGTATATCACCTGTCCGTTACCCCTGCCGGACGCACCTACAGTAATCAAGAGCCACGGACTGTTGCTGACCGCAGTCCATGTACATTCCGCGGGGGCCGTGACGGCGATGATTCCGCCTCCACCAGGCTGAGGCAACGGCCCGCTCGAAGGTGAGACCGCGTACGAGCAGGTGACGTTACCGCTCTGAATGACGATATAGATCTGTCCCTCGATCGTCAGCAGACCGGTTCGCGCTGAGGCGGACGCATTGGCATCAACGGAGTACTGCACGGTGCCATTACCATTGCCGCGGGCTCCTGCGATCACGTGAAGCCAAGGCGCGTTCGATGCAGCAGTCCACGAACATCCGGCAGACGCAGTTACGCCGACCTCGCTGGACCCACCCGCCGCATCGAATGACTGTGTCGATGGCCGCATCGTGAGCGAGCAATCAGAGACGATCCGACTGAGCGACCCGTTGAGATCGACGACGTAGAGCTCTCCCTGCTCGTCCTCGCCAAATGAAGAGATGTTCATCGTGGTGTCGAACAGGAGGCGTTGCGCGTCGTTCCACGCGAAGATCTCGCCCGAACAGAAGTCTCCGTAGAGATATGTCCCGCTGGCGAGCACGCCGAGCGCGCCTCGATAGACATAGCCGCCCGTTACCGAGCAGCGACCGTTGACGTGCGAGAAGTCGAACAGCGGCGTGATGAAGTTCGCCGGATTGCACAGTGCGGGATCGACGTTGCTGCAAGAAGCGCCTTCGTACACGCGCCAGCCGTAATTGCCACCAGCCACGATCGGCGTGTCGACTTCCTCTCGTACGTTTTGACCAACGTCGCCAACCCACTGCTGGCCGGTGAGACGGTCGAAGCTGAATCGCCAGGGGTTTCGCAATCCAACAGCGAAGATCTCGTCCCTTCCAGTCCGATTCACGAAGGGATTGTCAGGTGGCGACGAATAGCGCGTGGCCGCGACCGGATCGGGCTGGTCCACATTCAGGCGAAGGATCTTGCCGAGGAGGACATCCGCATTCTGCGCGTTGTTCGGCGGATCGTTGCCCGACCCACCGTCGCCGACGCCGATATACAGGTAGCCATCGTTTCCGAACGCGAGCATGCCGCCATTGTGATTGGTCTGAATCGGATGCGGAATCGTCAGGAGCATCGTCTCGGTCGAGCTCGCGATGTCAGAATTCGTCGACGCACCATACTCAGCGATGACGAGAGCGCCGTCTCCTCTTCGCGTGTAATAGACGAAGAAGCGACCGTTCCAGAAATACCGCGGATGGAATGCGAGACCTAACAGCCCTTGCTCACCGCCCGAAAGCACCTTCGTTTGGATGTCGAGAAAAGTTGTAGGCGTCGACGACCCTGGCCGAAGGACCTTGATCGTTCCCCGCTGCTCGACAATGAAGAGACGATTGGTGCCGTCGCCGGCGTGACCGACGAAGACTGGCGCCGAAAGCCCTCCGACGACGGTTGCCAGTCGAAGCTCGGCAAACAGTGGCATTGACCAGCACATGAGAGCGACAGTGACGAGGTACGCGACGTGCCGTGGCTTCATGGATTGCTCCTGTCTCGCGGCGGTATCGTGCGAGGTGCAAGCCATCGGCCAGGGCCACTGCAGATGGCGCGAGCGTGTCCTGCGAGGTGAGACGCTGCTGTAAGGTCGTTCGCTAAGAACGGCGCGACGACCAATGTATGGTTCGAATGCGCCAGTTGTCTGCGTCGCGAGCCAGCACCACGAGTTGCGCGCTGACGAAACTGACAGGACTTCCCTGGAAGGTGCCGTCGTAGTCAGTGAGGGCGATGACCCATGCCGTGTTGCCCTCGAACGTCACGCGCATCGGACCTCGCTTGCCGGTGACCTGACTCTCGAACTCGATATCCGCGGGGAGATGGTTGGCTTCGTATTCGGCACGGGTCTCGAGCTTGCCTGATTCGAGAAAGACGGCATCGTGAGCGATCACGCTCATGGCCGCGGCAGGGTCTCCCTTCTTGATTGCGGCATAGAAGGCCTCGACGACGGCGATGACTTCTGACTCATTGGGAGATGCCGGAGGCGGTGCGCCACACGCCGACACCAGCAACACGGTCGTCGCGATCAAGCCGTATCCGAGACATCGTTGGCGCCTCATAGAGTCACGGAGTGTAACACCGCATTCTCACTCGTCGGGGGCCGAACTTCCGCCAGAAGGCGGCGAGGGAGGCATCGACGGTCCTGGGGGAATTCGAACCGTCCTATCGACGTAACGACGGACGTGGCGGACACGGGGTCGGTGAACGCAGTGCCGGCGTTCGACACCTGGGTGATTTCGGTGCTGCAGGCGGCGCACACCACCGCGCCGTGCGGAATCGGCCTTCCACACGACGGACAGTTCGGTAGCGACGAACTACCTGAGGGGAGCGACATACCGGCGCAGCTCAAGCATTATCCCCGACTGGCTCAGTTGGAGAGCCGTCAAGCGGTCCCCGCTGCCACATAGTGGGATTTCCTGCCCGGCTCTCGGACCTGTCGGCGATTCGACTCGATCGCTCGAAATTCCAGCAAAAAGCTGCGGGACGACGCTCCGTGAACCTGCCGGCGATCGAGGACGTAGTAGGGGGCGCGTGCGTACGAGATTCACTGCCATTACGTTCATCACATGGATGCTGGTTATCGCGACCGGCATCTACGTGTATGTCGCGCGCGCCGACATCGTCAGAGACGAGATCCTCGTGCTGTCGTCGGCATCGACGGCCGTTGCCGCGGCGACGTACTTCGTGATGGGGTGCATTCGCGGCTTCACGTTGATCCCGGTGACTTACCTCATTCCGTTGGGCCTGCCGTTTCTCTCGCCGACCGTGCACTTTCTGCTGACGATCGGCGGCGTACTGGTGTCTTCGGCCAGCATCTACTACCTTTCGGAACGACTGCAGCTGGCCGCGTACTTCGAAACGCGCCATTCGGAGCAGGTCGACCGGGTTCGCGGATTGCTGCGCCGGCGGGAATTGCCAATCGTCATCGGCTGGAGCCTCTTCCCCATCGTCCCCACCGATCTCATTTGTTACGTCTGCGGATCGCTCGGGATCGACGTCCGCAAAATGTTGGCAGGAATCCTCGTGGGTGAGGGCCTCATCTGTGCACTTTATATTTTTCTGGGACGGCAGCTCGTGTCGCTCATGTGGAGATCCTGAGGCATAATCAGACCCGTCTGACGGTCACCGAATCCGGGGGGTTTTGTGTCGCTTACGTTGCAAAGTCGCTGCGTCGGCGACGTGACGGTCGTCACCTGCAGCGGCCGGATCGTGGCCGGCGAGGAGTCCAAGTCGCTCCAGGTGTATTTGGACCGTCTCCTTCCCGAAGCACCTCATGTGCTCCTTCACCTTGGGGCGGTCGATTTCATCGACAGCGGCGGGCTCGGCCTCATCGCGCGCTATCTGACCCGTCCCCAGGACCGCCGAGGCACACTCAAGGTCTGCGCGGTGTCTCCGAAGATCGATGACGTGCTGCGAATCACGCGGCTCCGGTCGGTGTTCAAGCCGTACGAGACCGAGGCTGATTCGATCGCCGACATACACCGCGCCGCCAAAGGGCTCGATGCCTCGTTCGAGGACCCCGACGTGCTCTGCGTCGACGAGTCGGCGGACGTCCTGACCTATCTTCGCGAGATCCTCAAAGAGGCAGGCTATCGCACGCTGACGGCTAACAACATGCCCGACGCGTTGATCCTGCTGAAGGCAACCCGTCCGAAGACCGTCGTGATTGGCGCCGAAATGCGGGCGGCCACGGCGAGCCACGTGGCCGAAGAGTTCCACAGCATCGCGCGCGCCGGCACGCTCATCGAGCTGCCATCAGGATTCTCCGGACAGGATGCTGGCGAGGCGGCACAACACGTGCTCCAGGCTCTTCGTGTGGGAGGAGGATCGTGATGAGGACCACCGTCAGACGCTGCCCGCGTGGAACGTCTCTCGTCGCTGCAGCTATGTGCGTCGGTCTTCTGTGGTTCGGGCCGGCCGCACTCGCCCATCACTCGTTTGCCGCGGAGTTCGACGGCAAGAATTGCCGGGACTTCACGGGAATCCTGACGAAACTCGATTGGCAGAACCCGCACGCCTACTTCTACGTGGATGTGAAAGATGACAACGGTCACGTGGAGTCGTGGTCGTTCCAGACCTACGCCCTGATCACGCTGCGTCGAGCGGGAAACGATCGCCAGGTGTTCCTCGACAACGTCGGCAAAGAAGTGTTCGTCCGCGGGTGTCTCGCCAGAAACGGGAGGAAGAACTACGCCGCGGCCGGCACGCTGAAGTTCTCTGACGGGGTGCTGCGCCAGGTCGGCCAGTTACAGGACTAGGGCGCGCGCACATGCAACTTCAGCTTCGATGCGCCCTGGCGTGCGCCGCAGTGTTGGCGCTGTCGTACGTCGATGGCGGGCCGGCGCTCGCGCAGCAAACCGAATACACGATCAAGGTGATGCCGCCTGGAGGCCCGCCTCCGCGACTGCCTGATGGCCATCCGGATTTGTCGGGGCATTGGCTGCCCAATAGCGCCGGACAAGGGGTCAGTGGCCGTTATGGCGTCGATCCCGCGGCGACACGCCAGTTCGATCCCAAGGTCACACCCGAGGAGCGGCCGTCGTTTCAGCCCTGGGCCCTTGAAAAGATCAAGTCGATGACGCCGACGGAACTCGAGCTCTCGAAGTCGTCGGTGAACTGCATGCCCCGCGGTGTTCCCGCGATCTGGCTGCAGAATCCCTACTCGACCATGCTCGTGCACAAGCCGGACGTGCTGGTGCAACTGTACGAGGTCCTCAACAACTTCCGCGTCATACACACGGACGGACGTCCGCTGCCGAAGTACCCCGAACCGCTCTTTCACGGCAACAGCGCCGCGCGCTGGGAAGGCGACACGCTGGTCGTCGAGTCGACGGGTTTCGACGAGCGAACCTACGTCATGCCCAATGGCTGGTTTCACAGTGAGCAGCTACGCGTCGTCGAGCGGTATAGCCGCCCGTCGATGAACTATTTGATCGTCGAGGTGACGGTCGACGATCCGAAGGTGCTGACCAAGCCGTGGAAATCCGCTCCCCGCCGCTGGACGCTCGGCAACGGCGAGATCTACGAGTTCTATTGCACGAACAACCGCGAGCTCGAGGAACTCGAGAAAGTCCGCGAACTGGAGCTGCAGAAGAAGTAACAAGGACCCTCTTAGAAACTCACCTTCGCCGCGTCGCCGAGAATCATCTCGCGGTAGAGCGGCAGCGACCAGCCAGCTTTTTCGAGTGCGGTGAGTCGCGCTTCCACCGCTTTCACGTAACCCTGCTTGTTCTTGTACAGCTCTTTGAGCTTCGCCGGAGCGAAGGCGATCTGTGCGGTACTCAGACCGCACATCTGGTTCGCCGCATTCTGCCCTCGCGTCGCGATGTAGGCGCTCGCGTTGGGAATCACCGGCGTGGTCGCCGCTGGTCGAATCACGTACTTCGAGGTCGGGACGTCGACGTACGTCGTCCGCACGCCGCCTCTCGGGTTGCCATGCTCGTCGAGGGCCATCATCGAACCGTCGTTGTACTGGTTGCGATCCAGCAGTATACGGTCGGCGCGCGGCGGCACCGTTCCCGCATCAACCCACCTCAACAGATGATCGAGCGCGACCGACATGTACGCTTGCACGGGGAATGTGCTGAGCGGATCGACGCAGGGATTGGGATGCATCCGCACGCTGTCGCGCGTGTCGATGTGCCCCATTCCCGAGAACTCGTACAACCGGTACTGCTTTCCCGGCTCATCACCGTCCTGCCGATTGGTGATGTTCCCGCTTACTTCGTGCATCGTCGGGACGTGAATGAGAGGCACGTCCACTTCGCGAATCATGGCGCCGTTGGACATCGGCAGGAATCCGTCGTAGATCCGCTGCATTTGCGGCGTTCGATAGACCATATGCGCCGGCAGATAGTTGATGAGGACGCCAGCGGTCATCGAGGTGCCTGCGAGAACCATTTTCCGCACCGGACCGCCGACCAGGCTGCCGCTCCGAACGAGCGATCCAACCTGCGCGAGGATCTCATTTGTCTGCGTACCACTCAGCTTGATCGTGCGATAGCGCGCCTCGTTGAGGGCCACGAACTGCGCCGGCGGCGTGGTGAGAATCTCGACGGCGGCATGCCCCGAGGACATCGTGTAGATCGATGTGAACTCGAACATGTGCGCAGCGCCGCTGCCGTGCATGGCTTCGGTGAGCACCAGCCCGCTGAATTTCGAGTTATCGGCCGGCCTCCGAACGACGATGCGTGTGGTGTAAGGCTCGCCGTTGGCGGTGCCCGATACGAAGTACTCGTGCGCTTCGTACTTGAAGGCGTCAAGGCCCTTTCCCGGCGCGAGTGAGGGCGCCGAATCGAAGATCGGGCCGGGACCCGTCACCTCGGCGGAGATGCTCGGCAATGTCACCGCCGTCGGTGTTTCCGGAAGGTTCGACGGTGCTGGCGGGGACCCGCCTGCGCGGCCTCGCCCACCACCCGGAAACTGACTACCCTCCTGGCCGATCAATGCGGATGCTCCAATCGTCAGGCTCACCGCGGCCACAACCACAATCCTGCTGGCTCTCATGAAGACTCCCTCACAGAATGTCGCCGACATCATACGGGCAATCGAGAAACACCGTGTGTAGCACTTACACCGCCGGGACGACTGGTCGTTGGCGGGCGGCCAGGACCGGGGGCGTCTTCGTGGCTGCTTCTGGCACGTCCATTGCCCTAGTCGCCGGGATATGAAGGCTATCTTCGGGCAGGCCCGACAGGAATCGTCCACGGAACAGGCGACCGACGTCGATCGACCTGCGCGAACGCTCTGGGGCAGCCGGACGTCTCTTCACGTCCTGGCGGGATGTGCCCTCATCGTCATGATGCAGTTCGCTGCTCCACTGCTCCTCCCAGTCGTCCTGAGCGTGATGCTGTTCTACATGCTCGACCCCATCGTCGACGCGCTGCAGCGCTGGCACGTGCCTCGTCTGCTGGGCTCACTGGCGGTAGTGTTCGGATTGCTGGGAGCGTTGAGTGCGGGCGCCACGTTTCTCTGGCCCCAGATTGATTCGGTGCTGATGAAAGTTCCCGCAGGCACCGAGCAGTTGCGCCGCACGTTCCGGCAGCAGCGCCAGGTGCAAGGGGATTCCGCGCTCGAGCGCATTCAGGCCGCGGCGCGCGCCGTCGACTCGGCAGCCGCTGAAGCGGGAACGCCTACGACGAAGAGTCCGGGAGTGACGCGCGTAGAAATCGACCAACCGTGGCGCGTGTCGGACAAGCTGTGGACAGGTGGGCTGGGCGCGCTCGGCATCCTGGGTCAGGCCGTAACTGTGCTATTCCTGACGATCTTCCTTCTATACGAGGACGACTCGTTCAAGCGGAAGCTGGTCGCGCAAATGGAGAGCCGCAACAACAAACGCATCACGGTTCACATCCTGAACGACATCGCCGCGCAGATCCAACGCTTCATCTGGGTGCAGGCGCTGACTTCTGTTGCCGTCGCCGTGGCGACGTGGCTGGCTTTGTGGTGGCTGGGGATTGCCGAGCCGTTGGTGTGGGGTGTTCTCGCTGGTGTACTGAACGTGGTTCCGTACTTTGGGCCGCTGATCGTCACGGCGGGGTTAGCAATCGTCGGCTACCTGCAGTTCGGGACCTTCGAGATGGCGGCGCTCGTCGCCGGCGTCGCGCTCGCCATTACGACTATCGAAGGGATGTTCCTGACGCCTCACTTGCTGAGTCGCGCCGCATCACTGAATCACGTCGCCATCTTCCTGGCGATTGCATTCTGGAGCTGGGCATGGGGGATACCGGGGTTGCTCCTCGCAGTACCTATGCTGATGGTGCTGAAGGCGGTCTGCGATCACGTCGAGGGGCTGAAGGGACTCGGCGAATTCGTGGGACGATGACAACCTCCCGACCTCCATGCCTAACCGTACGGAGCGAGCCGTCTGCCGGGAGTCAGGGCCAATTCGTCGGATTTATAAAGGCGGGACGCGCGCCCTATAGGTAGCTGAGCCACCAATCCCGACGCCGCGCCTTCACCGAAACCATCCAGCGGCAGAGCGGGTACAGAATCGCGATGACAATGGCCCACACGATATACACCCCTGTGAGCGAGATCCCGTACCCACTTGGATAGAAGAGGAAGATTGTCGTCATCTGGCCGAGGCTGAAGCCCTGCGCCAATCCAAGCACAACGCTCAATGCGTGAATCAGGGCAACGTGCGCCACGTAGAAGGCAAACGGCACGCGCCCGAACGTCGTCAACCCGTTCTTGAGCGCGTTGTTCATCCGATCGGCAAGGGCGCACATCACCGCCGCCGGCCCCAGCGTCATCAGGAGAAAGTCGAGACTCGGTGGATACTTTGTCGTGTTCAGAAAATCCATCGCGGTCGCGACCAGGCCGGTGGCCTGCCATTGCCAGGGATTCGGATCTCCATACAGATCAATGGCGCGCAGGAGCATGAACCCACCGGTCATGGCCGTACCCGCGTTCAACAAGGTCGCGTTGCGCTGGGCGGCTCGACGCTCGAAGACTCCCGACACACCGAATCCCAGCAGCATGACGCCGATCCACGCCACCACCGGGTAGATGAACACAAACAGGAACGGACCGATGCTGAGCGCCATCTGGGAGTGAAGCGCCGCCCACGCCGGCCAGTTTTGTTCGAGCAACTGCGTGCGCGGCCAGAACGGATCGAGCAAGTTGTGACCAGCCACGATCGCGAGGCCGATGGCGAAGCAGCCTCGCCGTCCCAACAACTGAACGCCCGACAACACGAGCATGCTCACGCCGATGGCCCAGATCACCTGCATCGGCACCAGGATCTGGCCACCAACTTCGGCAATCCCACCAGGCGAGAAGGTCGACAGCGTCGAGATGACAAACCATTCCACGAAGACCAGCCACAAGCCCCGCGTCGCCAACAGGCGAGCCAGGTCGCGCGGGCTCCTGCGACTCGCCATCAAACCTGCGCTCACTCCCGCAAGCAGCACAAACACGGGTGCGCAGAAATGAGTGATCCACCGGGTGGCGAAGAGGCTCACCGCGACGTTCGGATCCGCCATGGGATCCTGCTGCGCTCCCGCGAGGAAGAAGTCGCGAACGTGGTCGATCGCCATGATGACGATCACCAGGCCGCGCAGCATGTCGATTGCAGTCAGACGGTACGAGCGTTGATCGGGAGCGCCGTGCACTCCAGGGTACGTGGCTGTCGCCGCGGAAGCAGTCATGACTGGCATGGGCGCCGATCATGTTCACGCGCCGCTGTAGGAACAGTCAAGGCTTCGCGCGGAAGCCTTACTGATCGCGCAACACCATCATCGGATCGACGCGCGCCGCACGCAGCGCCGGAATAGCGCATGCAGCAACGGCCACCGCCGCCAGCAACCCGAGAACGAGCACGAACGTAGTCGGATCGGCGGCATGCACGCCGTATAACAGCGTTTGCATCGCGCGCGTGGCCATCCATGCCACACCCGTGCCCACCACGATGCCTGCGGCCGTCAGAACCATGCCTCGCGACATCACCATGGTCACGACGCTTTGCCAGGTCGCGCCGAGGGCGAGGCGCAAGCCGATTTCACGGCTGCGCGCGGACACGGACTGCGCGAGGAGACCATAGAGGCCGATGGCCGCGATGAGCAGGGCGAGACCGCCAAACACGACGAGCAGCGTCGTGTGTTGCTGGCGATCGGCCACCGTCAGGTTGACCACATCGGACATAGACCGGATAAGGCGCACCGGTTGGTCTGGATCGACGCTCTGGATCACCCGCTGCACTTCGCCGGCGTACGAGAGTGGATCGCCAGACACCCGCACGATGAGATTGGCCGGACTGGCGCTGACCTGGGGTGACGAGACGTACACCGCCGGTTTGTCGTCCTGCTCGTATCCACGTTCGAGCACGTTCTTGACGACGCCAACGATCGTGAACCAGGGACCTTCCGGATCGAATCGGATGCGATGGCCGAGCGCACTCTGATTGGGAAGAAACTGTCGCGCCAGCGTCTCGTTGACGACAGCAGCGTGCGGTGCCGTCGCGCTGTCTCGCCCGTCGATCAAACGGCCCTCGGCGGTCACAACGCCGAGCGTCCGCATGTAGTCACTGGTGCCGACACGGTACAACGCGTCGCGTATCT
>Ga0075429_100000978_pt1 | contig 22697 bp, 21 predicted proteins | sample RhiMetdeltSRZDD3_FD_75295 | JGI IMG/M metagenome (GOLD analysis project Ga0075429, IMG submission 75295) | Populus rhizosphere microbial communities from Tennessee, USA - Rhizosphere MetaG P. deltoides SRZDD3 | ecosystem: Host-associated > Plants > Roots > Rhizosphere > Soil | place: USA... | reverse complement strand
GACGACAACGAGCCCGGAGCCGCCGGCGAAGGGCCATACATGAAGGACCCTTCCTGATGCTGCGCACTCATACCGCGGGCGAGCTGCGCGTCGGGGACAACCGCAAGGCGGTCACGCTCGCCGGTTGGGTCGATCGCCGACGCGACCACGGCGACGTGACGTTCATCGACCTCCGTGACCGTTACGGCAAGACGCAGATCGTCGCCAACGCGGCGGAGCAACCGAAGGCGCACGCCGCGCTCAAGGACGTCCGCAGCGAGTGGGTGCTTCAAGTGCGGGGAACCGTGCGTCCGCGCCCTGAGGGGACGCGCAACGCCAAGCTCGCCACCGGAGACGTCGAAGTGGCGGCGGAGGAAGTCGTCGTCCTCAACGAAGCGAAGACGCCGCCGTTCTACGTGAACGAGGAAACGCCGGTCGACGAGAACCTCCGGTGGAAATACCGCTACGTCGATCTGCGGCGCGAGCGCTCGAAGGAGCTCATGGGTCTCCGGAGTGACATGACGAACTTCATCCGGACCTTCTTCGTGGAGCGCGGCTTCTGGGAAATAGAGACGACGATGATGATCCGGTCCGACCCGACCGGGGCGCGCGACTTCGTGGTGCCGTCCCGTTACTACCCGGGGAAGTTCTGGGCGCTGCCGCAGTCGCCACAGCAGCTCAAGCAGATCCTCATGGTCGGCGGTATCGACAAGTACGTGCAGATCGCGCGCTGCTTCCGCGATGAGGATCCGCGGGCGGATCGCATCTACGAGCTGACGCAGCTCGACGTCGAGATGAGCTTCGCGGAGCCGGGCGACGTGATGTCGATCGTGGAGGAGTGCTACACGGCGGTGTTCGAGCGATTTGGCACGAAGCCGCTGCACAAGAAGCCCTGGCCCCGGCTCACATACGAGGACGCGATGCGCCGGTACGGGAGCGATCGGCCCGACACGCGCTTCGCGATGGAGCTGGTCGATCTGACCGAGATCTTCCGTGGCACCGGCTTCGCGGTCTTCAAGGATGCGATCGAGCAGGGCGGGGCCGTGCGGGCGCTCGTCGTGCCTGGCCGGGCCGACGCGTCGCGGAAGGACATCGACGGCTGGGCCGCGATCGCCAAGACGCGCGGCGCGAAGGGCCTCGTGTCGTTCGCCGTCGGCGGCTCGGAGGTCAAGTCTCCCGTCGCCAAGTTCTTCAGCGCCGACGAGCTCGCGCGTCTCCGTTCAGCCACCGGTGCGAGAGATGGCGACCTCGTGCTTGCGGTCGCGGCCGAGTACCGCGTGGCGAGCCGGTCCATCGGCGAGGTGCGACGCCAGCTGGGCGCGGAGCTTCGCCTTGTTGACGAGTCGACGCATCACGCGATGTGGATCCATCCCTTCCCGATGTTCGAGCGCGAGCTCGACGGCCGGTGGACGTTCTCGCACAACCCCTTCGCGGGTCCGCTCGACGAGGCCAATGCGAAGCATCTCTTCGGCGATGACCCGGGTAAGGCGCTGAGCTCCCAGTACGACCTCGTCGTCGACGGCCATGAGCTCGGCGGCGGGAGCATCCGCATCCACAACCGCACCATGCAAGAGCGCGCGTTCGAGGTGCTGGGCATCTCGAAGGAGGAGGGGGCGGTCCGCTTCGGCGCCCTGCTGGACGCGCTCGAATACGGCGCGCCCCCGGAGGGCGGCATCGCGACAGGCATCGACCGAACGCTCATGGTCGTCGCGGGGCTGTCGAACGCGCGCGAGACCATCGCGTTCCCGAAGACGCAGACCGGCTACGACCCACTTCTCGATGCGCCCGCGACGCTCGATGACAAGCTCCTCGAGGAGCTGGGTCTTCGGGTGATCAAGAAGCCAGAGAAGGGCTAGCGGACGACCCCCGTCATCGCGGGCTTTGCATCGATTGCGAATCGGAGCATCCGCTTGAGGTCATAGAGGTCGAGCGTGTTTGTCGGCGACCAAGCCAGCAGAGCGTCCGCGCCGATCATCTTCATGACCTCGCCGTCAAACGCCGCCCGCCAAAGGACGCGACCGTCGGGCGCGAGGCGCGCCAGCAACCGCGACCCAGGTATCCACACGAGCGTCTCGCCAGTGTCGCTGATCGTGAGAGCGTGTCCCGCCGACAACTCGCTTTCGCCCTGAGGACCACGAATGACTACGGCGCGAGGCTCACGTCTGAATGAGGTCAGACGCTCCAGCAGCGTCCAGTCGCCTGATTTCGCCACGAAACGCAGGTCACTCCACTTCTTGAATGCGGACCCATCCCAAACGAACGTGCCGCTCTTGTCACCCGGACCCGCACACCCCGCCTCGGCACACTCCGGCTGGAAGAGCGTGAGGCCGAGAACGTTCCACTCGAGCGTCGCTCCTAGGTGATAGCCGCTCGGGAGGAGCTCGCGTTCGGACTTGCTGGCGACGTCGATCAGCACTGCGTGAGTCTGGCAAACGGGCGGTCCCGGGGGGCACGCTCCACCGCGGAACGCGGCGACCGATCGGCCATCGGGCGAGACGTCCGCGTTCCACGATGAATGGATGCCTGACGCCAAGAAGATCACCCGGCCGTCCGGGATCGAGATGAGCCGGAGCTCCGCGGACTCGGACGAAGCGCGGCACGACGCGAGGAGGCCTGCCGGCCGAGTCTCGAGTTTGAAGAGGGGGCCGCAGGGTCGAGCAAACTCCTTGGTAGCCGATTCCGTGCGCTGATGAACGATGAAGCCTTCGCCTTCGTAGAGCACGACCGGCCACTGCGCAGAGGGATCGACGGCGAAGGTCGAGGTGGGGAAGGCCGATGCCGTCGCTACGCCGGTCGGTGACGCACCAAACGACACGCTGGAGGGGGAAGTCGGCGTCGGCGTGGCAGTGGTCGATGAGGGCGTGGTGCATGCCCCGATGAGGAGGAAGCCGATCAGCAGAGTCCGCATGCCGCGAGGCTAGCGGAGACCAGGCAAGCCGACGCCGGTAGGAACGCTGACGCGCGACACGCCTGTGAACCGCGCGAGATCGTCGAGCGCACGCGCGACCGCGGTCCCGGTGGCGCGGTCGCGCACCATGCCGGGTTCGAGGTGAACGGCGTTGACGACGAACGCGTCCTTCTCCCGATCGACGCGCGGGTCGATCCGGGCGATGAGCTCATCGTCGCGCAGGATCGGCATCGCGAAATAGCCGTACTGGCGCTTCGCCGGCGGGTAGTAGATCTCGATGCGGTAGCGCATCCCGAACAGCGCCTCGGTGCGCGCGCGGTCGCGGATCAGCGTGTCGAAGGGCGACAGGAGGGTGGTGCGTCCGCTCCAGCTCCGCTCGAGCGCGGGGATCCGCTCCGCATCGGCCGCGAGCACGTACCAGCTCCCCTTGAGCGTGCCCGCGTCGGTCACGATACGGACGGGAACGAACTCACCGGAGCGCGCGAGCGACGCGATCGCCTTCAGCACCTGCGGGCGCACGGCGCCCGGAAGCATTTCGGAGATCTGCTTCGTCGTCCCCACGCCGAGCGCACGGAGGGCGCGGACCGTCGCATCGCGGATGAGCTTCGTCGGCGGCGCGGACGACACCAGCGCCGTCGCTGGCACGCAGCGCTCGGTGAGATCCCAAAGGCGCTCCTGACCGGCGCGGCCGGCAACGAGCACGCGACCCTCGGCCGAGAGGAACTCCAGCATCTGGCTCGCGTTGCGGTCGTTGGTCCAGCCGGTCGAATGCCATGACACCGCCTCGCGCCCGTCGAACGCGCTGGTCGCGAGCGGTCCCTCGCGCCGCAGGCGGGACAGCACCTGCCGTCGGAGCGGCATGTTCTTACGCATCCACGCCACGCGGAATCGCCGGTACGTGTACTTCTCGGACCGACTTCGCATCGCGAGCAGATAGAAGGGGAGATGCTTCGTCGGATAGACGAACGCGCGCCACTCGAAGAGGCGCTGCTCTCTGTAGATGAGGCGAGCGACGTCCTCTCGCTCGTACTGGCCGAGACGGCTCCAGAGCACGAGGAAGTGACTTCGCGCGACTGCGCTGGTCGGATCGAGCTGCAGCCAGATGATCCGCTCGACGGTCGCGAGGATCCCGCGGCGGTCGGGGCTCGCTCGTTCGGCCCCGAGGAGCTGCGCGTCCACGGCGAGCCGGCGCGCGACCCGGTGGCTGATCTCGTATGTGCGAAGCACCTATGCGCGGGGGCCGGGCGGCAGCCGTCGCCGGGAGCGCGGAGGCGGTTCGGTTCGGTCGGCAAGTCGCTCTCCCAGCCACAGGAGGACGAGCATCACGAAGAGCCCGATCGCGGCGAAGAAGGGCAGCATCGCGCCTAGACTTACATAGGTGAAGCGCGTCTATCTCGATCACGCGGCGACCACCCCCGTCGACCCCGAGGTCGCCGAGGCGATGGACCGCGTGCTCCGCGACACGCACGGCAACCCCTCGAGCATCTACGCCGAGGGCCGTGCCGCGCGCGAGCTGGTCGACCGCGCCCGGGAGGAAGTCGCGGCTGCTCTCGGCGCGCAGCCCACCGAGATCGTCTTCACCAGCGGGGGTACGGAGGCCGACAACCTCGCGCTCCGCGGGGTGATGAAAGCGCGCCGCGGCCTCGGCGATCATCTCGTCACGACGGCGATCGAGCATCACGCGGTGCTCGACACCGCGAGGGATCTCGAATCGAACGGGCAGGTGCGGCTCACTGTCGTCGCCGTCGATCGCGAGGGCCGCGTCGATCCGGCCGCCATCGCAGCGGCGATGGGTCCGAAGACGACACTCGTGTCGGTCATGCACGCGAACAACGAGATCGGCACGATCCAGCCGATCGCGGAGATCGGCGAGATCTGCCGCGACCGCGGGGTGAAGCTCCATACCGACGCGGTGCAGACGGTCGGCGCGCTGGACTTCGACGTGAGCCAGATCCCGGTCGACCTGGTGTCGGTGAACGCGCACAAGTTCTACGGTCCGAAGGGCGTCGGCGCCCTGTACGTGCGACGGGGCACACGCCTCGCCACGATGCAGACCGGCGGCGGGCAGGAGAAGGGCCGTCGCACGGGGACGGAGAACGTCGCCGGCGTGGTCGGACTCGGCGTCGCCCTGCGCGTCGCCGTCGAGCGCCGCACCACGGAATCGGCGCGCCAGGCGAGGCTGCGCGACCGACTCATCGAGGGCGTCCTCGCGCGCGTACCCGACGCTGTTCTCACCGGGCATCGAACGGAGCGGCTGCCGAACAACGCCTCCTTCTGCTTTCCGGGCACGCAGGGTGAATCGCTCATCGTCGCGCTCGATCTCGCGGGCTTCGCCGCGTCGAGCGGCTCGGCGTGCACATCGGGCGACACCGAGCCGTCCCACGTGCTGCTCGCGCTCGGCCTCGAGCGTCATGTCGCTCAGGGCTCGCTGCGGCTCACGGTCGGACGCGCGACGACGGACGCGGACGTCGACGCGCTCTTGGAGGCGCTGCCTCCGATCGTCGCGCGGCTGCGCGAGGCGTCGGCGGTATCCGTTTGAGCGGTCCGGTGTTCGTCGCCATGAGCGGAGGCGTGGACTCATCGGTGGCCGCGGCGCTGCTGCTGGAGCGCGGCGAGGATGTCGTCGGCGTGTGGATGCGTCTCGTCCCGGGCGGGGTCGACACGGACGCTCCGCGCTGCTGCGGGACGGACGAGGCGGGGGAAGACGCGCGGCGCGCGGCGGCGACGCTCGGCATCCCGTTCTACGCGCTCGACTACGCGGACGTCTTCGGAAAGCATGTCGTCGACCGGTTCGTCGAGGCCTACGCATCCGGCGAGACGCCGAACCCCTGCGTCTCGTGCAACCACCACGTGAAGTTCGAGGCGCTGATGCGTGACGTGTTCGCGAAGTTCGGTGGCACGCGCCTCGCGACGGGGCACTACGCCCGCGTCGCCGATGCGCGGGACGGTACGCGCCAGCTGCTGCGCGCGCGTGACGCCGCGAAGGATCAGTCGTACGCCCTCTACATGCTCGGCCAGCGCGAGCTCGCACGCGTCGAGTTCCCGGTCGGCGAGCTCGCCAACAAGAACGAGACGCGCGAGATCGCCGCGCGGTTCGGTCTTCCGACCGCGACCAAGGCCGAGAGCATGGACATCTGCTTCATCGCCGGTGACTACCGCGATCTGGTCAGGAGCCGCGCGCCACGCGCGTTCGATGCCGGGCCGGTGGAACGCGCCGACGGCACCGTCGTCGGGCACCACGCCGGCATCGGCGGGCTGACGGTGGGCCAGCGCTCCGGTACGGGCGTGGCCACGGGCGAGCGCCTGTACGTACTTCGTCTCGAGCCCGAGCGATCGGCTGCGGTCGTTGGGACACGGGAAGAGATCACGCGCACGGAGTACGAGCTTCGCGACGTGCGCTTCACGCGTGACGCCCCGCCCGCGGCCACGTTCGAGACATCCGCGGTGCTCCGCTACCGCGGCACGCCCCTTGCCGCAGCGGTCGACGTGAGCTCCGATGGTGCGCGCCTGCGACTTACCGCGCCCGCGCTCGTCGCGCCCGGCCAGGCCGTGGTCTTCTATCAGGGCGACGAGGTCGTGGGGGGCGGGGTGGTCCGCGCCGGCAGCCCGGCCTAGTCCGCGTGGCCGCGCTGTTTCGGATGGCCGCGATCGCGGTCGCGGGCGCGGCGCTCTACTACGCCGGACTCCTCAACAGCATCGTGATCCAGCGACCCGAACGCCCCGGTGCGATCGCGGTCGTCGTCGCGATCGGTGCCGCGCTCGTGGTGCTCATCGCGGCGGTCCGCGGCACGGGAAAGGGCGACGCCGAGACATCGCCGGTCCACACGCGCATTCATCGTCTTGTCTGGCTCTTCGCGAGCGTCATGGCCCTGGTCTCCATCGCATGGATCTCGGACGTGCCGCGGCAGCGCTCGTGGGACTGGACTCCATATCACAACGACGCGATCGCATTGAACGAGTGCGCGGCCCGCCTGGTGCTCGCCGGTCGCGACCCATACGCATCGCTCGACATCTTCGACTGCTACGCCCAGCTCGGCATCGGCGCGGACCGCACCACGCCTCTCCGGCGCGGGGAGTTCGCCGATGTGGTCGTGTACCCGACGGACGATCAGCTCGACGCGGCGTGGGCACTCCGGCAACGAGACGGGGCCAACGTCGAGTTTGTGACTCGGCCGTCTTATCCCGCACTGTCGTTCCTGTTGATCACGCCGTTCGTCGCGCTCGGTTGGGACACCAACCGGCTTTACGTCCTGTGCCTCATCGCCGCGATGGCGCTGGTGGTGCTGCGCACGCCGACCGGCCTGCGGCCGTTCATGCTGACCGCGGTCCTCGGCGCGGCGTCACTGGCGGCGTTCACGGTCAACGGCAGTGCCGACCTCCTCTACGTGCTCCCGCTCGCGGCGGCCTGGCTATGGCGAGAGCGGAGGTGGAGCGCGCTCGCGTACGGGATCGCCGCGGCGACGAAGCAGCTGGCCTGGTTCTTCGCGCCGTTCTATCTCATCGCCGTCGTCACGATGCATGGATGGCGCGAAGGCGTGCGGCGTGCCGCGATCGCGTCCGGGGTGTTCGCGGCGACCAACCTGCCCTTCATCCTCTGGCATCCGTTGGACTGGCTGGAGGGCGTCACGACCCCACTGTCCGAGCCCATGTTCCCGCGCGGCGCCGGCATCATCTTCCTCGGGACGAACGGCGGCCTTCCGCTGCTGCCCGCCACCGCGTATCTCGCTCTCGAGGTGCTGGCTGCGCTCGTCTGTCTCGCGGTCGCCTGGCGCTCACGACGTAGCAGCCCGGAGCTCGGCGTTGTGCTCGCGCTCGTGCCGCTCTTCTTCGCCTGGCGGAGCCTCTTCTCGTACTTCTTCCTCGCTCCGCTCTTCGCGGCGGTCGCCGTGGCGCGGATGCCGCTGGGCGACCTCACGCCGGAGCGCGCACGGGCGGCCGGAGCGCTGACGTTCTTCGCGCTCCCCGCGCGCCGCCTCGCGCTCGTCGCCAAGCGCGGTCGCGCCGCCTGATGCCACCGGCACTTGTCCCTCTGGCGCTCGTCGCGATCGGTGTCCCCGCGGCGCTGCGCGCCGCGCTCGGGCGCCCGCGCTCGCTAGGAGCGGCCTGGATCCTCGCCGCTGCGGCGGTCGCGCTGGCACAGGCCGCGGGCGAGATCGTCGGCGCGCGGGTCGGCGTGCTAGGAGACGCTCAATTGCTTCTCGCAGGCCTGGCGGCCCTGGTCGCGGCGTTCGCTGTAAGTCTCGCGGAGCCGCGTGGCAGGGGTTAGGGTCATAAGAGAACGAAAGAAATAGGGAGACACGCCATGGGATTCATCATCGGTCTGCTCGCAGGCGCGGTTGTGGCGCTGCTGTATGCGCCGAAGACGGGCGACGTCACGCGCGAAGAGCTCCGCGTGCGGAGCGACGAGCTGAAGCGTCGCGCTGACGAGCTGCAGAAGATCGCGAACGATCTTTCTCAGCAGGCTCAGGTCAAGGGCAAGGAGCTCGTCGACGAAGCGAAGCGGCAATGGGACCGATCCGGCGTCGGCCAGCGCTCGAGCGACACCATCGGACGCACGAGCGAGACGGCCGGCCGCACCGCCGACACCATCCGGCGCACGAGCGAAGGCGGTCCGACCGCCAAGTCCTGACGTTAGACTCCTAGTCAGGGCAGGGGAACGCGGGGAGCTGACCGTGTGGTCGCCCCGCGTTTTTCGTTACTTGGAGGTCCGAAGGTCGAATCTGCGGAAATCCGCGAGAAGTTCATAAAGTTCTTCGAGGAGAAGAACCATACCCGCATGCCCAGCTGGCCCCTGATCCTCAAGGACGACCCGAGCGTGTTGTTCACCAGCGCCGGCATGCAGCCGCTCGTGCCCTACTTCCTCGGCAAGAAGCAGGCGCCGGCGAAGCGGATCGTCGCGGTCCAGAAGGTCTTCCGCTCCACGGACATCGACGAAGTCGGCCGGGACGGCTATCACCAGACCTTCTTCGAGATGCTGGGCAACTTCGGCATCGGCGACTACTGGAAGAAGGAAGCGATCGAGTGGGGCTGGGAGTTGCTCACGAAGGTGTTCGGCTTCGATGGCGACAAGCTCGTCGCGACCGTGCACAGGAGAGACGACGAAGCCTACGAGATCTGGACCAAGACCCTGGCTCTGCTGCCGCCGGAGAGGATGTTCCGCCTCGGTGACGAGGAGAACACGTGGGCGCTCGGACCGACCGGCTTGTACGGCTACGACAGCGAGGTGTTCATTGACAAGGGTCCGCAGCCCGGCGCGCCGGAGCACGAGTGCAACCCGGGGGAGAACTGCGGCCGCTACCTCGAGGTCTGGAACTATGTCTTCCAAGAGTTCGACCGCAAGGCCGACGGCACGCTCACCCCGCTCGCGAAACGGAACATCGACACCGGCGCGGGTCTCGAGCGACTCACGCAGGTCCTGCAGGGCGTGCCGGGCGACGTATACCGGACCGATCTCTTCCAGCCGCTGGTCAAGAAGATCGAGTCGCTCGCGGGAAAGAAGTACGGCGCCGACAGAGACACTGACGTCTCGATCCGGATCGTCGCGGAGCATTCGCGAGCGGCGACGTTCCTGATCGCGGACGGCGTCGTGCCGTCGAACGAGTTCCGTGGCTACGTGCTCCGCCGGCTGATCCGCCGCGCAGCGCTACACGGGCGGAGGCTCGGCCTGAGGACCGGCGTCCTGGCCACGCTCGGCGGCGAGGTCGTCAAGGCGATGCAGAAGCACTATCACGAGCTCACCAAGGCGCGCGACCGCATCACACAGGTGCTGGCCGACGAAGAGGAGAAGTTCGAGAAGACCCTCGCGAACGGACTGGCGATGCTCACCGAGGCCATCGCCCGCGCGAAGGCTGAGGGACAGAGATGGATCGACCGGGACACCGCTTTCCGGCTCTCGGATACGTACGGCTTCCCGCTGGAGATGACGAAGGAGATCGCTTCCGCGTCCGGCCTGAGCGTCGACGAGCGTGGCTTCGACGAGCTGCTCGAGGGACAGCGCACACGCAGCCGGGCGACGGCCAAGTTCACACAGGACGCGATGCGCTTCGGCCAGTTCTACTCAGGATTGCGTGAGACACAGGGCCTTCGCAGTGAGTTCACCGGATACGACGAGCTCGCGACGGACGCGCGGATCGTGTCGCTGGTCGTGGGCGGATCGCGCGTGGAAGCCGCGCATGAGGGACAGGACGTAGAGATCGTCCTCGACCGCACTCCTTTCTATCCCGAGGGCGGCGGGCAGGTCGGTGATCGCGGGACGATCACCACGGACGAGGGCCGCGCGATGGTCGCGGACACGCAGACCGCGGCGCCGGGTGTGATCGTCATGAGCGCGAAGGTCGTCGACGGCGTTCTGCGCATCTCGGCGCAGGCGCGCGCCGCGGTCGACGAGGAGACGCGTCGCGACACGATGCGCAACCACACCGGCACGCATCTCCTCCACGCGACACTGCGAAACCTCTTCGGTGAGGACGTGCACCAGGCCGGCTCGCTCGTCCACGCGCCGAATCTCCGGTTCGACTTCACGTTCGGCCGGGCGCTGACGGCGCAGGAGCTGCAGCGCGTCGAGGATGAGGTGAACCGAGCGATCCTCGACAACGCCAGCGTGCACGCCCGGGTCATGCCGCTGAGCGACGCACTCGCCTCCGGCGCCATGGCGCTGTTCGGCGAGAAGTACGACGACCAGGTCCGGGTCGTCGAAGCGGGCCCGAGCCGCGAGCTCTGTGGTGGAACGCACTGCCACTGCACCGGCGATATCGGACCCTTCCTCATCACCAAGGAAGAAAGCATCGGCGCGGGCATCCGCCGGGTCGAGGCCGTGACCGGCGTCGGCGCGCTTCGGGAGATGCGCGACCTGCGCGATCGTCTCGCGCGCGCGGCCACGGCGATGCGCGTGCCACCAGCGCGCGTGCCTGAGGCCGTCACGCAGCTCATCGAGTCGCGCGAGCGGCTCGAGAAGGACCTCGCCACCTTGCAGCGGAGCGGTCTGGATGCCGCCGCGATGAAGCTGCTGGGCGAGGCCGAGATGCTCGGCGGCGCGAAGCTCGTCGCGGCCGACATCGGGGATGCGGACGTGAACCACCTGCGCGCGCTGGCCGATCGGATCCGCGCGACGATCGGGTCGGGCGCGGTCGTGCTGGGCGCTCGCCGGAACGGCCAGCCGGCCTTCGTCGTCACGATCACCAAGGACCTGGCGTCATCGCTCGATGCGGACAAGCTGGTGAAGGAGGTGGCCCCGATATTCGGCGGAAAAGGCGGCGGCCGCGCGGACAACGCGACGGCCGGTGGTGGCGAGCCCGAAAAGCTGGCTGAGGCGATCGAAAAGGCACGGGTTATGGTGCGCGAGCGTTTGAACGGGGGACGTGACCGCCGCTAACACGCGCGACACCCGCACGGTCGGACCGAGAGGCCCGCTGGTCGCCGGCGTGGAGCTCTCCGCCGGGATCGCGCGGGTGATCGTCGCGACGCGAGAGAACTCGCGGCTGCGCATCACCGGCCGCGGTGAGGCGGGTCTGGCGGAGGGTGCCGTGACCGGCGGATTGGTCGTCGACCGCGAGTCGGTCGCGGCCGCGCTGGCCACAGCGTTCGGCGCCGCCGAACGCGGGCAGCGGACGGAACGCTCGATCGTCGCGATCGACGGCGATGACGTGCGCACCTATCACCTTTCGACCTCATTCGAGCGCGAGACGTCGGCCGCACCGGTCGCCGCGAACGAGATCTCGCGCGCGACGCGCGAAGCCGCGACGGTCACCGCGAAGACCGCGGCCGCCAACGCGGAGGAGGACCCCGCGCTCCGCGGCGTCCCGACCGTGCGGCTCCACGAGGACGTCGCCTCGCTCTCGCTGGACGGACGACATCTCGCGAGCCTCGTGGGCCAGAGAGGCGGTCTCGTCGAGGTCTGGAGCGACGTCAGCGTCGCGCCGCTCGTACTCTCCGGCGCGGCGATGGGGTCGCTCGAGGCCGCGCGCCGGCGCGGCGCGGTCGTTCCGGGTGCGTACGCGCTGGGCCGGCTGCTCGCGGAGTCCGGCGTGCTCGATGCCGGCGTGCTGCGCCTGGGCGCTGATGTCACCTCGCTCGCGATCCTCCGCGAGGGACGCGTCGTCGCGACGCGCGCGTTCGGTCTCGGCCGCATCGGGGTGGCGTCGCGCCCGGATCGTCTCGAGGACGATGCACGGGTGTGGGCGGACTGCGTCGTTGCCTCGCTCCATGGGCTCGACGGCCTGCCGCCCGCGCGTTGGTTGTTCGTCGGCGTCCCCGAGTCGCTCCTGGCCCTTCCGCACGCGCTGGGCGAAGCGGTCAGCGGCGTTCGCGGCGGCGCCGTGGATGTCACGCCGTTGTCCGTCGGTCTCGCGAACCGCGCGTATGGCGACGTGCAGCTGCGCGCCGACGATCTCGTCGCGGCCGGCGCTGCCGCGATCGCGTCGGGGGTCTACGCCTCATGACCGTACCGGTGGCCGGCCGCACCGTGATCGACCTGGGCGCGCGCGCGAGCGTGCTGGACGCGGTCGAGCGCATCGCGGCGGCGCCCGCCGCGGACGACCTGGTGCTCTCGATCCAGGCCGGCGCGCCGGTCGCGCGCAACGCCGTCTTCTTCGAGGTCGCGCGCCGCGCGGCGGGCACACGGCGGCTCGCGATCGTGTCGCCGGATGCGCGTGCTCGCTCTCTCGCATCGTCGGTCCATCTGCCTTCGTTCGCCAGCACGACCGCGCTGGAGCGTCAGGAGCTCGATGCGACGGAGCAGCTCACGACCGCACGCCGGGCTGCGATCGCCGCGCGACCGGTGCGGGTCAAGCGCGCGGCGGGCGCGTCGCCCATGACGGTCTTCGGCATCCTCGGAAGTCTGCTCGCGGCGACGCTCGTCTTCATGGCGGTCATCGGCCCGACCGCCACGGTCGTCGTGGCGCCCGTGTCGAAGGCACTCGGTCCGTTCGAGTTCGACCTGCGTGCCGGACCCGACGGCGAGATCTCCGGCGCGCTGACGCTGGTCGCGAGCGACCTATCGCAGAAGTACACCGCCAAGGCGACCGGCGAACGCCAAGAGCCCATCAAGGCGACCGGGGTCGCCCGGTTCACGAACCGGTTCACACAGGAAACTCGCGTGGCGAAAGGAACCGTCGTCCGCACCCGCGACGGCGTGAAGTTCCAGACGGTGGATGAGAAGGTGATCCCACGCAGCTCGCTCGACATCCTTCCGCCGTTCGTGAAGTTCGGGATCGTCGACATCGCGATCGTTGCGCTCGACGCCGGCCCCGCCGGCAACGTTGCCGCGAACACGATCACGGTCGCGGATCGGGACGATTTCGCCGTCAGCAATCCGCAGGCGACGAGCGGCGGCGAGATCAAGAAGTTCGCCGTCATCACCGGGTCGGACTACGGGCTGGCCGCGGGCCGCGCGGACGAGGAGCTACGCAAGCGCGCGTCTCAGAAGGTCGACGAGTGGACGAGAGCCGAGGCCGCGAAGAGTCATGTCGTTTACGGACCGATCACGAAGGTGACCGCCGTCACGCAGTCCACTGGGCTCGTCGGCACCGAGCCGAAGGACGGCGTCTTCGAGCTCACGGTCACCGGGACCGCGACGGCGTACAGCGTACCGGCGGCGGAGCCGCGCGCGACCGCCGTCGCGAAGCTGAGGCAGCAGGCCGATCCGGACCACGACATCAACGACGCTGCCGCGGGCGTGGACGTGATCATCGGCCCGACGCTCGAGGAGAACGGCGTGCGCTGGCGCGTTCGCGGCAGCACGTCGCAGTACCCGCAGCTGAAGGAGGCGCCCCTCCGGACCGCGCTCGCGGGCCGCGAGTTCGACGAGGCGCAGGGCGTGATGGATGGCCAGGGCCTGGAGCTCCGGACGATCACGGTCTGGCCTGGCTGGTGGCCGCGCTTCCCGTTCTTCGACTCGCGTTTGCAGATCAGGGTGGACACCCCGACCCCGGCGAGTTCGGCGACACCCTGAGCGTGCGATATCTTGCGCTCGACGTCGGCGATCGCCGCATCGGACTCGCCGTCGGCGACGACGCCTTCGGCCTCGCGCGACCGCTCCGCACGTTGACACGACGCAACCTCGAGGCTGACCTCGCGACCCTCCGTGATCTGATCGCGAAAGAAGAGGTGGGTGCCCTGGTCATCGGCCTTCCGCTCACGCTGCGTGGCGAGGACGGAACCCAAGCGCAGCGCGTGCGCCGCTTTGCGGACGCGTGTTCCGCACTCGGTCTTCCGGTCGACCTCTACGACGAGCGATTCACGACCGCTGAAGCGGCCCACCGGGGCGCCGCCGACCTGGACGCCGGCGCGGCGACCGTCCTGCTCGAAGACTTCCTGTCGCGGCGGCGCGCCTGATGCCGGCACCCCGCGGCCCGTCTCGCGCCGTCCCCCCGCGGACGCAAAGCTCCGCGCTCGGACCATTCGCATTCCTCCTGTTCGTCGGCGCGCTCGTGGCCGCCGCGTGGTTCGTGGGGAAGCCCGCGGCGGAGCAGGCCGTCGTCGCGTACGTCGCCGAGCACGACACGCTGCTGCGCCAGGACATCGTCCGGGCCTTCGTCGCGGACCACGTGAGAGCCGAGATCGACCTGGCGAAAGACACGCGTGCCGACAGCCGACCCTTCGTGATCACGCGTGGTGAGACAGCCGGTCAGATCGCAAGACGTCTCGAGGACGAGGGCGTGATCCGCTCCGCCCTCGCCTTCGCATTCGTGCTCTACGAGACCGAGCGTGAGAACGCCCTGCAGTCCGGCAGCTACACGGTCTCGCCCGCGCTGACGCCTCGCAACATCGCCAAGCTCTTCGAGAAGGCGCCCGGCGAGCAGATCGTCCTGCGCATCATCGATGGCTGGCGCCTGACCGAGGTCGCGACGGCCGTGAGCAAGGCGTTCCCCTCGATCACCAAGGAGGCGTTCACGTCGGCGGCGGTCGTCGGTGACCGCAAGAACACGGTGCTCGCGGGGATGGAGCCGGACGCGCCTCTCGAGGGCTACCTCTTTCCCGACACGTACTTCATGCGTCCCGACATGACCGCCCCGCAGATCATCGGCGTGCTCCTGGACACGTTCGAGCGGAAGGTCGGCGCGACGCTCCGCGCCGCCTCCGCGGAGCGCAAGGTGGCGATCTACGACATCGTGAAGCTTGCCTCGATCGTTGAGCGCGAGGCGCGCGATCGCGCCGAGAGCGCGACCATCGCGGGCGTGTACACCAACCGCCTCGAGATCGGCATGAAGCTCGACGCCGACCCGACGATCCAGTACGCGCTGGGCGATTGGCGCGAGCTCTCACTGGAAGACCTGAAGCTCGATTCCCCGTACAACACGTATCGCGTCGCCGGACTGCCACCGACGCCCATCGCCAACCCCGGCGCCGCCGCGCTCGAGGGCGCCGCGAAGCCAGCCAAGCACGGCTACTTCTACTTCGTCGCGAAGAGCGACGGGACCGGCGGCCACGCGTTCTCCGTCACATTCGAAGAGCACGAGGCAAACAGAGTCAAGTACGGGAACAAATGAGCCGTGGCGACCGTGTATCTACTCGGCCATCCCGTCGCGCATTCGCTCTCGCCTGCGATGCACAACGCCGCGTTCGCCGCCCTTGGGCTGCCGCACCACTACGAGACGCGCGACGTTGAGCCCGAGCGTCTCCAGGACTTCGTAGACGCGCTGCGCCGCGACGACGTGCTCGGCGCGAACCTCACGATCCCGCACAAGGAGCGCGCGCTCCGATATGTCGACGAGGCGGGCACGGACGCTCGCCGCGTGAGCGCGGTCAACACGATCGTGCGACGCGGGACGCGCCTGATCGGCGAGAACACGGACGTCTACGGGTTTGAGAGGTCGCTGAGCGATGCGCCTTCGGGGAAGACGCTGCTGGCGGGCGGCACCGTCCTGCTCCTCGGCGCCGGTGGCGCCGCGCGCGCGTGCGCCCTCGTTCTCCTGCAGCGCGGCAACGAGGTTCAGGTCGCGAGCCGGACGCGAGCGCGCGCGGAGCAGCTCGCAGCGGGGATCGATGTCAACGGGCGTCGGCCTGTCGCAGTCCGCTGGCCCACACCCGACGACCTCGCGAGGGTCGACGGCGTCGTCAACGCGACGCCGCTGGGCCTGCACGGCGAGGACCCACTCGCCGGCATGGAGATCCACGAGCGCCTGCGGGTGGTCGACCTCGTGCCCACGGCCGCGATGACGCCGCTCGTCAAGAGGGCTCGGGCCGTCAAGAATGGCGTTGTCGTGGATGGACTATCGATGCTCCTTTACCAGGCGGCGCGCTCTTTCACCCTGTGGACGGGACGCGAGGCGCCGCTCGCGGTGATGCGCGCGGCCCTTCCGCGCGCGACATGAGGCTCATCACCGCCGGCGAGTCGCACGGTCCAGGGCTCGTCGCGGTCCTCGACGGGGTGCCCGCTGGCGTTCCGATCGCCGCCTCCGATATCGACGGCGATCTACGCCGCCGCCAGCTCGGCTACGGCCGCGGCGCGCGGCAGAAGATCGAGCGTGACGCTGTCACCATCACCGGTGGCGTGCGGCACGGGCGCTCCACCGGCGCCCCGATCGTGCTGCAGATCGCGAATCGTGACGCGGTCAACTGGGAGCGCGTGATGAGCGTGGAGCCGGTCATGGATCCGCCGGACCCGGTGACGCGTCTGCGCCCGGGTCACGCCGATCTCGCCGGCGCGCTCAAGTTCGGGCATGAGGACGTTCGCGACGTCATCGAACGGTCGAGCGCCCGCGAGACCGCAGCACGCGTCGCCGCGGGTGCGGTGGCCAAGGCGGTCCTGAGGCTGATCGGGATGGAGGTGCGCAGCGAGACGAAAGCGATCGGCGACGTCGAGAGCGCGCCTCGCTTCGATGTCGACGCGGTCGAGGCGAGCGAGGTGCGCTGCTCGGATCCTGCTCGTTCGGCGGAGATGGTCGCCGCGATCGCCGGGGCGCGCGACGCGGGCGACACCCTGGGCGGGATCGTTGCCCTGCGCGCGAGCGGCGTCATCGCCGGGCTCGGGACCTCGGCACAGTGGGACAGGCGCCTCGATGGACGCATCGCGCAGGCGCTCCTCTCGATCCAGAGCGCCAAGGGCGTTCAGTTCGCCGACGCATTCATCGCGGCACGCGAACGCGGGAGCGCCGTTCACGATCCCATCACCGTGAAGGACGGCACGTTCAAGCGCACGCGCAACCGCGCCGGCGGCCTCGAGGGCGGGATGAGCAACGGCGAGGACATCACCGTGGAGGTGGCGTTCAAGCCGATCTCGACGCTCATGAAGCCGCTCCCGTCGGCGGATCTCCGTACCGGTGCGCCGTCGCCCGCGCACGTCGAGCGAAGCGACGTGTGCGTCGTCCCGGCGGCAGGCGTCGTGGCCGAGGCGATGCTTGCCTTCGTCCTCGCCGACGCGCTCGTCGAGAAGTTCGGCTGCGACACGGCCGACGACCTCGTCGCGGCCGTCGAGCGCTACCGCGCGCGCCTTCACCCGATCGACCAGAGGGCCTAGTGCATCTCTTCCTCGTGGGGCCGCCGGGCATCGGTAAGAGCACCATCGCACCGCTGCTCGCACGTAGGCTCGGCGCGAGCGTCGTCGAGACGGATCGTGCCATCGCGCGGCGGGCGGGCAAGAGCAACAAGGACGTCATCGAGCAGGACGGGATGGAGAGCTTCCGCGACCTCGAGTCGCGTGTCCTCGCCTCGCTCCGCCAGACCCCGGCGTGGATCGTCGTCGACACCGGAGGCGGCGCGCCGATCCGCGAGGAGAACCGGAAGCGCATGCGCGATCTCGGTCTGATCATCGGCCTGCGCGGATCGCTTGAACGGATCACCGCCGGCATCGCCGCGACGATGGCGAAACGGCCCGATCAGCGCGTGGCACCCGAGGACCGCGCGCGAACGGTGCTGCGGGAGCGCCGCGCCGCGTACGCCGACGCGGACGTGATCTTCGACGTCGACCGCGACGCCACCGCCGAGGCCTCCGCTGATGCGATCGCCGCCTGGCTCGTCGCGGCCCGCGGCATCCGCGTCGACGTCGGCGGGGAGCGCCCGTATCCGGTGCTCGTCCGCGCGGGACTCCTCGACCAGGTGGGCACGCACCTCGGCGACCTGGGGTGGTCCGGCCGCGTGGCGGTCGTCAGCGAGCCCGCGGCCGCGGAACGGTATGAGGCGCGCCTCCTGCGCTCGCTCGAACACGCCGGCCTCGATCCGGTCGCGCTGCGGCTCCCGACCGGGGAGGGCGCGAAGTCGGTGCGCGCGGTCGCACGCCTCTGGGCCGATCTCGCGCGAGCCGGGCTCGGCCGCGACGGCGGCATCGTCGCGCTCGGCGGCGGCGCGGTCGGTGACGCGGCCGGCTTCGCGGCCGCGACCTATCTGCGCGGCGTGCGCGTCGCGCAGGTCCCGACGACCCTGCTCGGTATGGTCGACGCCGCGATCGGCGGAAAGACCGCGATCGACATCCCGGAGGGAAAGAACCTGGTCGGAGCCTTCCACCCGCCCGACGCGGTCTTCGCGGATGCCGGCGTGCTCTCGACGCTGCCGCAGCGGCAGCTGTCCTCGGGTCTGGCGGAGGTGGTGAAGAGCGCATTCCTCGCCGACCGCGACGCGGTCGCGCACGTGGAGCGTTCGCTCGACGCCGTGCTTCGCGGCGAGATCGGCCCGCAGGTCACGTCCGTCGCGCTCGCGGCCGAGGTCAAAGCGAACATCGTCACGCTCGACCCGCGCGAGACAGGGCTCCGCGAGCTATTGAACTTCGGGCACACCATGGGTCACGCGTATGAGGCAGCCTCGAAGTACCGCGTCACGCACGGTGAGGCGGTGGCGATCGGTCTGGTGTTCGCCTCGGCGCTCTCCGAGACCCTGGGTCTCGCGCCCAGGTCGCTGCGTATCGACGTCGAGCGGCTGCTCGCGCGCGCGCGCCTACCGATCCGCGCGCCGCTGCCGCGCGAGGTCTGGGCCTACCTCCAGCGCGACAAGAAGGCGCGGCAGGGCAAGGTGCGCTGGATCCTCCCGCGGCGCGTCGGGCTCTTCAGCGAGGTCGTCGACATCGCGGACGGAACACTGCGCGACGCGGCGCGGCTGCTCCAGGGCCGGGCCGCATGAAGCACTTCCTGCTGGTGAACGGACCCAACCTCAACACCCTCGGCACGCGCGAGCCGGCGATCTACGGGACGACGACGCTGGACGAGGTGGTCGCGCGCTGCACGGGCGTGGCGCGCGACGGCGGCGCCTCGCTGACCGCGTTCCAGTCGAATCACGAGGGCGCGCTGATCGACTTTCTTCAGCAGCAAGCAGCGGCCGATGGTGCCATCATCAACCCCGGAGGACTCGCCCACACGTCCGTCGTGCTTCGCGACGCGGTCGCGGCGTGCCGCTTTCCGGTCGTGGAGGTCCATATCAGCGACGTGACGAAGCGGGAGCCCTTCCGCCACCATAGCTATCTGGCGGACGTGACCGCGCATCAGGTCGTGGGCCTGGGCGTCGTCGGCTACGAGGTCGCGCTCCGCTGGCTCATCGAGGAGACGAAGAAGAAACAGTGATCAGCACCGGAGAGATAAAACGAGGCATCACCGTCGAGATAGACGGGCAGCTCTATCAGATCGTCGAGTTCCAGCACATCAAGATGGGACGCGGCAGCGCACAGGTCCGCATGAAGCTGCGAAACGTGCGCAAGGGGGATCTCATCGAGAAGACCGTGCAGGCCGGCGAGCGATTCCAGCGCGCCCGCCTCGACCACCGGGTCGTGCAGTTCATGTACAAGGACGGCACGCACTTCCACTTCATGGACACCAAGACGTACGACCAGATCGCGCTCGACGCCGACCAGCTCGGCGACGCCGTGAACTACCTCACCGACGGCATGGAGGTCACGCTCAACGAGTACGAGGGCGAGCCGATCGGCGTGGACATGCCCGCATCGATCGTGATGACCGTCGCCTCGACGGACTTCGGTCTCAAGGGGGACACCGCGACCGGCGCGACGAAGCCGGCGACGCTCGAGTCGGGACTCAAGGTGAACGTGCCGCTCTTCGTGAAAGCCGGCGACAGGATCAAGGTCGACACGCGGACGGGTGAATATCTCGAGCGCGCCTAGGGACGTCCTGCGCGTCGGGCAGCTCGCGATCCGGCTGGCCGAGCACATCCAGTCCGGCGACGAGTTCAAGGACCTCTGGGTCGAGGGCGAGGTCTTCCAGGCGCAGACGTCGCCCGCGGGTCACGTGTACTTCACGCTGCGCGACAACGTCGGTCAGCTGCAGAGCGTGCTGTTCGCGTCGCAGGCGGCCCAGATCGCGCTCACGCCGCGCGACGGGACGAAGATCCTCGCGCACGGGTGGGTCGAGTTCTACCACCGCAACGGCCGCTGCCAGCTCCGCATCGACGATGTCCGGCCGGCCGGCGCGGGTGACGCGTTCCTCCGCCTCGAGGCGCTCAAGCGCCGGCTGACCGCCGAAGGCCTCTTCGCGCTGGAGCGCAAGCGCGCGCTGCCGCCCACACCGCGTCGCGTTGGCGTCGTCACGAGTCCGATCGGCGCCGCGTGGCGCGACGTGCAGACCGTCGTCGCGCGGCGCGATCCGCGCATCGAGCTCATCCTCGCTCCCGCGCAGGTGCAGGGCGTCGGCGCGGTGGAGTCGCTGATCGGAGCTCTCGATGGACTGGCCCAGCTGCGCGAGCTCGACGTCGTGATCATCGCGCGCGGCGGCGGCGCGAGCGAGGACCTCGCGGCGTTCAACGACGAGGCGCTGGTGCGGGCGATCGCGCGCTTTCCGCGCCCGGTCGTCTGCGGGGTCGGCCACGAAACCGACGTGACGCTCGCGGATCACGCCGCGGACGTGCGCGCGCCGACGCCGTCGGTCGCGGCGGAGCTCGTCGTGCCGGACTCGGCGCGCCATCAGGTCGCCGCCGAGCGGTCGTGGCGGCGCGTCACGACGCGCATGCGCGAAGCGCTCGCGGGTCGCCGGCGCCGTCTGGTCGACGCGCGGCGGCTGGTCGAGCGCCGCGCCCCACCCGCGAAGGTCGCGGCACTGCGGCAACGACTGGACGAGGACCGCCGGCTGATCGATCGCGCCATGTCGCGCCTGGTCCCGTCGCGGCGGCAGCGGCTCGTCGGCTCGCATCGTCGCCTCGAGGCGTTGTCGCCGTTGAAGGTGCTCGGGCGCGGCTACGCGATCGTCGAGGGCGCCGACGGGCGGGTGCGCGCGTCGGTGTCGACGCTGCGGCCCGGCGAACGCGCGAGACTGCGCATGCGCGACGGCCGCGCCAACGTCACGGTGGAAGGAGTCGAGCGGAGTGGCTGAGCCCGAGCCCAGCATCGAAGAGGCACTCACGCGTCTGGAGACGATCGCCGATCGGCTCGAGGATCCCTCGCTCGATCTCGACGAGGCCGTTCGCCTCTACGAGGAGGGGCTGCGGCTTTACGAGCGCTGCGCGAGGCGCCTCGACGCCGCGGAGCTACGCATCACGCAGCTCGCCGACGCGCTGCAGAAGCAGGCCCGCGGCTAGGACACACCGCGTTCCGGTCGCGCTCTAGAAGGCGCTCCAGCCGACGAACTGGCGCATCTGGCGCATTTGGCGGATCTGACGCTCCTGTTTGCTCGGGGAGAACGTGTGTTGCTGCAGGTAGCGGACCTTGGGCAAAGCGGCGATGACCGCGACGATCGTCTCGTGATCATCCTGCGGGAGCTTCCACCGGCCCCAGGCTGCCGTCGCATCGCCTCCACGGTCGAGCTCGGTGCACCCCGCGGCCACAAGCTGCGCAGCGAAGTGATCGCGCAGCTCGGTGGCCGGCATGTCGGTGAACGCCTGCCCGTAGCTGGTCCACATGCCATCGCCACCGCCCCCGCCGCCGCCCTGCATCATCACGCCGGCCGGCGCGTCAAGCGTCGGCAACGAGCGCAGCGCATCCGACATCGGCGGTCCGTGCTGCGGCTGCGGCGCGCACGGATTCCAACCCATCTCGCCGCCGTTCCAGCTGAGGACCACATCCTGGACGTCCTTCCCGCCGCGCAGGCCAAGCTGGTAGTAGGGACTGTCCAGTCCTTTGCAATACACGAATCCGCTGCTGAACGGGAACGCCATCGTGTGGCGGAAGCCACCGGGTGGGCCGCCGGGCATCTGTGGCGGTCGAGGGCGGTATCCGAGCGACGCCAGCGCTGAGTCATACCAGGTCTTGACCGCATCGGCACTTCCTGGGACGTCGAGATACGCCGCGACCTGTTCCGGCTCCGTATCGGCGCCGCGCACGACGGAGCCCAGCAGCGTCGCATTCGGTGGCATTGGGATGAGGTCGATGAACTTCTCGGGCACGCGACGCTCGAGCACCGACGAGCGCTGAAGCTCGACGGTCCGCTGCAGCAGTCGCCGAAGGTCGTCGATCTCGCTCACGTCTTGCCTCCCCTAAGTGCGGATCCGCTGAGACCGGCGACCGCCGGTCACAAGGTCATCAGGCACGATTGACGTCGATCTCGGCGAGGGCCAGATCGCCGCCCGATCGCCAAACGCCAGGCGTCACTTCCTCGTCAACGACCTCGGGTATCCAGTTGCCCATGAAGATCTTTACGCGGCCGGCCACAGGCTGGCGCTGCATACGTCCGGCGGCGTCGATCGAGTTGACCATGGCCGTGTAGCGCACCGTCGTGATGCCTCCGGGGATCTCCGCGAAGGTCTCGTGCCGCTCGATCGCCCCGATCACCTCGGCGAACGACCGCGCCACTGTCGCTTTGCGATCGAACGTCGCGAGGTATGCGGCGCGCGCCTTCTCGAACGGATGGCTCTCACCGAGGTTGGTGGCGTTCGTCTCCACCGGTCCACCGATCACCCAGCTCTCCCGGCGAAGATGCCATGCGAGCGCGGGCGCTATCGCCGCGCG
>Ga0075429_100000973_pt1 | contig 22722 bp, 17 predicted proteins | sample RhiMetdeltSRZDD3_FD_75295 | JGI IMG/M metagenome (GOLD analysis project Ga0075429, IMG submission 75295) | Populus rhizosphere microbial communities from Tennessee, USA - Rhizosphere MetaG P. deltoides SRZDD3 | ecosystem: Host-associated > Plants > Roots > Rhizosphere > Soil | place: USA... | reverse complement strand
GTACGAGGCGGGGCAGCACCTGCACACGTACCGCGGCGGCAAGACCGAGGCGATGTTCCGCGCCGCCAACCGCGACCCGCGCATGGGCGCGGCGATGAAGCAGCTCGCCGACGACTGGGAGGCCGCGGGAGGCCAGCTCTTCGTCCCGTTCAGCTATGCGCAGCGCGCGGTGATGGGCGGCGCGTGGGGCATGAAGGAGCACCAGCGCGACGACGCCGCGCCGAAGTGGCAGGCGATCCAGGCGCTGCGCGACGCGGCGTGCTGGTGGTCGGGCTGCACGCCCTGAGCGAAGGCGGCCGAGGACTACCTAGGGAAAACCCTGCATTTCGACCGAGTGCCCGGGCGTCGAACCGACACCATGGGCACGTGACAGCCCGCCACCACGAGTGGCCTCCACGACCCGGAACGCACCATGTTCACCCTTGCCCCCTCGCTGTTCTTCGCCATCCTGTTCGGCTGGACGCCGTGGCCGTATGCGGGCACGCACCGGCCGACGGACCGCGACGACGACCACCGGAGCGAATAGCCCGCAGCCGCTCGTTTTCAGCCGCCGGCCGCGACGCTCGGCGGCGCTGCCGGCGCGATGCCGTGCAGCAGCGACCACGACGCGACCCAGGCCTGCCCCAGCGCGAGGCCGGCGTCGCCGCAGCCCGCATGCGCAGGCCGCCGCACCCGCAGCCCCGCGGCTTCGAGCCGCTCGGTGACGCGCGTCGCGAGGATGCGGTTGGAGAAGCACCCGCCGCCCAGCACGACGGTGCGCACGCCGTGCGCCTCGGCCGCCGCGGCGGCGGCATTGGCCAGCGCCGCCGCGAGCGACACGTGGAAGCGCGCCGCGCCCGAGGCGCGCCGCCACTGCGGCACGTCGAACAGCGACGCCACCAGCGGCGCGAGGTCCAGCGAGCCGTGGCGGTCCAGCGGCGGCGGTGTCGAATGGCCGGCGAGCCAACCCGCCGCCTCGTTCTCCAGCGCGAGCGCGGCCTGCGCGTCGGCCTGCACGCCGCGGTGCACGCCGAGCGCGGCGGCGGCGGCGTCGAACCAGCGGCCCGCGGCGGTGGTGGTGGGAGCGTGCGGGTCGCAGGCGAGCGTGCGCTGCACGGCGACGGCCGCCGCCACGCCGACGTCCGGCGACAGCCGCGGCACGATCTCGTCGCCGCGGCCCAGGGTGTGCAGCACGGCCGCGGCCATGCGCCACGGCTCGCGCACCGCCGCGTCGCCGCCGGGCAGCGGCAGGGCGGGCAGGTGGCAGATGCGCTTCCAGCGCATCGACCGCCGCGGATCGTCGAGCCACAGCAGTTCGCCGCCCCAGGCGGTGCCGTCGGTGCCGAGGCCCGCGCCGTCGAGCGCCCAGCCCACGACCGGCTCGGCCAGGCCGTGCTCCGCCGCGACCACGGCGAGGTGCGCGTGATGGTGCTGCACGCCGAGCGCGGGCACGCCGAGCGAATCGGCCAGCGCGTGCGCGAGGCGCGTGCCGTGGCCCCCGGGCTGCAGGTCATGGGCGATGACGGCCGGGCGCGGGCCGGCGTCGAGCAGCGCGTGCACCGACGCGTCGAGCGCCGCGGCGTTCGGCGCGTCGCGCAGGTCGCCGTGCAGCGGCGACCACCGCGCGCGCGCACCGTCCAGCGCGCAGGCGGCGTTCTCCTTCGGGCAGGCGCCGAGCGCGAGCGCCGCGTGCGGCGCGGCGGCCGGCAGCATCAGCATCGACGCTTCCATGGCCGGCCTTCCGTCGAGCTGCGCCGGCACGCCGCCCGGATCAGTACGACACCGTCCCCGCGTCCACGTCCACGCGCACGAACGGCCGCGACACGGCGGCGGACGCGGCGTGCGCATAGGCGAGGCGCAACGCCTCGTCCTTCTCGAGCCCGAGCCGGCCGTACGCCTTGGCCACGCCGACCAGCTTGTCGGTGGTGAGCACCTTGCCGCTCGCGCGCGTCGGCACGCATTCGTTGGCCACGTACTGCTCGTCGAGCCAGCGGCGGGCGTCCTCCATCGACCAGGCCGGATCGGAGGCGGGCAGGTGGACCACGACCTCGTCCTGGCCGAAGGCGATGCAAACGGTCGATCTCATGGGTGCGCGCTCCAGCGAAAGCCCGAGTCTATGCCGCGCCGGTGCGGGCCGGGGTGTCTCAGGCGTCGTCGCGCCGGCGTCGCCACGCGACCAGGCCGACGCAGCCGACGCTGCTCAGGACGAGCGCCAGGCTCGACGGCTCCGGCACGGCGCTGACGGGGAAGGGCGGGTCGACGACGAGCACGCGGGGCGACTGGAACGAAGCGACGCCGTTGTAGTCGCTGCTCAACGACACCTCGAAGAAGGCGTTGTCCTGGATGACGATGTCCGTGAGCGTCCAGCGCACCTGCTCGCCCCACGGGCCGTACAGGTACGTTTCGCCCCAGCTGCTTCCCGGCGCCGGGAGCGCGATCTCGTAGCGGCCGTCGTCGCGCGTCGTGTAGGCGAGCGGGCCTTGCTCGGCGTCGCTGGTCACGTACATGGAGCCGTCCTCGCGGAAGAACTCGTACGTCCAGTGGGTCACGGTCAGGTCGACGTACGGATCCAGGACCATCGTGGCGGCGAAGCCCAGGCCGTCGAAGTAGCCCGTGCTGTCGACCTGCACGCCGAGGTCGAACGCCCAGCCCCGCCACACCGGCTCGAGCGGCGAGTACAGGGACACGCCGACGCCGCTCCACAGGCCTTGCGTCGTCTGCGTTCCCCACTCCGCATTGCCGGTGAACGGCTCGGACGCCACGGCCGTCAGCGATGCGCCGGCCAGCAATGCGCAGGACAGCGCGCGATACGGCACCTTCATGTTTCTCCCTCCGGTGGCCTTGTCGATGGCGGGCGCCCGGGCCCACGGAACGCCGGCGCGGATGATGTCCCCGGCCACGCGGGCGCATGCTGCGCCGCATCAAGGAACGGCGCCGGCGTCAGGGCCTGTGAACGATTGCGTCGGCTCAGGCCGCGCCGACGACGGGGGCCGCCGGGCGCCGCGCCTGCATCGCCTGCGCCAGCGCCGCGGCCAGCGTCTCCGGCATCCACGGCTTCTGCAGCACGACGAATCCGTCGGCCATCGCCTTCGCCGTGTGCTGCGCGTAACCGGTCATCAGCACGATCGCCACACCGGGATGGGTGCGCCGCACCTCGTGGGCCAGCGCGACGCCGTCCATGCCGTCGGGCATGACGATGTCGCTCAGCACGACGTCGAACGCGCGGTCCGGCGCGCGCAGCATCGCGAGCGCCGCCTCGGCGCTCGGCGCGTGCCGCACCGTGCAGCCCCAGCGCTCCAGCAGCGGCACCGTGGTGGCCGCGATCTCGGCGTTGTCCTCCACCAGCAGCACCGCGCCGCCGTCGCGCGGCGCGAGGGGCGCCGGCGGCGCGTCGTGCGACGGCTTCGCGTGCACCGCGGGCAGGCGCATCTCCACCGTCGTGCCGCGCCCCTCCTCGCTGCGCAGCCGCACCTCGCCGCCCGCCTGCTGGCAGAAGCCGTACACCTGGCTGAGCCCCAGTCCCGTGCCCTTGCCCGGCGGCTTGGTGGTGTAGAAGGGCTCGAAGACGCGCTCGAGCACGTCGGGCGGGATGCCGCTGCCGGTGTCGCTCACGGCCACGCGCACGTGGCGCGGGTCGTCGGGCGCGGGCCGGACGTCCAGCACGAGCGCGCCGCCCTCCGGCATCGCGTCGCGCGCGTTCACCGACAGGTTGATGAGCGCGAGCTCGAGCTCGGCCGGGTCCACGCGGATGCACGGCGTGCCGGGCTCGACGTGCACCCGCACGCTGACCGCCGTGGGCACCGAGTGGCGCATCAGGTCGTGCATCACCGTCATCATCTCGGACAGGTCCACCACCTCGGGCCGCACGGCCTGGCGGCGCGCGAACGCGAGGAGCTGCCGCGTGAGCCGCGAGCCGGTCGCCACCGCGCGCAGGATCGCGTCGACCTGCGGCGTGACGTCGCGCTCGCGCGGCACGCTGCGGATCAGGTAGGCGTTGTTGCTCACCACCATGAGCAGGTTGTTGACGTCGTGCGCCACCCCGCCCGTGAGGTGCCCGAGCGCCTCGAGGCGCTGCGTCTGGCGCAGCGCCTCCTCGACCTTCAGGCGGCGCGCCGTTTCCGCGCGCCAGCGCAGCGTGGCCCGGTGCTCGCGGTGCGTGTGGCGCAGCGCGAGCCACGACAGCGCCATGAGGCCGAGCGCCGACGGCACGATGAAGGCGGCCAGGCGCAGCAGGTCCTTCCGCCACGCCGCGTCGATCGCCTCGTGGCTCGCGGTGGCCGACACGTAGAGCCCGTAGCCCTCGACCTGCTGGAAGGCGACCATGCGGCGCTGCCCGTCCACGGGCGAGACGCTGTCGAGCAGGCCTTCCGTCTCGCCTTGCGCCACGCGCTGCATCATCGGTCCCGACGCGGGCGCGACCATGCCGGGCTGCGGAGGCGCGGGCATGCGCGAGACGATCATGCCGTTCTGCCGGAACAGGGACACGGACGCCGCGGCGTCGCCTTGCAGCAGCTCGCGGTAGAACGCGTCGAACACCGAGGCGCGCAGCCCGAGCGCGAGCACCCCGGCGAAGCTGTCCTCCACCGTCGGCGGCCGCGCCCGGCTCGCGACCAGCCGCAGTTCGCCCGGCGTGGCGAGCGCGGGCGTGGGGCCCGAGAGGTACAGGCCGGCGTCGCGCGCCAGGCGGTGCACCGCGAAGTACTCGCGCGACGCCACGTTCACGCCCGGTGGCGTCGGGTAGGCCGCGGTGGTGAGCAGCACGTCGCCCGCCGCGTCGATCACCGCGAGCGCCTGCACCTCGGGCAGGCCGAGGGTCATGCGCCGCATCGACTCGCGCAGCGCCCACCCCTCGGCGCGGATCTGCGCGTCGCTGCGCTCGCCGAGCAGGTCGGCCAGGCGACCGAGCAGCACGTCGTTCGTGCGCATCATCTTGTGCGCGTGCTCGCGCGCGATGGCCGCATGGCGCAGCGTGCGTTCCTTCGCCTGTGCCACGTGCGTGCGGTGGCTCTGCAGCGCGAGCATGGCGAACACCACCACCGCGAGCACGGCAACCAGGCCGATGAGCGCGCGCAGCCAGCGTTGCGCCGCGGGCTGCGGCGCATGCACGCCGGCATCGGCGTCGGCGTCGGCGCCGCTGTCCGTGCCGCCGTCGGCGTCGGCGTGCGCGTCGGCAGGGATGGCGTCGGGCGTCATCGCCATGGGGTGGGGGTCACGCGTCGCGCGCGAGGGTGAAGCGCTCGTGCGGGCGCGCGAGGTAGAACCACTCGTGGCCGGCCGGCGCGGCGGGATTGGGAAAGACGATGCGGCCTTCGGCGCCGGCGTGCACCGGCGTGCCGTCGTGGCGCGTGCCGATGAGCTCGCCGGCGCGCGCGGGGTCGAAGCTCGCCCACGGTCGCGCGAAGCGGTCGTCCTCGTGGAGCTTGTCCACCACCTCGAACAGGCGCAGCGCCTCGACGGCCGGCGCGCGCGCCGGCGCGGGTGCCTGGACCAGCCGCAGGTGCGCCAGCGTGGCGAGGATGGCGCGGTACGCCACGTCGGGCGCGTTCGGGTCGTCGTGCTGCCCGCACTCCAGCGTGAAGCCCCAGCCGCCCACGCGCCGCATGTACTCCGTGGTGCCCACGCCGTACGCCGGGTCCAGGTCGAGCGGCGCGGCCGCGGCGTCGCCGAGCCGGTCGCGGCGCCGCGCCACGCCGGCGGCGTAGGTCTCGAGCCAGCCGTCGACGATGCGCCGCACACCGAGGCGCACGGCGAGCGCTTCCTCGAGCCCGGCGTGCGCGAACGGCTGCAGCTGGCCCGCGTTGTTCTGCGGGCCGACCATCACGAAAGGCTCGCCCGGCGTGTGGAACGAGTGCAGGTCGAGCAGCACCTCGTGGCGCGCGAGCAGCGGGCACAGCCAGTTGGCGGCGTGGTCCTCGAAGGCGCGCGGCGTGTCGGTGGGCGCGAGGTTGCGGTTCAGGTTGCGCTCGCCTTCGCGCTCGCCGCGGGCGTAGGCGAGCGGGTTGGCCACCGGCACGAACGTGACCGCGCCGGCGGCGATCTCGAGGCGGCCGTGCGCGATCTCGTCCAGCACGCGGCGGATGGCCACCGTGCCGCAGGTCTCGTTGCCGTGCACCGCGCCGGTCACGATCAGCCGCGGCCCCGGCGCGAGGGCCTGGAAGTGAATCGATTCGAACGCTCGCATGAATTCACTCCACCCGCGTGAAGTGTCGGCGCACGTGTTGCCGGTCGAGCATGTCGAAATGCCACCATTCGTTGTCGATTCCGTTGAAGCCGCCGGCCGCCATGGCGCGGCGCAGCAACTCGCGATGGCCCACCTGCCGTGCGGTGAGCGCACCGCGCTCGAGATGCCGCGCCTCCAGGCGCGGGTGCGAAAGCTCGTCCATCTCGTCGTAGCCCGTACCCATGTCGAGCTCGTGGCCGGCGCCGTCGACGACGGTCACGTCGACCGCCATGCCGAACGAATGGATCGACCCGAGCGCCGGGTCGGCCACGTACTGCTGCAGGCCGGTGCCCTCCAGGTGCCGCCACAGCAGCACCTGCACGCGGTGCGGCCGCAGGGCGTCGAGCACGTGCAGCCGGTGGCCCGGGGCCGATCGCGCCAGCGCGGCGCCGCTGCGCAGCAGGCCGTCGGCGGCGAGGCGGTGCAGCCACGCGCAGTCGAGATCGCCGTACAGGCTGCGGCCCACGAAGTTGCGCGGACCCGCGTAGCGCAGGTCGACCGTGAGTCCCGGCAGCGACGAGAGCGGCCGGAAATCGGGATGAGTGGCGATGTCTTCGCAGCGCATGGGGCGGACCCGGGCGAAGAATAGCGCCCGCCCGGCGCCCAGGCGCGGGCACGGGAATGCGGTTTGCTGGTTCATGGCCCCTGGAGTCCTGGAAGGATTTGCCATGCGATTGAAGATTCACACTCTTTGCACCGTCAGCGCCCTGGTGCTCGGCGCGGCGCTGCCGGCCGCCATGGCGCAGACGTCGACGGTGCCCGACACCTCGCGCGCCGCCACGCCGTCGCCGTCCACGCCGCCCACCCATCCCACCGAGCGCGGCACCCCGGGCGTTGCGGCGGGCACGAGCACGGCGCCGGGCGTCTCGGGCGCCGGCACGACCGGTGCGGCGGGCTCCACGAGCGGCAGCAGCGCGACCTCCGGCACCGGCGCCGCCGGCAGCACGGGCAGCGCGGCGCCGGCGGGCGCGGCCACCGGCACGTCGGGCGCGGGCACCTCGGCCGCGGGGACGAGCTCCGGCACGTCCAGCGCCGCCAAGGCCAAGACGCTCGAAGAGGCCAAGCAGATGTGCAAGAACCTCTCCGGCGACGCGGCGCAGCGCGACTGCGTGCGCAAGGCGGAGGAAGACTTCAAGGCCGGAGGCGCCTCGACCTCGGGCAGCGGCACGAGTTCCGGCTCGGGCAGCGGCACGAGTTCCGGCTCGGGCAGCACCAGCCCGGGCAGCAGCACTGGCTCGGGCAGCACCGGCTCGGGCAGCGGCAGCAGCACGGGCAGCGGCACGGGCACCACCCGCTGAAGCCGCAGGGGGAGGGCGGGTTCGCCCTCCCCCGTCCACGCGCCGTCTCAGGCGCCTGGCGCGTCGCAGCCCGGATACACCGGCGCGAAGCCGCCGCCCGGGGTGCGGAAGTTGGTCGCCTGCCCCTGGTAGAGCCGGGCGGCGGTCCATTGCACCGCGGCGTCGTACACGTACTCGCGCAGGTCGTACTTCAGCACGCGCGACGGCGCGGACGGCGCCACCGCGCGCTCGCCCGGCGCGACGAGCGCCTGCGCCACATAGCCCCCCGCGCGGATCTCCTCCCACACGCGCTGCGTCAGCTTGTCTCCGCGATACGCCGCGCGGCTGCCGTAGCCGGCGAACGGCTTGAAGAACAGGCGCCGGCGCGCGGACCAGAGGCGCGCGGCGTTCGCGGCGTCGACCACTTCCGTGCGCGGGATGCCGTCCAGCAGCACCGCCTGCACGGCGGGCGGCACCCCGAGCGCGTCGAGCATCGCCGGCTCGCTGAGCCAGGTGAGGTTGCGCTTGTCGGCATACAGCGCGTGCGCCTGCGGATGCGGCGTCACCAGCGCGGCGCCCGCGAGGTGCGCGGCGCGCAACGCGGCGCTCGACGGCGCGTCGAGCATGAAGTCGGTGAGCCGGTTGTAGACCAGGTCGACCGGCTGCCCCGCGTGCACCAGGCGGCCGCGGCGCAGCGACAGCTCGCGCGGATCGGCGATCGCCGCCTCGAGGCCGTGCCGCGCGAACAGGCGCTGGAACAGCAGGAACTCCGGATACAGGTACTGGCCGGCTGGCGCCTCGTCCACGATCGCGATGCGGCGCAGCGGCGCGTCGCGGCCGCCGCGCCGCCATTCCGCGCGGAACATGGCGACGATGGCCGCTTCGAAGGCGTCGGCGCTCGCCGCGTCGCCGCCGGGGCGTGCGACCTCGGCGCAGCAGGCGCGCTGCGCGCGCGCCAGCACCGCGTTCAGCATGGCGCCGCCGGCATTGGTGTTGATCTCGATGAGGCCGAACGCGCCGCCGGCCGCGTGGAAGTCGTAGCCGAGGAAGACGCCGCGCGCGCCGGGATCGTGGCGCGCGACCTCGGGCGCGCGCTCGAGGACCGCGTCGCGCCAGGCGGGCGAGCGCACCACGCCGTCCACCGCCTGCACCAGCGCCGCCATGCGCGCGAGGTGCGACGGCGCCACGAACACCGGGTGCGCCGAGAACGCGGTGGGGCAGCGCTCGCGCAGCAGCGCCGCCAGCGCCGGCGACCCGAGCTGCGCCTGCAGCGCGCGCGCGAGCGCGGCCTCGTCGAGCGCGAGGCAGAAGCATTCGGCGTTGAGCTGCTCGCTGGACCCTGCCGGCACGGGCGTGCACGGCTCGACCGTCGTGCCGAGGTCGTCGGACATGCACCGGCGCGCCGGCTGCGCGAGCGCGGAGAGGGCGGAAACGGCGGCGGCTTCTTTCACGTTTCCAGTTTCATCGAAATGTCTGGCGGTTGTCAACCGCACCGCGCGCGGGGTGCGGTCCTCCGCGGCCGGCCGCTACGCCGCCTCGAGCACCGCCACCGGGCGCCCGGCCAGGCAGGCGCCGACGTCCGGCGACGATGCGCCGCCGGGCTGCGCCACGTCGAGCGTCGCCCCGGTGGACACGTCGCGCCAGCGTCGCGGCAGGCCCTCGGGGATCGCCAGGCGCGTGCCGCGCCAATCGAGGCCGGCGCGCTCGCGCGCGAGCGGCAGCCGGCTGCCGACCACGAGACAGGCCTGCTCGCCGTGCGTGCGCGCGTACGCGACGACGTGCTCGTGCGCCGGGCCTTCGGCGGCGAGCGGCCGGTAGTCGCCGTGCTCGAACAGCGCCGGCCGCCGGCGCCGCAGGTCGAGCACGCGCGCCGTGAGGTGCAGCTTGCCGCGCGGGTCGGTCACGTCCGGCGGCGGCTGCGCGGGCAGGGACTGCAGCAGGCGCTGCAGCGCGGCGAAGTCGACCGGGCGCCGGTTGTCCGGATCGACGAGGCTGAAGTTCCACACCTCGGTCCCCTGGTACAGGTCCGGCACGCCCGGCGCGGTGAGCTTGAAGGCGACGAGCGCCAGGCTGTTGGCGCAGCCCGCGCGCGCGAGCGGCGCCACGAAGGCCTCGAAGTCCGTGAGGAACGGATTGGGCTCGCGCACGCCGAGCAGCTGGTCGACGAAGCGCGCGAGCGCGGCCTCGTACTCGGCGTCCGGGTCGATCCAGCTCGACGCCTCCTTCGCCTCGCGCACCGCCTTCTGCATGTAGGCCTGCACGCGCTCGCGCAGCGCGCCGAGCGCCGCCGCGTCGACCGGTTCGAGCGGCCACACGCCGACCAGCGTCTGGTACAGCAGGAACTCGTCGCCGGGGCGCACCGGCGTGTCGGCGCGCTCGGCGCGCGGCCGGTTGAGCGCGCGCCAGCGCTGCAGCGCCGCGTGCCATTCGTGCGGCACCTCGGAGAGCACCGACAGCCGCGCGCGCACGTCCTCGCTGCGCTTGGTGTCGTGGGTGGTGGAGCCGAGCAGTCCGTGCGGATGGAAGCGGCAGCGCGTCGCGTTGGCCGCATGGAAGGCGGCGGGCGACACGCCGAAGCGGCGCGGGTCGCCGCCCACGTCGTTGAGGCTCGCCAGGCGGTGGAAGCGGTAGAACGCCGTGTCCTCCATCGACTTGGCCATGACCGGCGCGGTGAACTGCTGCCAGCGCTTGACGAACTGCCGGCGCAGCGCGCGGTCGGCCACCGGCACCTCGTCGAGCAGCACGCCGCGCAGGTAGCCGATGGCGTTCAGGTCGTGGCCCACGCTGCGCCGGCGCGCGGCCGCGACCGCCCATTCGACGTGGCGGCGGTCCACCTCCGACGGGCCGTCGGTGCCGATGTACGTGCGGTACACGGGGAACGCGGCCGCCACCTCGAGCAGCGCGGCGTGCAGGCGGTTGCGCGTGAAGTCGCGCGTGCGCCGGTCGGCCACGGCGATGCGCACCAGCGCGCTGGTGAGGATCTGCAGGTCGGCGGCGAGCGAGGTGGCCATGATGAGCCGCTTGGACGCGTCGAGCACCTCGTCGAAGCTCTCGCGGCGCAGGGTGATGCCGGCGTGGATCTCGTCGAATGCGGCCTCGTGCCGCCCGTCCACGAACAGGCCCTGCACGAGGTTCGAGAAGCGGTAGCCGGTGTCGCCGTGCACCGGCCACGACGGCGGCAGGTGCTCGTGCTCGGCGAGGATCTTCTCGGCCACGACGTACAGCGCGCGCGGCGGCGCGCCGGCGTCGCCGGGGCTGCCGCCGTCGGCCGCCCACGCCGCGCCCGGGGCGCCCGTGCGCCGGGCGCGCACGTGCTCGCGCTGCAGCCGCTCGAAGTAGCCCTGCGGGTCGGCGAGGCCGTCGGGGTGGTCGATGCGCAGCCCCTGAACCTTGCCTTCGCGCAGCCAGCGCAGCACGAGGGCGTGCGTGCGGTCGAACACCCCGGGGCGGTCCATGCGCAGCGCGGCGAGCGTGCCGATGTCGAAGAAGCGGCGGTAGTTGACGTCGTCGCCCGCGACGCGCCAGTAGGCGAGGCGCCACGCCTGGCGCGCGACCAGCGCGTCGAGCGCGTCGAAGCTCTGCGGTTCGCCCACGCGACCGCGGTAGTGCGCGAGGCAGCGCTCGACGTGCTCGCGCAGCCAGGCATGCTGCGCCACCTGCCCCGCGAGGCGGCGCTTCAGCGCCGGCTTGTCGCGCTGGCGCGCGGCGCGCGCCTCGGCGTGCGCGTCGTCGCGCGCGGGCAGCCGCGCGAACGCCTGCACCAGCGATTCCACCTCCGCGCCGTCCATCGGCGCCACGCCCTCGCGCGGCAGCGCACCGGCCGCGCCGAGCACCTCGGCGTAGTGCTGCGGATCGACCGGGAAGCGGTGGCCGTAGTAGCCCACGGCGAAGCGGCCCTCGTCGGCGTCGAACGACAGCGCGAGCTCGCCCGCCTCGAGCACGCGGCCGTAGTGGTCGCCGAGCACGGGAACGAGCACGCGGTCGTGCAGCTCCGGCGCGGGCGGGTTCCAGTCGATGTCGAAGGTCTCGGCATGCACCGAGGCCGGCCCGCACTCGAGCACGTCGAGCCACCACGCGTTGTCGGCTTCGAGCACGCCCATGTGGTTGGGCACGATGTCGAGCAGCTGGCCCATCGCGCGCGCGGCGAGCGCGGCGCAGAAGGCCGCGTGCTCGGCCTCGGTGCCGATCTCCGGGTTCAGCGCGCCGGGGTCGACCACGTCGTAGCCGTGCGTGCTGCCGCTCCTCGCCTGCAGGCAGGGCGAGGCATAGAAGTCGCTCACGCCGAGCGCGTCGAGGTACGGCACGATCGCGGTGGCGTCGGTGAAGCGCATGCCGGCGTGCAGCTGCACGCGGTACGTGGCGCGCGGGATGCGCGCGGTGGCGAGGTCGGGGAGGGGCTCGGTCGCGTCGTTCATGCACGCGATCGTGCCGCATGCCAGCTCCAGCGCGCGGACCAGGGTCCCAGGCGCTCGGGGTGGACGTCGCCGAGGACGAACAGCGTCTCGCCGGCGGCGGCCGCCGCGTTCTCCCGCCCGCCCGCCGGCGGGAGACCCAGCGCAAGAGGGCGTGCGCCGACGTTGGCGCACAGCACCAGTTCGTCGTCCCCGCTCCCGTGCGCGCGCGCGAACCGCCAGCGCAGCACGAGCCCGTCCTCGCCGAGGCGCTGCGCCGCGTGCGGGCCGGCGTGCAGCCGCGGCAGCACGGGCCACAGCGCGGCGCGCCGCAGCGCCAGCAGCTCGCGGTAGAACGCGAACCAGCGCGCGTGCGCGCCGTCGCGCAGCGCGTCCCAGTCGAGCGTGCTGCGCGCGAAGGTGGCGGGGTCGCAGGGATCGGGGATGGCGTCGCGCGTCGCCGGGTCGGCGAAGGCCGGGAAGTGCGCGAATTCGCGCCGCCGCCCCTCGGTCACCGCGCGCCGCAGGTCGCCCGACCAGTCGGCGAAGTAGAGGAACGGCGTGGTCGCGCCGTGCGTCTCGCCCATGAAGAGCATGCAGGGCGCGGGCGCGAGCAGCATCGTCGCCACCGCCAGCCGCATCGGCGCCCCGTCGGCCAGCGCGACCAGCCGCTCGCCGAACGCGCGGTTGCCGATCTGGTCGTGGTTGTGCAGGAAGTTGAGCGTGGCCGACAGCGGCACGGCGCGCGTGGCGGGGCGGCGCACGTGCACGCCGTCGGCGCGCGTCTCGCCCGGGCCTTCGTGCGCGAAGCCGCCGGCGAGGCAGCGCGCGAGCCGGCCCGCCGGGTCGTCGGCGAACGGCCGGTAGTAGCCGTCGCGCTCGCCGGTGAGGCGCACGTGCCATGCGTGGTGGAAGTCGTCGTTCCACTGCGCCTCGAAGCGCGACGCGTCGCCGGGGCCCAGGCGCGCCGGGTCGTTGTGCTCGTTCTCCAGCACCAGGTGGATCGCGCGCCCCTCGGCGCGCCCGAGCGCATGGGCGGCGGCCGCGATCTCCTCGAGGATGTCGGGCGACGACGTGTCGGCGATGGCGTGCGCCGCGTCGAAGCGCAGGCCGTCGGCGCGGAATTCCTCGAGCCAGTAGAGCGCGTTGTGGCGGAAGAAGGCGCGCACGGGCGCGACGTCGGGCCCGTCGAAGGCGATGGCCGCGCCCCAGGCGGTGTGGCGCGACGCGTCGAAGAACGTGGGCGCGTAGAGCGCGAGGTAGTTGCCGTCCGGGCCGAAGTGGTTGTAGACCACGTCGACCATCACCATGAGGCCGAGGCGGTGCGCCGCCTGCACGAAGCGCTTCAGGTCGTCGGGGGTGCCGTACGCCGCGTGCGGCGCGTAGTGCAGCACGCCGTCGTAGCCCCAGCCGAAGCGCCCGCCGAAGCTCGCGAGCGGCATGAGCTGCACGGCGGTGATGCCGGCGTCGGCGAGCTGCGGCAGCCGCCGCGCGGCGGCCTCGAACGTGCCCTCGGGCGTGAACGCGCCCACGTGGATCTCGCACACCACCGCTTCGTGCCAGGGCCGGCCGGACCAGCCCGCCTCGGCGGCGTCCCACTCGAACGCCCCGGGGTCGACCACGCGGCTCGCGCCGTGCACGCCGTCGGGGTTGGCGCGCGCGGCCGGGTCGGGCACCGCGATCTCGCCGGCGCCCGGCTCGTGGACGATCCACCGGTACGCGTCGTGCGCCGCGGCCTCGTGCACCACCACCTCGCGCCAGCCCTGTGCATCGCGCGGCGCGGCCAAGCGGCGCGGCGGCGCACCGGGCGCGCCGGCCGAGGTCCATGCCAGCTCGATGCGCTTGTCGGCCGGCGCCCAGAGGCGGAAGCGCACGCCGCCCCGGGGCAGCACCGTCGCGCCGAACGGCATGGCGTGGCCGTAGCGCGGCGTCGTCGCGGCGCTCACGTCGCGCTCAGGCGCCGGCGGCCTGCGTGAACACCATCATCGAGCGGCCGCCCACGCTCACCGTGTCCCCGGCGTGCCATTCGGCCTGCGCCGGCGCGCCGGCGTCGCGCGCGGTGTCGATGCGCGCCGTCCACGCGCCCTCGCGCAGCGCGGGCAGCATGAAGGGCAGGTCCTCGTGGAACGCGTTGAACAGCAGCAGCACCGAGGCGCTTTGCACCGGGCGCCCGGCGGCGTCGACCTCGGCGGTCTGGCGGCCGTCGAGCATCATCGCCACGCTCTTCGCATGGCCGCCCCAGTCCGCCTCGGCCAGCTCGACCGCGTCGAGGTTGAACCAGGTGACGTCCTTGACGCCGTCGGGCCCGGCGTCGCCGGTGAGGAAGTGGCGCCGCCGCAGCGCCGGCAGCTCGCGGCGCAGCGCGATCAGCGTCTCGACGAAGGGCCGCAGCCGCTCGGCCTGCGGCAGCTTCCAGTCGACCCAGCCGATCTCGTTGTCCTGGCAGTAGCCGTTGTTGTTGCCCTGCTGCGTGCGCCCGAGCTCGTCGCCGGCGAGCAGCAGCGGCGTGCCCTGCGAGACGAACAGCGTGGCGAGGAAGTTGCGCTGCTGGCGCTCGCGCAGCGCCTCGATGGCCGCGTCGCCGGTCGGCCCCTCGGCGCCGCCGTTCCAGCTGTGGTTGTTCGGGTCGCCGTCGCGGTTGCCCTCGCCGTTGGCCTCGTTGTGCTTGTCGTTGTAGCTCACCAGGTCGCGCAGCGTGAAGCCGTCGTGCACGGTGACGATGTTGACGCTGTCGGTGGGCGCGCGGCCGTTGTGGTCGTAGAGGTCGCGCGAGCCGGAGATGCGCTGCGCGAATTCGCCGAGCTTGTCGTCGTCGCCGCGCCAGAAGGCGCGCACCGCGTCGCGGTAGCGGCCGTTCCATTCGGCCCACCCGAGGGGGAAGCCGCCCACCTGGTAGCCGCCGTCGCCCACGTCCCACGGCTCGGCGATGAGCTTGACCGGCGCCAGCACCGGGTCCTGCGCGACCGCCGCGAAGAAGTTGCTGCACCAGTCGAACTGCGTCTCGGTGCGGCCGAGCGCGGAGGCGAGGTCGAAGCGGAAGCCGTCCACGTGCATCTCCTGCACCCAGTAGCGCAGGCTGTCCATGATGAGCCGCAGCGCCACGGGCTGGTGGCTGTCGACGGTGTTGCCGGTGCCGGTGATGTCGTGGTAGTAGCGCGGGTCGTCGGTGAGCCGGTAGTAGGTGGCGTTGTCGATGCCCTTGAAGCACAGCGTGGGGCCGAGGTGGTTGCCTTCGGCGGTGTGGTTGTAGACCACGTCGAGGATCACCTCGATGCCCGCCGCGTGCAGCAGCTTCACCATGCCCTTGAACTCGGCCAGCGTGCCGCTCGCGTTGTAGCGCTGCTCCGGGGCGAAGAAGCCGATGGTGTTGTAGCCCCAGTAGTTGCGCAGGCCCATGTCGACCAGGCGGTGGTCGTCGACGAACGAATGCACCGGCAGCAGCTCCACCGCGGTGACGCCCAGGCGCCTGTAGTGCGCGATCGCCTCGGCCGAGGCGAGTCCCGCATAGGTGCCGCGAAGCCGCGGCGGCACGTCGGGATGCTTCACGGTGAAGCCCTTGACGTGCAGCTCGTAGAACACGGTGTCGCGCCACGGGATGCGCGGCGGCCTGTCGTCGCCCCAGTCGAACGCGTCGTCGACGACGACGCAGCGCGGCATGAACGGCGCGCTGTCCTCGTCGTTGCGCGCCAGGTCCTGCTCGGGGTGGTCGTGCGGGTACGCGTAGAGCGCGTTGCACCAGCGGTAGTCGCCGACGATCGCGCGCGCGTACGGATCGAGCAGCAGCTTGGCGGGGTTGCAGCGCAGGCCCTGCTGCGGCTCGTACGCGCCGTGCACGCGATAGCCGTAGAGCGTGCCCGGCGCGCAGCCGGGCAGGTACGCGTGCCAGACGTGGCCCGTGCGGTGCGGCAGTTCGATGCGCGCTCTCTCCTCGCCGTTCGCCTCGAACAGGCACAGCTCGACCTTCTCGGCGGCGCGGCTGTGCAGCGCGAAGTTCGTCCCGGCGCCGTCCCAGGAGGCGCCGAGCGGATGCGGCTCGCCGTGCCGGATCTCGGGCCGGGTCATGGGGCGGCCCTCGCGGGGGTCGCCGGGAATGCGAACGGCAGGCAAGGCATGGCAGGGTCGTCCGACGGATGGAACGAACTGCCGAGCGGCAAGCGGCGTGCCCGCCGCGGGTCAATGCACGGTCGCCGCCTCCGGCACCATCGCGCTGTGCACGAAGCGGCGCAGCGCCTCGACGTCGGGCACGTGCACCTCGCGGTGATGCCCCTCGACGAAGCGGATCACGTTCTCGCGCACCAGCCTGGAGAATGCGCGGCTCACGGTCTCGAGCGTCATGCCGAGGTGGTTGCCGATCTCGGCGCGGGTGAGCTTCAGCGTGATGCGGTCGGTGTGCATGCCGCGGTGCGACAGCGAATCCAGCCAGCCGGCGAGGAACTTCGCGACCCGCGCGTCGGCGGGCAGCGTGTACAGCGCCATCATCGAGTCGCGGTCGCCGGCGATCTCGTGGCCCATCGCGCGATGGATCAGCGCGGCCACCTCCGGCCGGTCCACCGAGGCCTCGAGCAGCGCGTCGTAGCGCACCGACCAGACCTCGCCCGGCTCGATGGCGATCGCGTCGCAGACGTGGCGGCCCTCGGCGATGCCGTCGAACCCGAGCCAGTCGCCCCTGAGCCGCAGCGCGAGCACCTTCTCGCGGCCGTCGCGCGTGACGACCATGACCTTGTGGACGCCCGAGGCCACGAGGTGCAGGTCGCTCAGGCGCTCGCCCGCGCGGAACACGGCCGCGCCCTCGCGCACGGCGTGCACGCGCACGGGCACGCCCGCCTCGCGCAGCACCTCGAAGGGCGCGTCGACGTCCGGCTCGGCGACGGCGGGGCCACGCGCCAGTGCGACGGCGCGGTGGCTGATCGTTTTCCCCGAATCGGTGTAGTTCATTGATCTGTCCTCGGAGTGGAAATACGGATTGACGACTGCCTGATCGTCAACTTACGCCGGGCGCGGCGCATTTCACAGGCGCTTCGTGCCGATCGTTGATGCCCATCACGCGGCGCGAAGCGATCGCGCGCGTGCGACGTTTCGCCGCACCTGCGCGGCGCGCGGCCGTGGCCCAATCGGAGGGCGTGTCGACCGGGCGGACGATGGACGCCCGCGGCGAAGGCGGCTTCGACGCCCATGCGCCGCGACGCGGTTCCCGGCCCCCCGGCCCGCCCTGCGCCGCGGTGCCGCGTGCGGCTCGCCGCCGCCGCACGCGCCCGGGGCCCCATGACCCCGACCGCCTCAAAGTGCACAGTGCGCCACACCCTTGTGGGGGAAGCGGCCCAGCGTCTTGTTGTCGCTCAATTCCCGGGCGGCGCGGCGGTGGTCGAATCGCCCCGCCCTTTCAGACATCGATGGCGCCCTCCGAATCCCTCCCAGCCACTCAGCGGCCCGGCCACCTGACATGGCTGCTGCCGCTGGTCGCCTTCGTGCTCGCCGCGCTGCTGTCGGGCGCGCTGGTGGGCGAGTCCGAGCGGCAGGCGCGGGCCGAGGAGCGCGCGCGCGTCGCGGACACGCTGGCCGACCAGGCGCACGCCCTCGAGCGGCACCTGGAGCGCGCGCTCTCGCTCACGTACTCGCTCGGGGCGCTGGTGCGCCACGGCGGCGGCGAGGTGCCCGACTTCGAGGCCGTGGGCGGCGAGCTGCGCGCCTATCACCCGGGCGTGGCGGCGCTCTCGCTCGCGCCCGACGGCGTGCAGCGGCGCGTGGTGCCCCTCGGCGGCAACGAGGCGTCGATCGGCCACGACCTGCTGAGCGATCCGCTGCGCAGCAAGGAAGCGCGCGCCGCGATCGAGACGGGCCGCCTCACGCTCGCCGGCCCGTTCCCGTTGAAGCAGGGCGGGCTCGGCGTCGCGGGCCGCCTGCCGGTGTTCGTGGACCAGGGCAGCGCGCACCCGCGCTTCTGGGGCTTCACCATCGTGCTGCTGCGCTTTCCGGAGGCGCTGCAGGCGGTGGGCCTGGCCGACGTCGCGCGCCGCGGCTACGTGTACCAGCTGTGGCGCACGCATCCCGACGACGGGCACCGCCAGGTGATCGCGGGCTCGGCGACCGCGCCGATGGATGCGCCCGTGGAGCGCACGGTGCAGGTCGCCAACGCCACGTGGACGCTCGCCATGGCGCCCGCGGCGGGCTGGGGCGCGCCCGCCGGCATCGCCGCGCGCATCGCGCTCGCGCTGCTGGTGAGCGCGCTGGTGGCCTACCTCGCGCGGCTGTGGGTGATGCTGCAGGCGCACCGGCGCGGGCTGGAAGGGCTGGTCGAGCGCCGCACCGCCGAGCTCGCCGAGCGCGAGGCGGACCTGAAGCGCGCGCAATCGGTGGCGCAGGTGGGCAGCTGGGCTGCCGACCTGACCGAGGGCGAGCGCGGCGTCACGCTCTCGGCCGAGGGCCGCCGCATCCTGGGGCTGCCTGACGGCGCGCCCTTCGGCTTCGAGGCGTTCATGGCCCGCGTGGACTGCGAGGACCGCGACGCCGTGGCGCGCGCGTGGCGCGGCGCGCGCGACGGCGCGCGCATCGGCGTCGAATGCCGCATCGACGTGCAGGGCCGCCTGCGCTGGATCCGCGCCAAGGCCGAGCTCGCCCGGCGCGCCGACGGCCGGCGCCGCGTCGTCGGCACGCTGCAGGACATCACCGAGCGCAAGCAGGCCGACCAGGCGCTGCGCGTGGCCGCGGCCGCGTTCGAGACCAACGACGGCATCGTCGTGTGCGACGCGAACCGCATCATCCAGCAGGTGAACCGCAACTTCGTGCGCATCACCGGCTTCGTCGACAGCGACGTGGTGGGCCGGCCCGCGCGCGTGCTGCAGTCCGGGCGGCACGACGCGGCGTTCTACGCCGCCATGTGGCGCAGCATCGAGGCCACCGGCTCCTGGGCCGGCGAAGTGCTGAACCGGCGGCGCAGCGGGGAGGAGTATCCGGCCTGGCTCACCGTGACGGCGGTGCGCGGGGAGTCCGCGCAGGTGACGAACTACGTGGCGACGCTGGTCGACATCACCGAGCGCAAGGCGGCCGAGGAGAAGATCGCGCGCCTCGCCTTCTTCGATCCGCTCACGCGGCTGCCCAACCGGCGCCTGCTGATGGACCGCGTGCAGCATGCGCTCGCCGCACGGGCGCGCAGCGGCAGCGGCGGGGCGCTGCTGTTCCTCGACCTCGACCATTTCAAGCAGCTCAACGACACGCACGGCCACGACCGCGGCGACCACCTGCTGCAGGAGGTCGCGCGGCGCCTGGCCTGCGGCGTGCGCACGGTCGACACGGTGGCGCGCTTCGGCGGCGACGAGTTCGTCGTGCTGCTGGAAGGCCTGGACCCCGAGCGCGCGCAGGCCGAGCGCCAGGCGCGCGCGATCGCCCACGGCCTGCTCGGCGCCCTCAACGAGCCGTTCGATCTCGACGGGCTGCCTTACCGCACCACGCCGAGCATCGGCCTCACGGTGTTCGACACCACGCCCGTCACCGTGGTGGAACTGCTCAAGCAGGCCGACATGGCGATGTACCAGGCGAAGGCCGCGGGGCGCAACGCGGTGCGCGCCTGGGGGCCGGAGCTCGCCGCGCCGACGCGCGCGCGTCCCGCCGAAGAGGGCGAGGGCGAGACCACGTGGTAGCGCGCGGCGCGGCCCTGCGGCGAATTGCCCCACCCGCCGCGGGCGCCCGCGCCGGTTGATTTCCGGCAACGCCGGCCCGCGGCGGCGCCGCCAGAATCCGCTCCGGCGCTGCGCCTGGCGCGCGGCGGCCACGGACCGCGAGGTGAGGTGGATCCCACGAAGAAGTAGAACCAGAAGCACAAGAGATCGACCTGGCGTGCGGCCAGGCTTTCGGGCGATGCCGGCTCAACGCGGCATCGCCTTTTTTGTGCGCATGCATGCCACCTGACTCACGTCAATCATCCCCGCATCGCCAGGGATAGAGTGGTTTTCGGGGGGGGCAAACGACGGAAGGGCATCATGAAGATCCTGTTGCCGGTCGACGGAAGCGACTACACGAAGCGCATGCTGGGCTACGTGGGGGCGCACGACGAGATGTTCGGACCGGACACCGAATACGTCGCGCTCACGGTGGTGGCGCCGATCCCGCCCGAGGTCACGCACTTCATCGCGCGCAAGGTGGTCGACGACTACTACGCCGAGCGGGCCCACGAGGTGCTCGAGCCCGTGCGCGCGTTCGCCGCGCAGCAGCGCTGGCGGCTGCGCGCGTCGTTCGTCGTGGGTCATGCGGCCGAAGCGATCGCCGCGACGGCGAAGGCCGAGCGCCCCGACATGGCCGTGATGGGCTCGCACGGGCACACGGCGCTCGGCAACGTCATCCTCGGCTCGGTCACCAACGGCGTGCTGGGGCGCTGCCGAGTTCCCGTCCTGGTGATCCGGTAGCGGCGGTTGCGCGCGCCCGGCGCCACGCAGCCGCGAAGGCGTGACGGTCGCGGCGAAGACGCGCAAGTCGCACGCCGGAACCCCTGCCGCGGGCGGGCGGAATTGTCGGGCTGCCGCGCGGCATGGCACATTGCGGCGATGGGTGGCCGCGTGGGGCGGCAAACCGGAGGCCGTTCGATGTCGTTCCTGGCCGGCGAAGCGCTGTGGTTGTTGGGCGTTCTTCCCCTGCTCGTGGCCGCGCACCGGTGGCTCCTGCGCCGGCACCGGCGCTGGAGCCTGCACGTGTCCAGCCTGGCCATCGCGCGCGCCGCGGACCGCGCCGCGTCGCGCTGGCGGCGGCGCATCCCGCCCGCGCTGCTGCTCGCGGGCCTCGCCGCGCTCATCGTCGGCATGGCGCGGCCCACCGCGGTGGTCGACATCGCCTCCGAGCAGCAGACCGTCGTGCTCGCGATGGACGTGTCCGGCAGCATGCAGGCGCACGACGTGTGGCCCGACCGGCTGACCGCGTCGCAGCGCGCGGCCAAGGACTTCGTGTCGGGGCTGCCGGCCGAAGTGCGCGTGGGCGTGGTCACGTACGGCGGCACCGCGCACGTGGTGCAGCCGCCCACGCGCAGCCGCGGCGACGTGCTCACGGCGATCGACCGCTTCGCGCTGCAGCCCGGCACCGCCATCGGCAGCGGCCTGGTGTACGCGCTCGCCACCGTGTTCCCGCGCGCGGGCATCGACCTGGAATCGCTCAACTCGAAGTCGCGGCGCTCGGTGAACGTGCGCGTGCGCGACGACGGGATCGGCGAGGGCGCCGCGTCCCGGGTGGAGCCGGGCTCGTTCCGCAGCGCGGTGATCGTGCTGCTGAGCGACGGGCAGAACACGACCGGGGTGGACCCGATCGAGGCGGCCGAGCTCGCGGCGCGCCTCGGCGTGCGCGTGTACACGGTCGGCTTCGGCACGCCCGAGGGCGACGTCGTCGTCTTCGGCGGCTGGACGGTGCGCGTCAAGCTGGACGAAGCCACGCTGCGCGAGATGGCCGCGATCACGCGCGGCGAGTACTTCCACGCCGCTTCCGGTCAGGAGCTGGAGCGCGTGTACGGCACGATGACCAGCCGCATCGCGGTGGAGCGCCGCGACACCGAGCTCACCGCGTTCTTCGCCGCCGTCGGCGCCGCCTTGCTGCTGCTGGCGAGCGCGCTGTCGGTGTGGTGGTACGGGCGCGTCGCCTGAGCCGACGGGCAGGCACGGCGTGCCTGCCCCAGCCCGCGGGCACGTGCCGCGCGCGCCGGCGAGGACCGGCGACGGGCCGGCGCGGCCGTGCAAGGACCGTACCTGGTTGCCGGTTTGACTCACGTCAAGATCACGAACCTTGCGGCAGCGCAACATCCGGCCCAGGAAAAACCCGGAGCCCCGCCCTCATGAAGATCCTCTTGCCGGTGGACGGCAGCGTCTACACGAAGCGCATGCTGAGCTACATCGCCGCGCACGAGGAACTGCTGGGACCGGGCCACGAGTACACCGCGCTGCACGTCGTGCCGGCCATCCCGCCGCACGCGGCGCGCTACCTGGACCGCAGCGCCGTCGAGGACTACTGCGCCGGCGAGGCCGCGAAGGTCCTGCAGCCCGTGCGCGACTATGCCCGGCAGAAGGGGTGGGCGCTGGAGACCGTGCGCATGACCGGCTCCGCCGCCGAGTCGATCGCCGCCCATGCCAACGCCGGCGTGTACGGCCTGATCGTCATGGGCACGCACGGCCATGCAGCGCTGGGCAGCGCCATCCTCGGCTCGGTGGCCAGCGGCGTGCTGGCGCGCTGCCAGACCCCGGTGCTCCTGATCCGCTGAGCCCACGGAGCGATGAACGCAGCGACGGCGACCCTCGGGCCCGTGGCCGGCGACGCCGGCCTGGCCGCGCTCGACGACGCGGTCGAGCGCGACCGCTTCACGCGCTGGAAGGACGGCCCGGGCGGCCACGCCATCGGCGAGTCCTCGTTCCAGGTGGGCGGCATGCACTGCGCCGCCTGCTCCACCACCCTCGAGCAGGCGCTGCGCCGCGTGGACGGCGTCGTCGACGCGCAGGTGAGCGCGGCCGCGCACTGCGCCACCGTGCGCTGGGACGCCGCGCGCACGCGCCCCTCGGCGCTGGTGCAGGCCATCGTCGCGGCCGGCTACACGGCGGTGCCCGACACGGCCGCGGGTGCCCGGCTGCTGCGCCGCCAGGAGTCGCGCCAGGCGCTGTGGCGCCTGTTCGTCGCCGCCTTCTGCTCGATGCAGATCATGATGCTCGCGACGCCCGCATACGTGAGCGGCGCCGGCGAGCTCGCGCCCGACCTGAAGCGCCTGCTCGACTGGGGCTGCTGGCTGCTGGCGCTGCCGGTGCTGTGCTTCTCCGCCTGGCCCTTCTTCGCCGGCGCGTGGCGCGCGCTGGCGCGGCGGCGCATCGGCATGGACGTGCCGGTGGCGCTCGGCATCGCG
>Ga0075429_100000972_pt1 | contig 22730 bp, 15 predicted proteins | sample RhiMetdeltSRZDD3_FD_75295 | JGI IMG/M metagenome (GOLD analysis project Ga0075429, IMG submission 75295) | Populus rhizosphere microbial communities from Tennessee, USA - Rhizosphere MetaG P. deltoides SRZDD3 | ecosystem: Host-associated > Plants > Roots > Rhizosphere > Soil | place: USA... | reverse complement strand
CCGGACCGCCGGGAACTGGTTGCGCGAGTGCGAACGATCACGCGGCTGAACCGTTACCGCACGCTGATGGAGCAACGCGAAAACATCCGGCGCATGGCAGAACGTGTGGTCGGCGCCCAGGAAGAGGAACGACAGCACATCTCACGCGAATTGCACGATGACCTGGGACAGGCACTTACCACCCATCTGATCAGTCTGCGCAACCTACAGCAGGATCTTCCCCTGCCCACGCCGACTCTGTTCAAACGCCTGCAATCACTCTACAGCCAATCGTATGAGATCTTTGTCAAGATCCGTAGTATTGCACGCGATCTGCGTCCGCCGGTGCTCGACGCGCTGGGCTTGAGGGTCGCCATGCAAACCTATTGCACTGAATTTACCCGCCGCACCCATCTGCCCGTGATCTTTGAAGCCGAGGACTCTTTTCCCGAGCTGCCAGATGCCTATAACATTACTCTCTATCGTACCCTGCAGGAAGCTCTGACCAACGTGATCAAGCATGCGAATGCCAGCCAGGTCTGGGTGGATTTGAGCATGGATGATGACCAGGTCACACTCACCATTCAGGATAACGGGATCGGATTGGGCGAAGAAAAAGCCGGGTCGAACGGTATCGGGCTGGCGGGTCTGCGCGAACGGATTACGATCGCGGGCGGCACACTCGGTGTCAGTTCCACGCCAAAACGGGGAACTATCTTATCGGCGCAATTTCCCTGGCCAAATGCTCTGCCGCTGGGAGAGACCACATGATCCGAGTTTTGATCGCGGAAGATCATCTTTTGGTACGGGCGGGCATTCGGGCCCTTCTGGAGAAAGCAGGTGACATCCACGTGATGGGCGAGGCATCCAATGGCCAGGAGGCTGTTGAGATGGCTGAGGCTCTTAAACCGGATGTGCTCATCATGGATATTATGATGCCACGCATGAATGGGATCCAGGCGGCGGAAAACATCCGCGACAAGCGACTGCCTACCTTTATCCTGCTGCTCTCCATGTACTCGGATGAAGGGTTTGTCCACCAGGCGCTGCAGTGCGGGGTGAAGGGCTATGTGTTGAAGTCATCTGTCAGCGATGAACTCCTCTGGGCCGTGCGCGCGGTTGCAAGCGGAAAGACCTATTTAAGCAGCCCCATCTCAGAGATCGTCGTCGAAAGCTCCATCAATCCACATGTTGGGTTACAGGATGGTGACCCGCTCTCCGCCTTATCCCCGCGTGAGAAAGAGATCTTGCAATTGATCGCAGAGGAACACACCAGCGCAGAGATCGGTAAAATGTTGTTTATCAGCGAAAAGACTGTGGAAAAACATCGCACGAAATTAATGGAGAAATTGAACGTTCGTAATCTTGCCGGACTCGTCCGTCTCGCGGTCAAATACCATCTTGTTGATCGAGATGCGTAATGCGAAACCTGAAGTACAAAGATCATTAAATTAGGAATGGAGTTTACATGAACAAGGAGACTAACGTGGGCAGCCTGGTTTTAATCGTGGACGACGAATACATCGGTCGTGAAACCCTCCAATCTGTTCTGGAGGGCGAAGGCTACGAGCTTGAGATGGCAGAAAACGGCTTCCAGGCTATCGAAAAGGCAAAAAAACTTTTACCGGATGTGATCCTGCTGGATGTGATGATGCCGGGCATGACCGGCTTCGAGGTCTGCCAGCGAATCCGCAGTGACCCGCAGATCGCGGAAATCCCGATCATTATTCTGACCGCGCTCGACGACCGGGAATCTCTGCTAAATGCCTTAAAAGCCGGGGCGGACGATTTTATCTCCAAGCCGTTCGATCGTTACGAGCTGCGCGCCCGCTTACTGGGCATTACACGACTTAACCGCTACCAAAAACTGCTTCAGGAACGGGCGAAATTGCGCGAGGCAAATGCCCAGCTTCTCAACGCCTATGAAGCAACGATCGAGGGCCTATCACATGCACTGGATCTACGCGATCGTGAGACGGAGGGTCACAGCCGTCGTGTTACAGAAGTAACTGTAAAACTCGCCCAGGCATTGAATTTCAGCGATGAAGAGATCATTCAAATGCGCCGCGGTTCGCTCCTGCACGATATCGGCAAGATTGGCATCCCTGATTCTATTCTACACAAGCCGGATTCCCTGACCGAAGAAGAGTGGATTATTATGCGTAAGCATCCACAATTCGCGTACGATATGCTCTCTCCGATTGAATACTTACGTCCGGCTCTTGCCATTCCCTATAGTCATCACGAGAAATGGGATGGGACAGGTTATCCGCGAGGCTTGAAAGGTGAGGAAATTCCGATGAGTGCCCGCCTCTTCGCGATTGCGGATGTGTGGGATGCTGTGACGTCTGACCGCCCTTACCGCGACGCCTGGACCGACGAGCAGGCGCTGGCGTACATTCGTGAACAAGCAGGGAAGCACTTCGACCCGCAGGCTGTGGAGTTGTTCTTCAAGTTCATTGAAGAAACCTAAATTGTTAGCGTAGGAGCAAACCAATTAATACCTAACCGATTTCTCCCCCACCCAGGTACGGAAGCGGATATCGTTCTTGGTGCTGTTTTTGACTTCATACATCAGCTCATCTGCCATGTTCACGAGCTGTTCCGCCGAGTAGGGAGAGAACTCACAAGTCACCGCGCCCATGCTAAAGGTCACGGGCCAATTTTTCTGCCTCATTTGCTCGATCAGATTGGTATACACCTTGGAAACAACCAGGCGCGCTTCCTGCTGTCGCGTAGATGGCAGCAGCATAACAAATTCATCACCACCCAGTCGCGCAACCGTATCGGTAATCCGTAATTGAGATTTTAGCTCCGTAGCAATGCAGCGCAGCACATCATCGCCGATCTTATGTCCGAACAGGTCATTGACCAGTTTAAAGTTATCGACATCCACATAGACCAGCGTGATGGGATGCGGATACCTTCGAATACGGCTGATCTCCATTTGTAATAACTCATTGAAGTACCGTGCATTGACCGCACCAGTAATGTAGTCGGTACGGGCCGCCAGTTGCTCCTCCCTGCGTGATTTCTCCAATTCAGTCACCAGATAGACGACGACCACATAAAACGATGTGCGGACCAGTGTGTTGAGAAGATAGAAGATGGGATGCGAGTAGGTCTGCCCGGCAGCAATCTCAGCGCTGAGCAGCGTTAACCCGCTGATAAATGACATAAACAGACCGGTCTTGCGGTCGACAGCCAACGAGCCCATAACAACTGGTATCAGATAGAAAAGGGAAAGCGTTAATTCGTTGCCGGTCACATAATCGAGGACGCCAAGCAAGCCAATGATCGTTATTCCCGCCACCGTCCAAAAAAGAGGACTTCTATTTTCCAGAGTTGCAAACAAAGGTTTCGCTCTTCGCTCCATAAGTTATACTGCAGGTCGCAGTTAATCCCTAAAATAAAGAAAATGCCCGCCTTCATGATGAGGGGGCGACAAACGCAGCGACTATATTTTACACTATTTCAAAGGCAAAGCTCCAATTCCCAGGGGTCCGGGTCAGCTATTTCCCGCATCATTCTCATTACTCCTGTTTCAGATTTCCACTTTCTTTGTAATATAATTCAATTCTCGGGGGACAGAACGTCATCGGCGCTCTCATCGTTCATAATATATTAAGTGGTATGGAGGCTCTTATGATCAATCACATCCTGGTACCATTGGATGGATCCACTCTGGCCGAGTGTGTACTGCCCCACGTGGCAACCATTGCGCCCGTGACCCATGCACGCATTACCCTTTTGCATGTTTTACAGCAGGCTCAGAATGGAGGCACCACCCCAGCAGTCGACCCGGTGGAATGGCATTTGCAAAAACAGAATGCGGAAAAATATCTGGAGGGAATCGTCAACCGGCTGGGTGAGACTGGTATCCTGGGGGTTGAGCCTGTCATCCTGGAGGGAAACCCGGCAAGCAGTGTGATCGATTTCGCCCGCGGCAATAACGTGGATCTAATTGCACTCAGTACCCATGGGTACAGTGGTTTAAGCGGCTGGAACGTCAGCGGCGTCGTGCAAAAGATCCTGCTGCGCTCGTATAAATCCACGCTGCTGGTGCGCGCCTACATGCCGTCCTCCACAGGAACGACCAAAATCCGCTACAAACGATTGTTCGTAGGCATGGATTGTTCCGCCCGTTCTGAATATGTCCTGCCCTTTGCTATCAACCTGGCGCAGTTCTATAAAGCTCAGTTGATTCTGGAGACTGTCATTGAAAAGCCTCGCCTCATTAATCGAATGCCCGTTTCTCAGGAAATCCTGGAGCTTTCCAATCAATTTGTGGAGAAAAATCGACGGGCCGCATCACACTACTTCAAGCAACTTCTGGGGCAGTTTTCCGCCAAAGACTTAAAGATCAAGACCCATATATCGATCGGTGACAACGCCATTGCCGTTCTGCATGATATGGCAGAGGAGTCGAACCCTGATCTGGTGCTCCTGGCCGCGCACGGCGAAACGGGTGAAAGACGCTGGCCCTACGGAAGCGTAACGACCAGTTTTATTGCCTACGGCAACACCTCGCTGTTAATCATGCAGGATCTGCCCGACGGCGAAATCCATCCCACACGCGCCGAAATGGCGATTAGAGAAAGCAAGGGACATTGATCGATGCATTCCACCGCACCCATCGAGCAGGCTAATCCTCCAAAACAAAATATCCCTCTCTCCAGCAATGACCCCGACTACGCCATTGCTGAACTGGCGCGGCAATTGACAGATTGCACAACGCGGCGCGCAAGGTTTACGATCCCGGCCCGCCTGAAACAGTTCATGCGCTTCTTCCAGGAGTGCTATGAGTACTTCGAGGAAACTAACAAGACCCAGGTTTCCACCTCACAGACCTCCGAATGGTTGATGGACAATTTCTATGTGATTGAGCAGGCGGCCCGGCAGGTGGAACAGGATCTCCCGGCCGATTATTACCAACGTCTGCCTAAAACGCGGGATGGCCGTGTACGCATTTATGTCCTTGCCCTAGCGAATACACGGCGTGGAGAAGCGCGGCTTGAGATCGATCAAATCAGGCACTTTCTCAGGGTCTTTCAAGACATCACCCCACTTGACACCGGCGAGCTCTGGGCGCTGCCGTTGATGCTGCGGTTGAGCGTACTTGAATCTCTGGCGGAGGCGCTCTCGTCGGTGACCAAGCTGAAGTGGGATGCCATGCCGGTACCGGTGCTGACGGGGGAAGGATCCGATTTGTCCAACGTCCAGGCTGACCCTGACCTGATCGTTGCCAATTCCATCTTGAATCTGCGCCTGCTGGCGACGCAGGACTGGAAGGTATTTTTCGAATCCACCAGCGTTCTCGAAAAAATCCTGCGAGCCGATCCTGCAAACATCTACGCCGAGATGGACTTCGAAACGCGTAACCGTTATCGCAATGTGATAGAAGACCTGGCGGCTGGCTCCCCCAAGGACGAAGCGGAGGTTGCCACACAGGCGGTTGAGCTCGCGCAGTCAGGTGCGTCGGCGCGCGAAGGACATGTTGGATACTATCTGATCGATGCAGGCAGGAAGGCGCTCGAATCACAGATCAAATTCCGACCGAAGTTTTCGCAAGCACTAGTCCGGAGCATTCAGGGAAGTGCCACCGTCTTCTATCTCGGCAGTATTGCGCTGCTGACCTTCACACTCTGCCTCCTCCTCATCCTTTACACCTTGCGCGCTGGAGGGACTCTGATCCACGTGCTCGTAGCAGGGATATTCAGCCTTTTGCCCGCCTCTTCGGTGGCAATCGATCTCATCAACGGGCTGGTCATCTCGCTGATCCCACCGCGGACACTCCCGAAGCTGAACTTTGAGAATGGCATACCAGAGGAATGCCGCACGATGGTTGTCATCCCGGCCCTGCTCGGCACCGAACGCGATGCGCCCTTCCTGCTCAGCCAGATCGAACGGCACTTCATCGGCAACAACGATCCAAACATCTTCTTTGCCTTGATCACGGACTTTGCCGACGCAGATGAAAAGGAGATGCCAGACGACCGGGAACCGGTCGCGCAGACCCGTGCTGCCATCGAGGCATTGAACCAGAAATATGCGAACGGCAATTACCGTCCCTTTTACTTCTTCCACCGCGAGCGAGTCTGGAACGAGAGCGAGGAACGCTGGATGGGCTGGGAGCGTAAGCGCGGCAAGCTCGAGGAATTCAACAAGCTGTTGCGCGGCAGCGACTCAACGACGTTTATTATCAAGGATGGCGACTTCAGTGTTCTGCCCACCATCCGTTACGTCATTACGCTGGATGCCGATACGGTCCTGCCCCGTGAAGGTGCCCGTCAGCTCGTCGGAACGCTGGCTCACCCGTTGAACCGCGCCGAGTTTGATTCCACGACAGGCGAGATTAAAGCCGGGCATACCATCCTCCAGCCGCGCACCCAGGTACGACCCGCTTCTGCAAACCGGTCTCTCTTTACACGCGTCTATTCCGGCGATTCAGTGATTGATCTGTACACGCGGGCAGTATCGGATGTCTATCAGGACCTGTTCGATGAGGGCAATTATGTGGGAAAGGGCATCTATGACCTGGATGCTTTCCAGAAGAGCCTGCACGATAAGATCCCTGAAAACCGCCTGCTGAGTCACGATCTATTCGAAGGGATGCAGGGTCGTTGCGGGCTGGTAACCGATGTGGTCCTGTTTGAGGACTATCCGCCTCATTACCTGGTCTACACGGACCGCATGCACCGCTGGGTGCGCGGCGACTGGCAGCTCTTGCCCTGGCTGGGGAAATGGGTTCCCCACCGCACCCAGGGCAGGGCACGCAACACGCTTTCCACGATCGACCGCTGGAAACTATTTGATAATCTGCGGCGCAGTCTTCTGCAACCCGGAATCATGGCATTGCTGGTCTGCGGATGGCTGTTCCTACCCGGCTCCGGCCTGTTATGGATGCTTATTGCATTGTCTCCCTATCTAATGGCCGTAGCTGCCAACTTTATCGCCGAAGTCCGGCACAGTTTCTCCAAACAACACTCCACGGTGACCTCGCGCCCAATGCGGCTGGCAACTCTGCGCTCGCTGTTCGAGATCATTTTCCTGCCGCATGAGGCGCTGATCGTTTTCGACGCGATCACCACAACCCTGGTGCGGCTGTATATCACCCACAGACATATGCTGCAATGGGTCAGTGCGGCGCATACCGTCCAGCTTTTCGGAAAGAGATTGCATCTGAAATCCGCGTGGCAGGCGATGATCATTGCACCGCTGCTGGCGCTGCTGTTTGCCATCATGCTGTTCGCGCTTCAGCGGGATGTCCTGCCCGAGGCCCTGCCGCTTCTGATCGCCTGGATTGCATCGCCGTACCTTGCAACGCGTATCAGCGAACCTTATCGCCAGCCTGTCACAAAAATCATCCCCGCCCAGGAACACAAGCTGCGGCTGCTGGCGCGTTCCACGTGGCTGTATTTTGAGCATTTCGTAGGGCCGGAAGATCGATGGCTTCCACCCGATCATTTTCAGGAAAGCCCGCGCGGATTGGTAGCGCACCGCACCTCTCCAACCAACATCGGCCTTATGCTGCTTTCCACGCTCTCAGCTCATGATCTGGGGTATATCGGCCCGCTGGAACTTTCCCTGCGCCTGCGCGATTCGTTCGACAGCATGGATGCACTCGAACGCGTGCGAGGGCACTTCCTGAACTGGTACGATACGCGCAGTTTTGCCCCACTCCCGCCGCGCTATATCTCGACCGTGGATAGCGGCAACCTGGTAGCCTGTTTGATGGGGCTTCGGCAGGGATGCTACGGGCTGAATCAAACAGAAGTAGTCAACTGGCAGGGATTGCGGGACACGCTCGACATGCTTTCGGTCACATTGGCCCAGGGGCGTCTCGGTCCTGCCGCCGATACTCTGCAGGCTGCGATCGATTCCTTGCAGGCTCTCGTTCAAAAATTGAACGACCGCAGCCAGTTTACGCCCGCTTTGCTGCTGGAACTCTTCAAGGAAGGTCAGGCAGAACTCGAAGCCATGCTGTGGGAGGCGGTCCAGCAAACGGATGAAGAGACAGCCCCCGATACGCTGCGCAAACTTTCGATCTGGATCGATCGTGTCCGTCATCAACTGCGGCGCATCCGCATCGACATTCAGGTGCTTGCCCCCTGGCTGCTCGTGATGGGAGAGATGCCGCGCCCGGCACAAATCGACTCCAATGCCGAGCTCTCTTCTGCCTGGCAGGCATTGCAGGCAAACCTGCCTCTGCATCCCACGCTGGGAGAAATTCCGGATATCTGTAAGCGAGCCACAAACATTATTGAAGAGCTGACCGGCTTTCTGGATCAGGATGACCTGGCTGTATTCGAGTGGTGCGACGCACTGGCTTATGATCTGGAGTCGGCACGCAAGAATTGTGCATCTCTTCTGGAAAACTATTCTGTGCTTGCGTCAAGAGCAGAAAGCTACGTGCAGAGCATGCCGTTCGGCTTCCTGTACGACTCTCAGCGACATGTCTTTCATATCGGCTATAACGTGGAGTCCGGGCGGCTCGATTCTAATTACTATGACCTGATGGCCTCTGAGGCGCGCATTGCCAGCCTGGTTGCCATTGCGCGCGGCGATGTACCGCAGAACCACTGGCTGTATCTCTCGCGCCCGCTCACCGAATTCGATGGGGCACGCTGTCTGCTCTCGTGGAGCGGCACGATGTTCGAATATCTCATGCCTCCCTTGTTCATGGAGAGTTATCCGAATACTCTCATGGATGAGAGCTGCCGCGTGGCGATCGAACAGCAGATCGAATATGCGACCGAAAAGGATATCCCCTGGGGCACCTCGGAGGCGAGTTACTACAACTTCGATACTCAGCAGATCTACCAGTATCAGGCATTTGGTATACCCAGCCTGGGATACAAGCGCAGTTTATCTCAAGATCTGGTGGTCGCGCCCTATGCGTCCATGCTGGCACTGTCTTTCACGCCTCAGGCAGTGATGCAAAACCTGGCACGGCTCGAGAATTTGAAAATGTGGGGACTCTACGGTCTTTATGAATCTGTGGATTTCACGCCCGAGCGTTTGAAGACGGGTGAGACCCATGCCGTGATCCGCTCCTTTATGGTGCACCACCAGGGCATGATCCTGCTTTCGCTGTGTAATTATCTATTCGACAAACGCATGATCCGCCGCTTCCATGCAGACCGGCGTATCGAAAGCGTAGAACTGCTTTTGCAGGAACAGACCCCTGCCCACGCGCCGACTGAGCATCCACGTCACCAGCAGGTGGAATCAATGCGGCCCTCCGCGGCTATTCCGCTGGATCCGTGGAGCGTTTCACCGGAGGCGCCCTACACACAGGTTCATGCCTTATCGAATGGGAAATACAGTCTGCTGATTAGCGCCGCGGGATCAGGGTTCAGCCGCTGGGACGAAATGGAGCTGACGCGCTGGCGCGATGACCCCACCCTGGATGATCGCGGGAGTTGGATTTACGTGGAGGACCGTCTCAATGGACAGTTATGGTCTGTCACGCACCAGCCAACCCTGGCCCCTCCGGAGCGGAGTGAAGTGAACTTTTACCCTCACCGCGTCGAGTTCGAACGCCAGGATGGCGATATTGTCCTGCGAACGGTGGTCAGCGTGGCGCCAAATGACGATGTGGAAATTCGACGGGTGTACCTCACGAACCATGGCAAAAACTCGCGCATTCTGGCACTCACAAGCTATGCCGAGATCATCCTGAGCCAACAGTCTGCCGATCTGCGTCACCCGGCTTACAACAAGATGTTTATCGAAAGCGAATTCCTCGAGAAGGAAGGCATTCTGCTCTTCCGCCGCCGTCCGCGTTCGGCGGATGAGAAGCCTGTATATCTGGCGCACTTCTTTACCAGTAACAATGCGGAGGTGAGTCTGACGGGCTATGAAACCGACCGGGCAAAATTCCTGGGGCGCGGCGGCACAGTCCGTCGCCCGCTTGCATTCTCCACATCCACCCAGACCTCCGTGCTTTCCCGCACCACAGGCTCTACTCTGGACCCGATCTGTGCTCTGCAGGCGGAAGTGATCATCGAGCCGTATCAAACGGTCCAGGTTGCGTTCATGACCCTGGCTGCCAATTCCCGTAAAGAGGCGCTGGACCTGGCGCGGCGTTATCATCGCTGGTCGCAGATCAGCCGCGCAAACCAGGAGATACGCGTCCAGGCGGAAGAGGAGCTTGCGCAGCTGAATCTCACCTCACAGAAGGTCCGGCAAATTCAAAAACTGCTTTCCCCGCTGCTCTATCTCTCGAATGCGCTGCGCGCGGAGCCCGCCATACTCAACAGCAACAAGTTAGGTCAACCTGGCTTATGGGCATTTGGCGTTTCGGGAGATTATCCCATCCTGCTGGTCCGCCTCAAGCGTAGTGAAGATTTCGATCTGCTTGGCGAAGTAGTCCTTGCACACACCTACTGGCGCAAGCGCGGACTGATGATTGACCTGGTCATCTTTAGCCAGCGTGAGACCAGTTATGAACAGGATTTCAAGAACAGGATCTATCGTCTGTTGGAGCGCACGGCCAGCGAGGACTGGCTGAACGACCGCGGCGGAATCTTTATCCTCCAGGAAGACCAGATGACGGAAGAGGAACGAACTCTTCTGATGACGGTCGCGCGTGTCGTCCTGGACGGGGAAGCAGGGCCGCTCGAACGCCAACTCGCCAGATTGGATGCAGCGCCCGTCCGTTTGCCGCGTTTTGTGCCGATCGAGCCGCTCTATCCACTCATGGATGTCCAGCCGGCGCTCAAGCGTCCCGACGACCTGCTCTTCCCGAATGGGATCGGCGGCTTCGCCCCCGATGGGCGCGAATATGTGATCTACCTCGAACCGGGTCAGTGGACGCCCGCGCCCTGGGTCAACGTCATTGCCACACCTGATTTCGGATGTGTCGTATCGGAGACCGGCATGGGACCGACATGGTCTCTGAACAGCGGCGAGAACCGTCTTACACCCTGGCGAAATGACCCTGTCAGCGATCCTCCCTCAGAGGCGATCTATCTCCGGGATGAAGATACCGGTCAGATCTGGTCCCCCACACCCCTGCCCGCGCGTGCCGACGCGCCTTATCTGATCCGGCATGGAGCCGGCTATTCCATTTTCGAACACGCCAGCCATGGTTTGCTCCAGAATATGACTGTCTTTGTCGCGCCGGATGAGCCGGTAAAGATCGTCCAGCTAAAGCTCCAGAATACGACCAGGCGAATGCGTCGCATCAATGTGACCTATTATGTGGAATGGGTGCTCGGCGGCGCACGTGAACAGACCGCGCCCTATATCACACCCGAGTTTGATTCCAATTCGTTCGCCCTGCTGGCATGCAATGGTTACAACACCGACTTCGGACAGCGCGTCGCATTCCTGGCGAGCACCCGCGAACCCGCCGGCGTTACGACAGACCGCACAGAATTCCTTGGGAACCTCGGCAGCTACATCCGCCCGGCGGCATTGGAGCGTGTCGGCCTCACCCCGCGTGTGGGACCGGGGAGCGATCCGTGTGGCGTATTACAGTTTCTACTCTGGCTGCAGCCCGGGGAAACAAAGGAGATCACCTTCCTGGTTGGACAGGGTGCAGATCGTGCGGACGCAGAACGTCTGATCAGCCAGTTCAAAAATATTCAAAATGTAGAGACCGCGCGGAGACGCGTCGATGAATTTTGGAATGATATCCTGGAGCAAACTCAGATACAGACTCCTGACGCAGGCATGGATATTCTGATGAACCGCTGGCTGCTCTATCAATCCCTCTCCTGCCGTTTCTGGGGGCGGACGGCATTCTATCAATCCAGCGGCGCCTACGGGTTTCGTGACCAGCTTCAGGATGTGATGGCATATGCCCACGTGCGTCCTGACGTGGTGCGTCAGCACATCCTCGAGGCGGCGGCGCACCAGTTCGAGCAGGGCGATGTGCTCCACTGGTGGCATCCGCCCGGCGGGCGGGGCATCCGCACGCGCTGCTCGGATAATCTGCTCTGGCTACCGTTCGTCACAGCCCACTATGTGCGCGTGACGGGCGACCGCTCCATTTTGGAACAGGAAGTTCCCTTCCTGCGCGCGGAACCTTTGAAACCTGGTGAGCAGGAACGATACGGGCACTTCCCGGAGGGCGAAACGCAAACACTTTATGAACATTGCTGCCGTGCTATCGCCAAAGGAATCACTGCCGGTCCGCATGGCATCCCCTTGATGGGCGCGCATGACTGGAACGATGGCATGAGCCGCGTCGGTCATCTGGGAAGAGGGGAAAGCATCTGGCTGGGTTGGTTCCTCTCCTCGACGCTCAACGATTTTGCGCAGATCTGCGAGCAGACAGGTGATACCAAACGAGCGGACGAGTATCGGGCGCAGAGGGTCAAGATCCACAAGGCGCTCGAGAAAAACGGCTGGGACGGAGAATGGTATCTGCGAGCCTACTATGACGATAGTTCCCCGCTCGGATCATCCGCCAACAACGAATGCCGCATCGACTCGATCGCGCAGTCCTGGGCAATTATCTCCGGGAATGCCGACCGCGAACACGCGCTACAGGGGATGGAGTCGGTGTATCAGAATCTTGTCCGTCCAGAGCAGGAACTGATCCTGTTATTCACGCCTCCCTTCCAGCGCACGCCGCGTGACCCCGGTTATATCAAGGGGTACCCGCGCGGCATTCGCGAAAACGGCGGACAATACACGCACGCTGCATTGTGGGCGATCTGGGCTTTCGCGCAAATGGGACAGGGCGACCGCGCTGCGAGCCTGTTCCGCATGATCAATCCTATTTATCATGCAGATACACCCGAGAAAGTAGAGCGCTACCGGGTGGAGCCTTATGTGATCGCTGCGGACGTATACAGCGTCACTCCGTATGTCGGGCGCGGCGGCTGGACGTGGTATACGGGCTCCGCAAGCTGGATGTACCGTCTTGGGGTCGAAATGATCCTTGGCCTGCAGCGCACCGGCGACCATCTGCAAGTCACTCCCAATATCCCGAAAGACTGGACTCATTATCAAATCACCTATCGATTCGGCAGCTCGATCTATCACATCCAGGTGAAACAACAAAATGGAACGGCAGGGGAAAATCAGATTAGCATGGATGGCAAAGCTTTGCAAGACGGGTTGATCCCACTCAACGATGATAAAAAGACCCACGAGATTGTGGTAACAGTCTCTGTAAAATAGGTTCTCCACCCCCACTTCCATAACTAAAAGGATACGCTCCGACCACAAGCGGTCGGAGCGTATCCTTTCGCTAGTACATCCCTTTTACCCCATGTGTGCACTTTCCTCCTGACTCGCCCTCCTACTTGCCAGGCATCCAGTAGGGAGAATAACCATAGTACTCATAGAGATCAAGCAGCCAGCCTGCTTCATACTGAGCAGCATCGGGCCAATGATCCTTGTCAAACCCGGGTGCTTTGCTCAATACCTCTTTCTTCACATCCAGGAGGAACGTACGGTCGTTCGGGTTCGGTATGAGTGCCTCCCAGGGAATAGCCAATAATTTATCGCCCATTCGGAGAATTCCTCCAAAAGACAGGACTGCATACACTATACGCCCATCCTCGATGTCGATCACAAGATCCTTCAAGCTGCCCAATTGCTCGCCAGAGCGATTGAGAACCTTGTTACCAAGGATTGTGGTTGCCTGTAAAACCTGTAGATACTCATGCATGCGTTCGTTCGCTCCTGTTTGCTTGAATGCACCAACTATATAAGTTTGCCAAACTTACAGCAATGGGGAATATACCTACTTCTGATCTGTGGGTGTCCTATTTGCACATAGGGTATTTTTTGATTCTGATTTCGTCTCTATTTTTTGATAAACGCCAGATAGGAAGCTGCTTCCTGCCTGCTGCTGACATTTAATTTCTCAAGGATTCGATGCACATGATTCTTCACCGTACCCACCTCCACCACCAGGCGTGCAGCAATCTCCTGATTCGTAAGCCCCTCGCTAATGAATTCGAGGACTTCAAGCTCGCGCGAGGTTAAGCGTACATCGCCGTCCATACGGTTTTCAACAGCCGAAAATACGCGGGCAAGACGAAAGAGACGTTCCATCATCGCGCCTGCCATGCGCGTGGAGACTTGCGCCTCTCCCCTTTGCGCCAAACGAATGACATCGATCAATTCCTTCAGGGAACTATCTTTGAGGATATACCCGGCGGCGCCTGCTTCAATATATCGCAGCGTATTCTGTTGATTTTCTTCTGAAAGCCCTAGAACCAGCACCTTCGTGGCAAGGGAACGTTCCATGACAGTATGGGTCAGCCTGAGAGCATCCTGATCCGGCAGCCCTGCACTGACTAATACGACATCCACCTGGTGTGTCTCCAGGAATTCCAGCGCGTCTTCCAGCGTGAAGACAAATCCTGCAATCTCCATACCAGACTCATCTTCCAGTACAGAGGCAAATAGATTGGCAATGAGCCGGACCTCGATAACCAGGAGTACTTTAATTGGAATTGGGTTCATAGGTGCCTTATCGATACGAGTAAAAGAGAAACCTACTTCTCCAGGCGGCTGACCGTCCTTAACTTCGAACAGCGGCGGTCCGTTTGTGCTGGATGGTAGATGTTTTCCTTGTTCGCGGACCTCTTCAGCCAGCTCATGGACACGACCCTCGACATTTCCCGCTACAGTTTTCGCGCGCTCCTGTGCGCTCATCACCTCACCCCGGAGGCGACGACGCGTCTCTGCTCCGGCAGGGGGCGCTATCAGCCAGCCAAGAGTTGTTCCAACCACCCCACCGACCAGAATACCCTGAACAAGTGTTGCAGCCAGCTTTCCGGTTCCGTTTGTGGCTCTTTTTCATCATGTCTCTCCTTGCATGGATTCAGCAGACTCTTAAATCGTTTCTCTACCCACCTAACTGAGGTCTACTTCTTAATATAAGAGCGAAGGGAAAAACTTAATATGGGGTAAATTCCTAAGCATATTAGGGGAATGCCCTATAGCATGGAATCAGATTCCTACTCCCTTTACAGGCATATCATGAATTGTCATTCATTTTTGCAAGGACTATAGTTGCAGAAATATAAGCGAGCGGAGGTTCAATTGTTATCCTGGTCAGTTTTCTTCCTGATGATTGCACTGGCTGCAGCGTTTCTGGGATTTTCAAGTCTCGCTGTAGCGGCAGCCGGGATAGCAAAAATCCTGTTCGGGGTATTCCTGGTCTTGTTCCTTGTTTCCTTTTTCTTGGGACGTGGGATTGCTTAAGACCAGTCAATGTTCGAGTGGCACCGGTTCTGGCGGACAACGTCCTTAACCATCAGGTGCCACTCGAATCACATTAATTCAAAAAAGATTTCCACAAGGAAAGGAAATATACCTTGATCAAGTTAGGCTATGCCTTATCCAGTGAAGAGCACGAACCGCATCAATTGATTGCGAATGCCCGGATGGCAGAGCAGGTCGGGTTCAAGTTTCTTCTGATCTCAGATCATTTCCATCCCTGGGTGCCTCAGCAGGGAAACAGTCCCTTTGTATGGAGTGTGCTGGGCGGAATAGCGCAGGCGACCCAACGCGTCAGCGTCGGCACGGGGGTCACCTGTCCAATCATGCGTTTTCATCCGGTTCTGACCGCTCAGGCTGCCGCGACGGTTGCCGCCATGATGCCCGGTCGATTTTTCCTGGGGCTGGGAACGGGTGAGTATCTGAATGAACACATTTATGGGGATCCCTGGCCGCGCATCGATACCCGCCAGGAGATGCTGTCGGAAGCCATCGATATTATTCGGGAGCTTTGGAAGGGGGAAGAATACTCCTATGAGGGAACCTACTACACAGTACGGGATGCGCGCATTTATACGCTGCCCGAGAAACTTCCTCCGATCTACGTGGCAGCCTCCGGGGAGGAATCCGCCGAGCTGGCTGCTGAGATCTCAGATGGGCTGATCAGCACATCCTTTGGGGATGACGTTGTAAAAGCCTTCAAAAAAGCCGGAGGCGCAGAAAAACCGCGTTATGGCATGGTCAAAGTTTGCTGGGCGTATTCGCAGGAAGATGCAAAAGAGACGGTGAAACACTGGTGGCCCACCTCCACAATTTCAGGGCCTCTCCATTCCGACCTGCCCACTCCCGAGCACTTTGACGATATCGTACAGGCTATGGGGGAACCAAAAATTCCCGATGATACGATCCTGGGATCGAATCCCAATTCCTATCTCAAAGCCATCCAGACTCTTCAGGAAAATGGGTACGACCATATCTATCTGCACCAGATCGGGCCCGACCAGGAAGGCTTTTTCAATTTTTTCAAGAGTGAGCTAATGCCTTTATTGGAAAAGGAGGAGCTCATTCAGGAAACGATCTGAGGATGTTCAATCTGCTCAAGGATACGTTCCGGGAATGGCTTGAGGACGGCGCGAACAGGCTTGCGGCCGCCCTGGCATACTATACAACCTTTTCGCTGGCGCCCCTGCTGGTTTTGATCATTGCTATTGCAGGTTTGGTTGGCGGACGCGAAGCCGCCCAGACTCAGACCATGGCGCAAGTGGAGGATCTGCTGGGGACGGAGGGGCGTGAATTTGTGCAGGGGATGATTGAAAGCGCCAGCAAACCCGAGACCGGGCTCACTGCCACACTGCTCGGTTCCATAACGCTTCTGTTCGGCGCGCTGGGCGTGTTTGGTGAGCTGCAAAATTCACTCAACACCATTTGGGAGGTGAAGCCGAAGCCTGCACAAGGCATCCGGGATGGGATCAAGCGCTTCATAGTGAGACGGCTCCTGTCGTTTACTATGGTGCTCGGCATTGGTTTCTTGCTGCTCGCTTCTCTTGTGGTCAGCGCAGCGCTCAGCGCGTTCAGTGAGTATATTGGCACCCGTTGGGCATTTGCAGATTTTTGGCTGGAGCTCATCAATTTCATCATCTCCTTTATCGTCGTTACCCTGCTCTTCGGCATGATTTTTAAGTTTTTGCCGGAAATCAAGATCGCCTGGAAGGATGTCTGGCTGGGTGCGGCAGTCACCTCAATTCTCTTCAGTCTGGGCAAATTTCTGATCGGTCTATATCTCGGGCGCAGCGAAGTGGGAAATACGTTTGGAGCGGCAGGTTCCTTAGCCATTTTGCTGATCTGGGTCTATTACTCAGCGCAAATCCTATTCTTTGGGGCAGAGTTTACGCAGGTATACGCTAGCCGATATGGGTCGAGAGTTGTTCCTGACCCAGACATGGTGAAACTTTCAGAAATAGAACGCGCCGAAAAGGGGATCCCCCATAAGAAAAAACTGGAGAAAGCCGGCAGCTGATGCGATGGAAATCGATGTAAAAGAATTACTATATACGGCTCTGCGGGCGAGCTTCGTTTATTTTTTCCTGCTGCTGGTCATCCGCATCCTGGGGAAACGAGAAGTTGGGAACACCAGCGCCTTCGACCTGATCGTGGCACTGATTCTGGGCGAGGTAGTGGATGAGATCATTTATGGCGATGTGACCATCCTGCAGGGGGTGACGGCCATCACAGTCGTCGGGATCTGGCATCTGGTCAATTCATGGGCAAGCTTCAAGAGTGAGCTCATAGACCAGCTCACCGGCGCTCCTCCCACGGTGATGGTGGAGAACGGTCAGATTCAGCGTAAGAACCTCGCAAAAGAGCGGCTTAATGAAAGTGAGCTCTTCTCAGAACTCAGGATGATGGGTGTTGAGAACGTCAAAGAAGTGAAGCGGGCAACCCTGGAGCCCAATGGGAAGATCAGCGTGCTGCTGGAAGAGTGGGCAAAGCCGATCCAGCGTCAGGATCTGGCGGAACTACCGGCAAAGAGGAAGTCTTGATCCGATGGAACTCGACCTGACCGGCATTGTGTTCAGGGTTTCGGTTATGTACATGTACGCCCTGGCGCTCCTTAGAATTTCCGGAAAACAGAGTGTCAGTCATCTCACTACGCTGGATTTTATTGTGACTCTCATTATTGGTGATCTCTTCGACGATGTCTTTTGGGCCGAAGTATCGATCCTGCAGGGGATGGTTGGTTTTGCCGCAATCGCCCTGGTGCATACCCTGATCACATATGCGGCTTCCCTTAATCAGACCATTCATCATCTGGTTAGTTCTCCCCCGAGACTGGTTGTCGAACATGGGAGACTGGTGCTGGGGAATCTACGGCGCGAGAGGCTGAGACCTGAGACAGTCCAGTCTGAGTTGAGGCTCGAAGGAGAGGAGCATCTCAAAACTATCCGTGAGGCGTGGGTTGAGCCGAAGGGAAAAATCAGCGTTCTGAAGACTTCATCCAGCAAACCGCTTCAAAAGAAAGACAAGCGCCTACTCCGCTAGGGAAAGCCCTACTCACCTTGCAGCACCATCCCCCATTGTTTGTTCCCCCTGCGAAATTTAGAATGATTATGTCGAAAATAGACTAAATTAGGAACTGGAGGTTGGTTATGGCTTCAAAAATGGCAACTTTGGAAGATCTTTACACAGACTTGCTCAAGGATCTGTACAGCGCGGAAAAGCAACTGGTAAAGGCTTTGCCCAAACTGGCAAAGAATGCACAATCATCGGATCTGCAAAAGGCGTTTCAGGAGCACCTGAGGCAGACTGAGGACCAGGTAGACCGCATCGAACGCATCTTCACTGAGATGGGCGGTTCTCCGCGCGGCAAGAAATGCGTGGGCATGGAAGGCTTGATCGAGGAAGGCAACGAGTTGTTGCAGGAAGACGTTGATCCAAATGTTCTGGACGCCGGTTTGATCGCGGCGGCTCAAAAAGTGGAGCACTATGAAATTGCCGGTTACGGCACCGCTCGCGCCTGGGCAGAACGTCTCGGCTATAGCAGCGCCGCCCGCCTTTTGCAGCAGACTCTTGAGGAAGAGTCGACGGCAAATGAAAAATTGACGAAGATCGCGGAAAGCCACGTCAACATGGAAGCACAATAATCAAACATAGTATCTTTGTTGACGGAAAAGACGTAGTGATGACAGGCGGCGGCTCAGGGGTGGGGCAGGCTGCCTGTCATTTATATACTCATATACATATGAAACAAGGTCCCGCGGCCCGTTCTCTCAGCAAGGACTTCGTTTTTGGTCTGCATCATATTCCAACTGAAAAAGTGAGGTCACAATGAAAAATCGTATCGGTGGTTTGTTCGACACGCAGGAGAGCGCCAACCAAGCTTATGAAGCTTTACAGAATTCCGGCTTTGCGGATGACAAGATCAATATGCTGGTTCACAAGCCTCGCAATAAAACGGCACGCTCCACCGAAGTAAGCATTCAGGAGATCGCGAAATATGCCCTCCTGGGAGGCGTGATTGGTGGACTCATTGGCGGCTTCCTCGGTTTTCTGGTCGGGGCTGGGGTAATCCCGTTGCCCTACCTAGAGCCAGGTTCCGCTCCCCGCGACGGGCTCTTTGTATTTATGTCTGTGGCCTGGGGTCTTGTGACCGGCGGATTGACCGGCGCGATTCTGGGGGTCGCCTCCCGGCTCCTCCGATCAAGAGAAAAAGCCGAAGTCATGACCCGGCAGATCGATAAGCAGGGTGTCCTCATCACCATCGATGCGGATACTTCCCAGGATGAGACACGAGCGCGCCGGGTGATGGAAGAATATAAAGCAGTAGAAATAGGAAGACCGAGCGAGAAATGGGACCTTGATGCGTGGATGAGCCCAAACGAGAAGATGCCCTCCATGGCAAACACAAGGTAAAGCGTGATTGAGGGTTATCAATCACGCCGGTCAAAAAAAGAATATCGATCATCGATCACAGACCGTGTTTAGCGCACTGGTGTGTGATTGTCACTTTCAGATTCCATTTTAGATTCAAATATCCCCTTATAGTCAGACTGGATGTACGTTTGCCTGGTTAGCAATTCAAGGGCAGCAATCGCAACCTCCTCCGGGCGGATATCGGGGCAGTTAATCCCATGCAGGCAATCCGTCCGGGTACAGTATGAGCAAGCCGCCGGGCGGCTCAGTAAGCGTGCACAGGCCTGGCGGGGCATCCACTGGTTACTCATATCTGCTTCGGAGTGTAGAATCACCATAGGGCATCCGAATACATCTGCGAGCTGCATGCTGACGGAGTTATTTGCGATAGTCAGGCTTGCCTGCCGGATGATCGCGGCCAGCTCGGGGAGGGTAGTCTTTCCAACCAGTGAGTACACATTTCCATATAGATTTTCCTCCACCACTTGTAGAACAGGCTGGATCATCTTTGCCTCGGCAGAGGTTCCAACAATGACCAATTGCTGCTCTGTTTGGGCAGCCAGGATGCGTGCGACGGCAGCAAAATGATCGGGCACGTACTGTCCCAGGGCACTCATGGCACCGGGCGCCAGTAGGATATAAGGCACATTCAGCTTCAAGCCTGCAATGCCTAGCAATTCATTCGCTCTGTTTTCCACATTTTCAGGGATGTTCAGCTCAAGCTGTTGATCTACCTCCGAGATACCGATTGTTCTGAGCAGGCCTAAATTCCTATCCACCTGGTGAAGGTCATCCGCCGGGGGTAGCAGGGAATGGGAGAGCATGGAACCGTTTAGGCCTTTTGCATAGCCGACGCGATATGGAATACCGGCGAGGTAACAGGCCACAGCAGCTCGCAGCGGAAACTGCGCAACACTGCTGAAGATCAATGCCACGGAAAAGTCATGACAGCGCAGCCGTTCAACAAAAGCGATTTCTTCCCTGGGGTTGATGAATCGGCTTCCAGTGCCATCTGGGCCAATTGCCCGATCGACCATCACATCATCCACCCAGGGCAGCAGCGGAGCCATCTGACTGCCTGTCTCTGAAGTCATAAGGGTCAATTTGGCATGAGGCAGAGCCTGGCGCAGGGCGCGTAGCACCGGACTAAGCATGACAACTGCACTGGTATCGTCCAATTGCATAACCAGCACACGCTCCAGTTCGGCCTTTGCAATCTGATCCTCGGGTGGTAGTTCGGAGCTAAAAAGTTTCAACATATATCTTCGTCCCTGATAACGTCGAGGCAACTATAAATTTACTTGTCATTCTTTTCAACCAAGAAGGTCCCCTGAATCGGGCAGGGTTTTCCCGTAATTCTAAATTCGTGCCAGAATAGTAGTTTTGGAAGCACAAATCAATTAGGGACATCCCTATCCCTGTATAGAAACATCCCTTATTGATGAGGAAGAAGGCGATGATAATATTTACACTGCGGGTAACAAAACACATGATGGGTCAGTGAAAACAAACGGATATCTCGAACACTCACTCATTGTTCGATCTGAAAACATAAGATAGGAAAACATGAACTCTACAACAGACAGAAATACAGGGGATGTCGTTCAGGCACAGGAATTAACCAAGATGTTTGGAGAAGAGGCCGCAGTCGATTCTCTGACCCTACACGTGCCGCGTGGCACCATTTTTGGGTTTATCGGTCCAAGCGGCTGTGGAAAAACGACGACTGTTCGTTTAATGACGGGAGTCCACAAACCCACCTCCGGACAGGTTACTGTCCTGGGGAAGGACCCCTATAAATTCTCGAAATCAGACCGGGAAAAGATCGGCTATCTAATTCAGAACTTCGTCCTGTACCCTGAACTTACGGTGTGGGAAAACCTGAACTTCGCCGCCTCTTTTTATGGCGTGAGTCTCCTGGGGAGGGCAAAGCGCTTTAACCGGCTCCTTGAATTTGTGGAATTGAAGGAAGATAAAGGAAAACTGGCGTCAGCACTCTCAGGCGGCATGAAGAGACGCCTCAGCCTGGCAGCCACCCTGGTGCATAATCCCGAACTCCTGTTTCTGGATGAGCCGACCGCGGGTATAGATCCTCTCCTGCGGAGGAAATTCTGGGATTATTTCAAGGAACTGCAAAATGAAGGGCATACACTCTTTGTCACTACCCAATATGTGGGTGAAGCTGCCTACTGCGACCTCGTGGGCGTGATGTACGATGGAAAGCTTCTGATGGTCGAGACTCCTGATGCGCTGCGCAAGAAGGCTTTTGGGGGAGAAATCGTGAGCATTAAAACCTCCGAGTGGATAAAGTTTGAAAGCCGCAAAAAGCTGGAAACCCTGCCCTTTGTACACGGCAAAATCAAGGTGATCTCTGATCAGGAAATTGAGCTCATCGTGGACGAAGCCAGTACGGCGATCCCGGCGCTGATCGAGGCCTGTAAAGCAGAAAGGATAAGTATAGAAACAATTGAAGAAATATCTCCGCCCTTTGACGACGTATTTGTGAAGCTGATCGAAAAGGAGACGAACAATGAGAAGGTTGTCTAAGTTCCTGATCCGTATCTCCTCCTTTATCAGCAAAGAACTGACGGAGATTCTGCGACAACCGCGCCTCATTCTGACCCTGGTGTTCGGCCCATTTTTGATCATGTTTTTGTTCGGATTGGGATACCCGGAGCAAAACCGCACCCTGAGAACGACCTTTGTAGCGGAAGATCCGAGTACTCTGCAGGGGAATATGGAATTGTTTACAGGCTCGGCGAGCCCAGCTATCGCGAATCAGGAAGTAGAAAGTGACCTGGATCTGGCACTGGCAAAACTGGCGCTGAACCAAACTGATCTGGTGATTGCCATCCCGGAGAAGCCGCTTGAAACGGTGGAAAACAACCAGCAGGCAGTCTTCGTGATCTATCACAACGAAGTGGACCCGTTCCAGATCGCTTACATTAATTCTATCGCAAGGATATATGTAGACGATGTCAACCGTCGTCTTCTGCAGACAGTGACAGAGCAGGGACAGGCAAATGCCGGCGACCTGCAAACGAACCTGGAGGGCGCGATCGCGAAGACCCAGGCTCTCAAGCAAGCGATCCCGCCTGGTGATACCAGCACGGCCGCGCAGGTGACCGATTTGGAGAAGGATCTCA
>Ga0075429_100000971_pt1 | contig 22735 bp, 19 predicted proteins | sample RhiMetdeltSRZDD3_FD_75295 | JGI IMG/M metagenome (GOLD analysis project Ga0075429, IMG submission 75295) | Populus rhizosphere microbial communities from Tennessee, USA - Rhizosphere MetaG P. deltoides SRZDD3 | ecosystem: Host-associated > Plants > Roots > Rhizosphere > Soil | place: USA... | reverse complement strand
TCCGGCGTGCCGCCCCTCTACGCCCCGGACTACGAGCCGATCTGGGCCGCCTGCGAGGACCTCGGCATGCCCGTGAACCACCACAGCGGCAGCGCCGTCCCCGACATGGGCCCCTACCCCGCGGCCCAGATGATGTTCCTGCTCGAGGTCGTCTGGTGGGCCCACCGGGCGCTCTGGCACCTCATCTACTCGGGCGTCATGGAACGGCACCCGACCCTGCAGTTCGTGTTCACCGAGCAGGGAACGGCCTGGATCCCCGAGGAGCTGACCCGGCTCGACTACTACCGCGGCCGGCTCTCGGGCGCCGGCGGCGCCGACGGGTCCCAGGAGGCGAAGTTCGGCAAGGGCGCCATCGAACAGCTCTCGCTGTCGCCGACGGAGTACTGGCGGCGCCAGTGCCACCTCGGCTCGAGCTTCATCCGCCGCCACGAAGTGGGCGTGCGCGATCAGGTCGGCGTCGACAAGATCATGTGGGGCAGCGACTACCCCCACCTCGAGGGCTGCTGGCCGTTCTCCCGCACCCACCTGCGGCTCGCGTTCGCGGGGGTGCCCGAGGACGAGGTCCGGCAGATGGTGGGGCACAACGCTGCCGACCTGTACGGGTTCGACCGCCCGCTGCTCGAGCGGCTGGCAGACGAGCACGGGCCGACGCCGGCCGAGGTCGACGAGGCCCTCGACCCCGAGGACATCCCCGACGAGTCGCTCCGGTGCCCGGCGTTCGCGGCGGCGAGGTTCGGCCGATGAGCTCGGCGGTGGCAGTGTTCGACCCGCTCGAGGAGGGGTTCGTCGACTGGCCCTACGACCAGTACCGGCGGCTGCGGGCGCAGGACCCGGTGCACTACTCCGAGTTGCTCCAGGGCTGGGTCGTCACCCGTTACGAGGACGTCCGGGCCATCCTGCGGGACCCCACCATCTCGTCGGAGATCGACAACGCCACGCCGACCCCCTACACCGTCGCCGAGATCGAGCGCCGCGACCAGGGCACCGGCGGGCGCACGCTCGTCCTGCTCGACGACCCCGACCACGCCCGCCTGCGCAAGCTCGTGGCCAAGCCCTTCCGGCCCTCCGAGATCGACAAGCTGCAGGGACTCATCGCCGACCGGGTGCAGGCCCGGGTCGACCAGCTCGTCACGGAGCATGGCCGGGGCGAAGTCGTGGAGCTCGACCTGATCGCCGACTTCGCCTACCCGTTGCCGGTTGAGATCTTCTGCCAGATGCTCGGCATCCCCGAGGAGGACCACCCGATCTTCCGGCACTGGGTGAACGGGATCGCCCGCAACCTCGACCCCGTCATGGAGGCCGACGAGCGCGAGCGGCTCCGGGCCGAGTTCCAGGACATGGCGGCGTTCCTCGGCGAGCTCATCGACGCCAAGCGGGGGCGGGACGACGACGACGTCCTGTCGGGCCTCATCCACGCGGAGGAGGACGGCGAGACCCTCTCCCAGGAGGAGCTGCTCGCCCAGATCATCACCCTCTACGTGGCCGGCCACGAGCCCACCGCCGGGCTCGTCGGCAACGGCATGCTGGCCCTCTTCAACTTCCCGGACCAATGGGCGGCGCTCCGCACCGACCGAACGTTGCTGCGTGGCGCCGTCACCGAGCTGCTGCGCTACGACGGCCCGAACCAGTTCGTCCGCCGCGTCGCCCAGCGCGACATGACGTTCGAGACCCCGTCGGGGCCCGTCACCATCCCGACCGGAGCGGTGATCTACGCGTCGCCCGGCTCCGCGAACCGGGACGAGGCCCGGTGGGGGCCGACCGTCGACGACGTCGACATCATCCGGGACGACGCCACCGCCCACCTCCAGTTCGGCGCCGGCATCCATTCCTGCCTCGGCTCGCACTTCGCCCGCGCCCAGGCCGAGGCCATGTTCACCGCCATCCTCACCCGCTTCGAGGCCATCGAGCCCGCCGGCGACCCCGTGTGGAGCACCCGCATGGTGATCCGCGGCCTCAACCGCTTCCCCATCCGCACCCGCCTCGAGTAGGAACGCTCACACCGATGCGGCGATGGTGCGGACCGCCAGGTCGACCTCGTCGGGGGTGGTGACGATGCCGGGGCCGAGGCGGACGTAGGGGGTCGCGTACGGAGTCAGGCTGGCGACGATGTCGGCTTCCAGGAGCACGCCCAAGGTGTCGGTGACCTCCTGGCCGTCGACGGTGAGGCAGACAATGCCGGCGGACAGGTCGGGGGACATCGGGGTGATGACGGTGACCCCGTCGATCGCCGCCAGGCCTTCCTTGAGGGCGGTGGCCTGCTCGGTGATGCGGGCGGTGACCTTGTCGCGGCCGATGGCCTGGTGGAGCTCGAACGCCTGCCCCAGCGCCCAGCGGTGCTCGAAGCTGTGGTAGCCACCGGGGCTGAAGAGGGTCCCGGGGTTCGAGCGGTCGACCTCGCCGCCGCCGAGCCAGGCCTGGAACCCCTGCTCCGAGAACGGCGGGATCACCGGGTCGAGCTGTGCCCACGCCTCCCCCTTGCCCCAGACCAGCCCGGTTCCCCGGGGCCCGTACAGCCACTTGTGGGTGCCGGTCATCAGGAAGTCGCAGCCCAGCTCGGGCGGGCCGGCGTCGACCGCGCCGAAGCCGTGCACCCCGTCCACGCAGAGCAGGACGTCCTTCCCCTTCAGGGCCGCCGAGATCTCGGCGATCGGGAGACGGACACCGGTGCTGGAGTGCACCCACGTGACGGCCACCACCCGGGTCGCCGGGGTGAGTCCCGCCATCAGGCGGGACACGATCTGGTCGGTGCTGGCCTTCGCCGGATCGTCGTAGAGCCGGGCCCGGTGGACCTTGTGGCCACCCCGGCCCGCCCGCCACCGCAGGGTCTCGTGGGTGGAGTAGAAGTCGTGCTCGGTGGTGAGGATCTCGTCGCCGGGTGCCAGCCGCAGGCCCCCGTAGACCACGCCGATCCCCATCGTCGTGCTGTCGGTGAGCGCCACCTCCGCGGGCGCGACCCCCAGGTACTCGGCCGCCGCGGCAGCGACCTCGGCGTCCCGCTCGGCGTACTTCGTCAGCGCCGCCTCGGTGTTGCGGTCGAGGGCCTTGCGGTACTCCGCGATGGCTTCCCGCACCGGCCGGGGATGGGAGCCCAGCACGAAGCCGGCGAAGTGGTGGACTTTGTCGTCGAGGTCGAACTGGGCGCGCACGGAGTCCCAGTCGCCCGGGTCGAAGGGCGGCGGCTTCTTCGTCGCCTCGGGGTCGGCCTCCGCCCTCTCCCCGTTCGAACTGCACGCGGCGACTGTGGCCGCCGCGGCTCCGGTCCCGGCGATGAACGCCCGCCGCGACAGCTCACTCCCCCTCATGGGCCGAAGGTAGCCCCCTCGTCGTCGTTAAGGCTGTCGCCGGCGCCGGGTCGAGTCGCGAGTGGAGAGGTTGGCCCACTCAGCGTGGTCGTCCTGTTCGGTTACGTTGGGCGCTTCGTCACCGCTGGGGAGGTCGTTCGTCCGATGCCTAGGTTCTCGCGCGCCGTCCTCGTGGTCGCCGTCGCCGTCGGGGTCGTCGCATGCTCCGGTGGATCGGACGACGACTCGACGCAGGACGACCGCCAGGAGAAGGCAGACGAGCAGAAGCCCGTGTCGCGGGCCGCGGCCACCCGGGCGGCGTACGTCGACGGGGAGCGCCATGTGCTGGTGGCCTTCGACAAGGGCAAGCCCCACGACGTGCAGAAGATCCCCGGCGACGAGTCGGTCCGGACCGTCGACTGGTCGGCCGGCCACGGGCAGCTGGTGGCCTCGTTCGCCGACACCGTCATCTCCTGGGCGGGGGCCGGCAGCAAGGTGGTCGAGGCGCCGTGCGCCGACTGCGACGTCGCCTTCCTCGACCGCCCGGGCGGCGACGACCTGGTGGCCGGCCTGACCGGCGACAACACGATCGCCACCTTCGCCGTGAAGGACCTGAAGCCGGCCGGCACCGCGCAGCCCGACCTGCCCGGCCCCGACCAGCCGTTCGTGCTCTACGGCGACGTCGGTGGAAACCTCCTGATCGCCCACTCGACCGAGCCGGAGAGCAGCAGCCCCGACACCCTGTGGCTGGTCGACCCGGTGTCCGGCAAGTCGCTGGGCTCCCACGGGGGTGGCCCGGCCGGCGTCCACGCCACGGCCGTCGACGCAACGGCGGAGAAGGTCGCCTACGTGGGGCACTGGGAGCGCGGGCCCTGCGGCAGCAAGGACGAGGTGCACGTGCTCGACGCGAAGGACCTCTCCGTCGTCGACGACCCAGCGATGCCGGCGGCTCCCGGCGGCGGGAGCCTGGAGGTCGAGGACCTGTTCTTCAACGGCGACGCGCTCTACGCCACGATGGTCGAGACCCAGCAGGGCGACGGTGACAGCTGCCCCGACGTGGGCTCCGCCGGCCTGTGGCGCCTCGGCGACGACGCCCGCGGCTGGACGCAGGTCGACCCCAGCCCGCTCGTGACTGCGCGCCCGGTCGAGGGCCTCGGCGGCGACCCGGGCACCGGCAAGCTGGTCATCGACGACGAGAGCCGGGACGGCACGTTCGTGCGGACCGGGAAGTCGGGCTCGCCGGTCGACCTGGGCCTGACCACGGAGCAGCTGTGGGCCACCCCGACCCGTCACGAGGTCGACCTCGCGGGCAACGCGAACGACGACGGCGACGACGGGTCGGACGAATCTTCGGGTGGCGACGCCAGCATCGAGGCCGCGGTCGCCCGGGCCGAGGAGTTCCTCCACGCCCTCGGCGACGGTGACATCGCGACCATCTGTGAGATCGCCGGCCCCGCCGCGAAGCAGGCCGAGGACCAGGGCTTCGGCCCGTGCGAGTCGACCTTCGCGACCGTGCTCGAGATGATCTCGCCCGAGCAGGCCGCCGCCCTCCGAGACGCCACCATCGACCCCACCCGGATCGAGAAGCTCCCGACGGGCGCAGTCGAAGTGCCCGTCGAGGCCGTGGTCGCCTCGGTCACCTTCACCGAGAGCGACCTCGGCGACTACACCCTGAACTACCAGGATGGAAACTGGTTCATCATCGACTGAAGCGCCAGCGGGTGGACCTCGGCGCGAGCTCCTCGTCCGTGCCGATGCCGTAGACGGTGTGGGGCGTGATCGCGTACGGCTGGTACGGCGGCGGGCCGGCGGTGGGGGCCCCGAACGGCGCGTCGTAGGCGCCGTCGACGATCCCGGCGGGCCACCCGTACTTGGCCCGGTACGCCTCGAACACGCGCTCGACCATGGCCGGGTCGGTGACCGGCGCCGCCGTGCCCTCGACGACGAAGTCGACGCGGTCGGTCGTCGTGGTGGCCGAGCACCGCGGGTCGGCGGCCAGGTGGCGGGCCTTGCGGGCCGTCGGGTTGCTGGTGGTGCAGAGCCGACCGTCCACCCAGGCGGCGAACAACGGCCGGACATGGGGTCGCCCGTCGGGGTGGACGGTGGCCAGCCAGAACAGCCGAGCTGCCGACAGCCGCTCGACGGCGTCCGACCAGGGCATCACCGCCGTCGGATCCCCTGGCTGCAGGGCGTCGTCGGCGTACTGGTGGGTGCAGTTCTCGGCGGTCGGCTCGGTCATCACCCGGAAACGCTAGGCGGACCCCGCGCCGGCGGGCTCGATGGCGGGCCGACCACCACCTCTAGCCCAGCGCTCGCTCCACCTCGCCCTGGGCGTGGTCAAGGTGTGTCCTGCAAGTCCGGGGGTGCGCCGTCGGGGCCGTGGTGGGGCGAGGTCTCCCGGAAGGGGAGGCTCTGGTGGGGTGGCGCGCCGTAGGCGTCGATCAGGTCGGTGGGGAGTGCGTGGGCCAGTGCGACCAGGTTGGACGCGGTGCGCAGTGCGTCTTCGGTGGGGATGTGGCGTCCCTGGGTTTGCCGGGAGAGCGACAGGTCGCGTCCCTTGATGCGCCAGAACATCAGGCCTCGGTCGATGGTGAACCTGCATAGGTCGGGCGTGGCGAGGCGGTCGGCGAAACCGTCGTCGCTGCAGGCCAGGTAGAGGTTCTCTGCGGTGAGCTCGCCCGTGTACTCGGCGGCGGTCCAGGGCTGGCCGTGGGCGAAGTTCTCGAAGATCACGCTGTAGGCAGGTAGCGCGACCGTGTGCGGCAGGGACACGGGCAGGTGGACCAGGCAGGTGACGGTCCGGTTGTCGGGGATGCGGCCGCGACCCCGGGCGACCGTGTCGCAGATGGTGACGGGCCAGCCGTCGATGTCGCCGGCGAGCACCGATGTCGCCGTCACCTGCGGGGCTTCGCCACGCGTGGCCCAGTGGTCGCCCAACACCTCGGTGCCATCGGCGATGAACTGCCAGCCGCGCTCGGTCGCGATCGCCTGACGCTCGCGGGCGGCGGCCTGTCGCGCGCGGCGATCGGGGTCCCACACGAGGACGACCACGACCACGATCACGAGCGGCACGGCGACGAACCCGACGAAGAAGAGGGCCGCGGTCGCGATGGATCGGCTGGTGACGGCGAAGAAGGTGCCGCCGAGCCAGACGACCAGGGGGTACGCGATCCCGGTGGTGACGATGGCGTTGCCGGTGCCGCCCCACCGTTCGGGTCGCCGGTTCATCGTCGTGCCCACCACCCCGTGGACGCACGGCCCGACCAGCGCGAACGCCAGCACTATGGCCAGCCAGTCCGGGATCACGGCGGCCAGCCCGAAGGCCACGAAGCCCGACAGGAGAAGGCTCACCGGCACGAGCCCCCGCGCGATGTAGCCCGTGTTGGGATCCACGAGCCCCGACGCTACGCGCCCACCAAGCCAGGGGCCCGGCGCGCCATGGCCCCCTTCCCGGAGGAAGGGGGCCATGCCCGCAGCGACAGATCACACGGGATGCCAACCGTCGGCGTAGTAGGCGGCGATCTCCCGGGCCCCGGTGACCTCGACGTCGTAGGTGCAGAAGTCGAGCTGGGGGTGGGCGGTGACGCCGGCCTTGATGCACACCTGGCGGGCCCTGCGGTCGACGACACCGGGCCGCTCGGCCGGGTACTTCTCGTCGACGTAGCTGGCCGGGTCGGGATGGTTGGGATCGAGGTAGTCGAACAGCGACGCCTGGGGATCACCGCTGCCGGGCTTGGTGACCAGCCAGCTGCGGCCGAGCTCGGTGTAGAGCGGCTGGTCGTAAGCGGGCCGGTTGGGGTCGAGGACCGGCGACACCGGCGGCCCGCCCCAGGACGGGGTCAGGTCGTTGGTGCCGTCGCGGTCGGGGCTGCCGAACAGCCCGCCCACCCCTGCTCCGTGGCTCAGGCCGTAGCCGAGGCGCAGCTCGTCGATGTTGAGGTGGTCCTTGGGGGTCCAGCGGGCGAGGCTCACCTGCATCGTGGTGTCGGTGGTCGTGCCGGGACCCGTGCCGTTGTCGGCCCAGGTGATGCGCCAGTGGTCGGCCTTGGGGTTGGTGAGGGTGCCACCTCCGGGCAGCTTGGTCGGAAAGCCGCCGACCGGCCGGCCGTCGACCAGCCACTCGACTGCGCCAGAGGCGTCCAGCGAGGCCGTGACCCGATCGCCGTTGACCTGGGCGGCCACCGCGGTGGTGACCGTCACCGGCGCCGACGGCACGGCTTCGAGCCGGCTCTGGACGGTGAAGTCCTTGGCGGCGCTGCCCCCGCCGGCGAGCGCCATGGCGTCCACGTACTCGCCGACGCCCTGGAAGTCGTAGCGGACCTCGTCGAACGTCGTGTTGTGGACGTCGCCCTGTCCCCGGCCCACGTAGGCGACGGACTCGTTGACCCAGATCACCACCCGGCCCTCGGTGAAGGTCCCGTTCGGACGGAACGTCACCACGATCAGGCTGTCGGCGGGTGTCTGGTCGGTGATGCACAGCTGGGTGGTGCGGACGTCCCCGGTGGGGTCACCGTTCGACCACCCCGCCTTGATCTGAGCGCCGGGTGCGCTGCCCGGGACGACCCCCCACGTGGCCAGGCCGTTGGCCGGCGTCGCCGTCGCCGGGTTGGTCACCACGGCATCGAGGAACATGCACGGCATCCGCTCCCACGGCACCGGCGTGCCGTTGGGCTCGCGGTCGATCATGTGGGTGAGGTCGATGCCGCCGAACGTCGTCCCGTCGTGCCGGGTCCTGATGGCATAGGGGTCGTCGGACATCGCGGTGATGTTCAACCTCACGCCCAGATCCGGGAAGCAGTTGAACGGCATCTTCAGGTCGGCCGTCGCGCCGGTCATGGCACCCCGGTCGGGCGTCAGGGTGGCATCGATCGTGATGTCGACGTTGATGTTCCCCAGCACGGGGACCGACGCCCAGGTCATGGTCCCCATCGCGCTGATCTTGGGCGAGCTCACCGGCGACGCCGAGGGCACACCACCACTGCCGCCAGCGAGGGTCTGGCTGAGGGCCGGGACCCGGATGCCCCCGAACGCTCCACAGTTCACGGTGAGTTGCGCGCTGGGGTTCGTGTTGGTGCCCAGGGTGGCAGCGATGTCCACGATGCTGCGGTCGGTGCCCCGGCTCGAGACCCGGAGCGTGATCGGGGCGGACGTCCCGTTGGCCGAGTTCGACACCGTGCCCGTGAACACGGCATCGACGGGGACGGCGCCCGCGGGCGTCGGTGCGGCGACGACGGTCGCCAGCGACCCCAGGACGGTGGCGAGCAACGCCAGGACGGCGGTGAACCGGCGGGCACGCCGCCGGCTCGGGCTCGGTGGTGGTGATCGATGCATGCTTCCTCCTCGGGGAGAGCGAAGGTCCGCTCGCCACGAGGCCAGAAGTCGCTGGTCAGCGCATGGGCAGGGGGATGCTCATTCACGGAGCGTGCGCCCGCAGTGGGGAGCTACCACTGACCGCGGTCATCGGCCGGACGAACGAGTCGGCCGATGACCGACACCATCCGAGGAGCGGTCGGCCGAAGGGCGACGCCGCTGGGTCGCCAAGGGGGCGTCGACAGGAGGGCTGGTCAGGGCCTAGCCTCTCGGGGGTGCAGGGGCCGACGGGCGGGACCGCGGGCCAGCCGCTGCAGTCTCCACGACACGGCGTGCTGATGCTGACGAAGGGCCTCGGTCGAGGCGGGACCGAGCGACTCCTCGCGGGGACGGCGCGGCATCTCGACCGGGACCGTTGGGCCGCCGAGATCGCCTACCTGCTGCCCTGGAAGGACGCCTTCGTCGACGAGATCCGACGCGAGGGCACTCCGGTCCACTGCCTCGACGGATCCCGGGCCTGGAGCCTTCGGTGGGTGAGGCGGCTGCGGCGGCTCGTGCGGGAGCACGACATCGACCTCGTCCACACCCACATGCCGCTGCCGGCCGCCATCGCCCGCATCGCGCTGCCCTCCCGCAAGCGCGGGGGGCCGGGCTTCGTCCACACCGAGCACAACATGTGGGGGCGCTACCGGCTCCCCACCCGCTGGGCCAACCGGTTCACCTTCCGGCGCAACGCGGTGGTCATCGCGGTGTCGGAGGGGGTTGCCGGGTCGATCGAGTCGAGTGTGCCGGTCGAGGTCGTCGTCCACGGCATCGACGTCGACGCCATGTCCTCCGGGCCCGACGCCAGGGCCCACGCCCGCCAGATCCTCGGGATCGACCAAGACGCCCCCGTGCTCGGCACCGTCGGGAACTTCACGGCGAAGAAGGATCAGGGCACGCTCATCGACGCCTTCGCCCAGGTCCACGCCGAGCGGCCGGACGCCAAGCTCCTGCTCGTCGGGCTCGGGCCGCTCGAGGACCAGCTCAAGGCCCAGGCCGAGCGGCTCGGGCTCACCCAAGACGTCATCTTCACCGGCATGCGCGACGACGTCTTCGACCTGCTGCCCGGGCTCGACGTCTTCGTCCTCAGCTCGCGGTTCGAGGGGCTGCCTATCGCGCTGCTCGAGGCCATGGCCAGCGGCGTCGCCCCTGTCGTGACAAGAGTCGGCGGGATCCCGGAGGTCATCACCGACGGCGAGGACGGCGTCCTCGTCGAACCCGGCGACGCCGGCGCCCTGGCCACCGCGCTCAGCAAGCTCCTCGCCGACGACGAGGGCCGCAGCACCATCGGCGAGGCAGCCCAGAACCGGGCCCGGGACTTCGACATCGCCAACGCCGTCCGCCGCATCGAGGCCATCTACACCAAGGCGACCGCCGAGGTCAGCCAGCCATGATGACCCAGCTCAGCCGGCGGGCGAGCCTGGCGATGCCCAGCACCACCCAGGCCACCGCGCTGCTGTGGTTCGGCTCCGCCAGCTTCTACATCCTCTGCATGTCGCTGGGCATGCGCAGCCTCAGCTACGACATCTGGGGCGCTCTGGTCATCGGCCCGATCCTGGCGACGATCAGCCTCCCGCTCCTGCGCAAGTCGATCGCCCGCGACGACCCCACGATGGTCGGCCTCATCACCTTCGCCTTCATCGCCAAGATGCTCGGCGCGGTCATGCGGTACTACCTGACCTTCAAGCTGTACGGCGACAACGCCGACGCGGTCGGGTACCACGACAGCGGCAGCCGCCTGGCCCTCGCCTTCTGGGACGGCGACTTCGCCCGGGTGTTCGCCCAGGAGGTCCCCGACCTCATGGGCACCCAGTTCATCCGGGTCACCACCGGCCTGCTCTACATCGTCACCGGCCCGACGATGCTCGGCGGCTTCCTCGTCTACTCGGTCATCAGCTTCTGGGGCCTCTTCTTCTTCTACAAGGCCCTGCGCACCGCCTTCCCGGAGGCGAACTACCGGCGCTACGCCTCGATGCTCTTCTTCCTCCCGTCGCTGCTCTACTGGCCGTCGAGCATCGGCAAGGAAGCCTGGATGATCTGCTGCATCGGCATGGCGACCTACGGCGTGGCGCTCATCCTGAAGCACAACCAGCTCGGCTACCCGGTGGCGGCGTTCGGCCTGACCGGCACCGCCATGGTCCGACCGCACGTCACCGCCCTCATCTTCGCCTCGCTCTTCTTCGCGTACATGCTGCGGAGGAAGTCATGGCGCGAGTCGAAGTCCGGCCCGTTCGGCAAGGCCCTCGGCATCGGGGTCATGCTGGTGGCCGGCGGCATCGTGCTGTCCACGTTCTCCAGCTTCTTCGAGGTCGACGGGGCCAGTAGCACAGGGGTGACCCAGGTCCTCGACCGCACCGAGGCCCAGTCGGGCCAGGGCGGCTCGCAGTTCGAGAGCCAACGCCCGTTCAGCCCCGCGGAGTTCCCGAACGCCATGATGGCGGTGCTCTTCCGGCCCTACCTCTGGGAGGCCAGCGAGCCGCAGATGGTGGTTGCCGCGCTCGAAGGCACGTTCCTGCTGGTCATGGTCTTCAAGTCGAGACGCCGGCTGTACCGCATCCCCGGGTTCATGTTCCGCGTGCCGTACGTCAGCTACGTCGTCGCGTACATCGTGATGTTCGTGTTCGCGTTCTCGTCGATCGGCAACTTCGGCATCATGACGCGCCAGAGGACTCAGGTTTTCCCGTTCGTCCTGGTCCTGCTGTGCCTGCCGCCGCCCCGCATCGACGACGGCGACGACATGAAGGACGACGGCTACATGCTCGGGGTGCCGACCAAGCGCGACCGCGTCCGGGTCAGCCTTCCCGAAGGGGTGTGATACGAGGAGGGGCGAACGCCCTACAGCACCTCGCCGGTGAACTTCATGTTCCGCAGGACGCCCTTGGTGTCGAGCAGCAGCTTGCTGTGCTTGGCCACCTGGTCGAGCGGGAACTCGGGGTGGTCGACCAGGAGGATCACCAGATCGGCGGCGGCCAGCTCCTCGGGCGTGCACTGGACGACCGGCACCGGCACCGCCGGGCCGCCGGTCTCGGGCATGTAGGGCTCGCACGCCCGCACGTCGGCGCCCAGCTCGAGCAGGCCCTCGACCACCGCCAGCGACGGCGACTCCCGCCAGTCGGACGTGCCGGCCTTGTAGCTGAGGCCGAGCGCCAGCACCCGGCTTCCCTTCATGGCCCGGCTGTGCTCGTTGAGCAGGTAGATCGACCGGGTGACGACGTAGTCGGGCATGTGCTCGTTGACGTCGTTGGCCAGCTCGACGAAGCGGAACGTCTGGCCCAGCGACCGCTTCACCCGCCACGACAGGTACGACGGGTCGATCGGCAAGCAGTGGCCCCCGACCCCCGGCCCCGGCGTGAACCGCATGTAGCCGAACGGCTTGGTGCTGGCGGCGTCGATGGCTTCCCAGATGTTGATGTCGAGGTCGGCGGCGAACATCGCCAGCTCGTTGACCAGCGCGACGTTGACGTGGCGGAACGTGTTCTCCAGCAGCTTGACCAGCTCGGCCTCGGCCGGCGAGCTGACCGGCACGACCTTGTCGACCAGCGCCCCGTAGAACGCCTCGACACAGCGCCGTGACCCCGAGTCGATCCCCGACACCACCTTCGGGGTGTTGACGAACCCGTACGAAGCGTTGCCGGGATCGATCCGCTCGGGCGAGTAGCCCACGAAGAACTCGCGCCCGGCAGTCAGGCCCGACTGCTCCAGCATGGGGCGCACAAGCTCCTCGGTGGTGCCCGGGTAGGTGGTCGACTCCAGCACCACCAGCGCGCCCACCCGCAGGCGCCGGGCCAGCGTCTCGACCGCCGACTCGACGTAGGACAGGTCGGGCTGGCCCTCGCGCAGCGGCGTGGGGACGGTGATGACCGCCACGTCGAAGGCGCCGGCCTCGGAGGCGTCGGCCGTCGGCAGGTAGCCCCGCCGCAAAGCGTGCGCCAGCTCCTCGTCGGTGACGTCGCTGATGTACGAGCGGGCGGCCCGCAGCGCCGCGACCCGCTCGGTGTTGAGCTCCACGCCCGCCACCGGGAAGCCCATCTCGACCGCCCGCATGGCCACCGGGAGGCCCACGTAGCCCTGCCCGACGATCAGGACCCGCGCGGTGCGGTCCTCGATCTTGGCCAGAAGCTCGCCGGCCAGGTCGTCGGCCAGGTTGGGAACGGGCGCGTCGTGGTCAGGCGGCCCCGCTGTGTCGTCATCCGGGGCATTTTTCGCCGCGCCCGTACCCGTCTTGTTGTCGTTCGCCATTTGGCCCGCCGCCTTATGTCGTCGTCGAAAGAGATCGAGGAGAGGTCCTACGACCCCAGGAGCTCGCGTTGCCGCGAGCGGAACCAGTCGAGGGTCCTCACCAGGCCCTCTTCGAACGAGATCACCGGCACGTAGCCGAGGTCCCGCTCCGCCGCGCTGACGTCCGCGTGCGACAGGCGCACGTCGCCCGGACGGCTGTCGACGTGCACCGGCTCGAGGTCGACCCCGAGCTCGGCCTTCAGCACGGCGAGCAGCTCCATCAGCGAATGGGGGCTGCCGTGGGCGACGTTGTACGCCTTGCCGGCGCAGTTCTCCGCCGGCGCCTCGGCAGCGCGAAGGTTGGCTTGCACGGCGTCGCTCACGAACGTGAAGTCGCGGGCCTGGTGGCCGTCGCCGTGGACTTCGGGCGGCAGCCCGTTGAGCAGCGCGTCGATGAACCGTGGGATGACCGCGGCGTACTCGCTGTCGGGCCGCTGCCGCGGGCCGAACACGTTGAAGTAGCGGAGGCACACGGTCTCGAGGCCGTGCAGCTCCCACGCCACCCGGGCGTAGTGCTCCCCGGTGAGCTTGCTCACTGCGTACGGCGAGCGGGGCACCAACTCGAGGTCCTCCGGCGTGGGGACTTGGCGGGCGCCGCCGTACACCGACGACGAGGAGGCCAGCACCACCCGCTGCACACTGGCGTCCTTGGCGGCGGCGAGCACGGTGAGCGTGCCGTGGACGTTGGCGCGGTCGGTGTCGAGCGGGCGGGCCACCGAGCGGGGGACCGAGCCCAGCGCGGCTTGGTGGAACACGACCTCGCAGCCGGCCATGGCCTCAGCCACGTCGTCGGGCTGGGACACGTCACCCTCGACGAACTTGGCGAGGCGGGTGACGTTCTCCGTCTTGCCGGTGGCCAGGTTGTCGAGGACAACGACGTCGTCACCGCGTTCGACGAGGGCATCGACGAGGTGGGAGCCGATGAAACCGGCACCGCCGGTCACGAGGGTACGCACGCGCTGTCCTCCTTGTCTGCCGCCGTCGTTGCGATCTGATCCGCGTGGGCATGGATGTTGGCGATGACCTCCACCACCGTCTCGACAGCCCCCGCCGGGATGTCACGCCAGAGCGGCAAACTCACGACACGTTGCGATACCCAGTCTGTGGCAGGGAGATCACCTGTGTCGAGATGCGCGTACGCCGTCTGCTGGTGCACCGGCGGCCAGAAGTAGGGCCGGGTGTCGATGCCCTCGGCCTTGAGCGCCTGCACCAGCGTGTCACGGTCGACGCCGAAGTCGGTCTCGTCGACGATGACCGTGAGGTCCTTGTAGGTCGACTCGTCGTCCGCGTCGACGGCCTGCACCCGGATGCCGGGCACCGACTCGAAGCCGGCGCGGTAGCGGTCCGCGAGCTGCCGGCGGATGACGAGGTGCTCGTCGAGCTCCTCCAGCGAGCACAGGGCCACGGCCGCGTGGAGCTCGGACATGCGGGCGTTGAGCCCCGCGAACTGGGTGTCGTAGTTGCCCGGGTTGCCGTAGTCGACACCCAGGCGCACCCGGGCCGCGAGGTCGTCGTTGTTGGTGGCGACCACGCCACCCTCGCCCGCGACCAGCACCTTCGTGGGGCTGAGGCTGAAGACCTCGGCCTCGCCGAAGCCGCCCATCGGCTTGCCCCTGCGGGAGCCACCGTAGCCGTGGGCCGCGTCGAACATGACGGGGATGCCCGCGGCCCGGCCCGCCGCCTCGACCTCCTCGGCCGCGCACGGCGTGCCGAAGACGTGCGTGGCGACGAGCAACGAGGCGTTGTCCAGCCGCTTGGCGGCGTCGAGCACGTCGATCTGGCAGGTGTCGACCTCGCACTCGGTGAAGCGGGGGATGGCTCCCGCCCACATCGCCGCGTGCGCGGTGGCCGAGAACGTGAAGCTCGGCATGGCCACCTCGGTGCCCGGCTTGGCCAGCGCCTGCATGACCAGCATGAGCCCGGCCGTGCACGACGACACCGCGATGACGTGGGCGACGTCGAGCTTCTCGGCCGACGCCTCCTCGAACTGGCGGCGCAGCCCGCTGTTGGTGAGCGCGCCGGCCTCGTACGACGGCCGCAGCCGCTCGACGACCTGTTCCAGCGGGGGCTTGGCCGGCCGGAAGAACGGCAGTCCGTCGGTGAAGGCGGCCGTGCCGCCCAGGTGTGCAGGAAGGGACACCGCTGTCTCCTTAACCTCTCCGTGCCACTCGGCCCATGACCCCGCCGCTGCGGCGCGAACGGGAGCTGTGCGCCTGTTGGTCCTCATCTCGTGCCGCCCACACGGACAGCGCAGTCCGATCGGCGAGCTCGAAGGTACGCCACGTGTCGGCCAGCGCGTGCACGACCACCGAGGTCACGTTCCACGCGTCGGACACGGCCTTCACCCGGGCCGGGTCGATGCCCGGGAAGAGCGCCAGCTCGGCCACGTCGCGGGTGACGACGAGGTCGACCGTCGGCGCCATGTAGGCGTCGACGCACGCCAGCACGAGGTGCTCCTCGACGGTGGCGGTGGGGATCGGCCGATCGGCCAGCGACAGGACGGTCGGCGGGTCGGACAGCTGGCCCACGACCACCCGTACGTCCTCACATTGGATCTCGGTTCTCACGTTGAGCCGGGACGGGCTCGACGCGGTGAGCGGGCCGACCAGCTGCGCGCCGGCCGGGTCGACCAGCAGCGTGGCGTGGCGGAACGTCCGGATGCCCGGCTCGCGGTAGCCCAACCGGGCACGGGCCGGGCCGTCGATCAGCCGGTGGGGCAGCCCCGCGGCGGACAACAGGCTCGACACCCGGACGACCCGCTGCTCGACCAGCAGCGAGAGGCCGGCGGCTTCGCGCTCGCGCACGGCCAGCTCCTCGGCCTGGGCCTCGGACAGCCGGATCGTGCCCCGCTCGGCCGCGGATGCCAGGGTCCCGAGCAGCCCGTGGGCGTCGCAGGCCCGGACGAGGTGGTACCACTCGTCCGGCTCGAACGGGCCCGGGTGCACCTCGACCACGCTCCCGGCCAGCCCAAAAGCAGCCAAGCCGAGCAGGAGATGTTCCTGCGAGACGTCTACTGCGGTCACCTGTCGAAGCTCTCCCGCACGGCCCCCAGAGCGACAAGGAAACGGATCGTCTCGGCCAGCGACCGGCGGGCGACCACCGGGTCGTCACCGAGATGGTCCGAGAGCTGGTCGACCAGCAGGTCGAGGCTGGTCGGGCGGGCCAGTGCGTCCCACAAGGCCGCGTGCAGGCCCTCGAGGGTCGACGCGGTCCCACCGTCGTTGGGCAGCACGACCACGCCGCTGGCGGTCCGCCGCCACAGCACCTCGACGGAACGCTCCCAGCGGATGGTCTCGACCACCACCGCCGCCGAGTCCTCGGTCATCAGCCCGACGCCCCGCTCTGGCGCCTACTCATCGGTGGGGCTCCCGGCCGCCTTCGGAGCTGCGGGGCGCCGTGGCACGGTACTGGGCCGCGGTGGGTCGCAGCGACGAGCCGAGCGGCTGCTGGCCCTGCTGTTGCGGACGGCGCCGCTCGCGCTCCGGCTCGGCGCTCGAGCCGACCGCGGCCGGCGCCTTGTGGCGCGGCGGCTGGCGGCGGCTGCGGTCGCTGAACCGTCGAATGCCCTTGGGCGGGGCGCCGTAGTAGTCGGCGAACGGCCCGGTGGGCACGCCCACCAGCACGATGCCGAGGGTCGGAGCGCCCAGGCGCTCGAGCAGCTCGGCGCAGCGGTCGGCCGCCGACACGGTGGTGCGGCCCGAGCGGGCGATGACCAGCACGGCGTCGGCGAGCGTGACCAGCTCACGGGTGACGCTGGCCGACAGGATCGGCGCCGTGTCGACGATGACCACGTTGGCCAGCGTCCGGGCCTCCTCCAGCAGGCGCCGGGCGGCTTCCAGCTGGGCGGTCGGGTGGTGCCCGCCGAGGCCGGCGGTGACGATGCGCACCCCGGGGATCGACGTGTCCTGCACGTAGCGCACGAGCGAGGAGCCGTGCCCGTCGAGGTAGTCCGACACGCCCGGGCCCTCCTGGGCGTCGAACACGCCGGGCGACAGCGGCCGCCACAGGTCCCAGCTGACCAGCAGCACCGACTGCCCGGTCTCGGCGTAGGCCATGGCCAGGTTGGCGGTGGTGGTGCTCTTGCCGTCGCCGGCCTCGGGGGAGGTGACGACGACCAGCTGGCGGACGTTGCTGTCGTTGTGCGAGCTGCTGTGGCCGTTGCCGTTGGTGGCGAGGCGGTCGACCTTGCCCCGGAAGAGCAGCAGCGCGGTGCGCAGGCTGCGGTACGACTCGGCGACCCGGGGCACCCGCTCGAACGCCACGACCGCCGCTCGACTGCGGTCGCGGATGTTGAGCAGCGGGATCTCGGCGAGCACCGGGAGCCCGAAGTGCCGTTCGGCGCTTTCCTTGGTCCGCAGCCGGGAGTCGGAGCGGTCGAGCATGATCGCCACGCCGAAGCCCAACATGGCGGCGACGACGGCGCCCAGCAGCATCCGCTGGGGCCGGCCGGCGCCGGCGATGAACGACGCCTCGGTCTTGGCCTCGGTGGCCTTCTTCTTGACCTGGTAGGACGCCTTCGCGGGGATGCCGTCGGTGCTGAACTCGTCGCTGCTCAGGCGGGCGTCGAGGCGCCGCTGCTCGTTCTGCAGCGCCCCGATGTTGGGCGGGTTCGCGGCGATCTGGTTGTCGAGCCGGGTGAGCTGGGACGCCACCTCGTCGGCCGCCTTCTCGATCTTCTGCTTCTCGTCGTCGTAGCGCTTGGTCTCCCGCTGGTCGACGTTGGCGATGATCGCCTCGGCGAAGGCGTTGGCGATGCGGATGGCCTCGTCCGGCGACGACCCGGACGCCGTGATGTGCACGAACGGCAGGGTCTGGTCCGAGTCGGCGAACGCCGTGATCTTGCCGGCCAGCTGCGTCGGCGTGCCGCTCCAGCCGAGCGCCTTGGCGGCGTTCTCGGGGATCGGCGACGTGTCGGCGAAGGCCGCGACGAGGCGCGGGTTGCCGAAGCCACCGCCCGAGCCCTCGGTCGACATGTCGCCGGTGGCCAGGTAGATGATGGTCTCGGCGCTGTACGCCTTGGACGCCTTCTTGGGCGTGGTGATGAACACCGCCACCAGTGCCAGGAGCACCAGGGCGAGGACCACCTTCCAGTGGTTCTTGAAGATCTTCAGGTAGTCGACGGGCTCCATCGGTTCCTCCGCTCCGACAGCTCCGCAGTGTCGAATGCCATAGGCGATTGGTTGTGTCCAGCTGCTGCCAGCGCCGCCAGGTGGCTGGCGGCATGATCGTCGGCACGTTGGACGACCAGGTCGGCCAACCCCTGCGTGCCGTTGTCCAACATGCTCGCAGGCACACGGGTCGGTGTCAGGCGCATGATCGAGGGGTGGGCGGTCGGGCTGACGGTCTCCTCCGGGTTCTGGAGGTCCTCCTCGAGCTTCTCGCCCTCCCGGATGCCGGTGAAGTGGATGGGGATCTCGGTGCCGACCTGGTGGCCGGACAGGCGGACCATGCGCTCGGCCAGCTCCAGGATGTTGACGGCAGCCCCCATGTCGAGCATGAAGATCTCGCCGCCCTGGGAGAGCGTCGACGCCTGCAGCACCAGCTGCACGGCCTCCTGCACGCTCATGAAGTAGCGGGTCATGCGGGGGTCGGTGACCGTGAGCGGCCCGCCCTCGGAGATCTGCCGGGCGAAGGTCGGGATGACCGAGCCCCGGCTGCCGAGCACGTTGCCGAACCGCACCGAGCACCAGCGGGTCCCCGGCGGCATGGAGTGCAGCACCAACTGCTCGCCGAGCCACTTGGAGTAGCCGAGGTTGTTGCTGGGCCGCACGGCCTTGTCGGACGAGATGAACACCAGCCGGCCGACCCCCGACGCCACCGCCGCTTCGACGATGTTGCGGGTGCCCAGCACGTTGGTGCGCACCGCCTCGGACGGGTGGGCCTCGAGCAGCGGCACGTGCTTGTGGGCCGCCGCATGGAACACGACGTCGGGCCGCACCTCGGCGAACAGCTCGAGCATCCGCTCGCGGTCCCGGATGTCGGCCAGCACCAGCTCGTTCGGCCCGGTGATGATGCCCCGGGCGTCGTGCAGGTGGGTCTCGTCGTGGTCGAGCAGCAGCAGCCGGCGCGGCTCCAGCTCGGAGACCTGCTTGGAGATCTCGGAGCCGATCGACCCGCCGGCGCCGGTGATGAGCACGACCTTGCCGTGCACGGTGGCCCGGATGCTTTCCATGTCGGTAGCGACCTGGGTGCGGCCGAGCAGGTCCTCGATGCGGACGTCGCGGGCGTCCCGCACCGTGGGGGCGTTGCCGAGCAGGTCGCGCACCGGCGGCAGCACCTTGACCGGCACGCTGGCCATCTCGGCGCCCTGGATGATCGTGCGCAGCAGGTCCTGGTCGGCGCTGGGCATGGCCACCAGGACCTCTTCGGCCCGGTGCTCGAAGACCACGGCGTCGAGCGTGGCGATGCTGCCGACCACCGGGATGCCGAGCAGCGAGCGGCCCTGCTTGCGGGGGTCGTCGTCGACGACGACCACCGCCATGCGCCCGTTGTCGGGGCGCCGCTGCATCTCGCGGAGGATCGCAGCCCCGGCCTCACCGCCTCCGACGACCACCACCCGGGTGGCCGAGCGGTCGGCGTGCTTTCGCGTGCCGAGCAGCCGCACCTGGAAGCGGACGAGGCCCATCATGATCGACGAGCCGACCGCACCGACCACGGCGACCGACCGGGGCACCGACAGGTCGTTCATGGGGTTCACCAGGAAGATGAACGCCCCGGCGCAGGCGCCCGCGAGCACGATCCGCCGCGCCTCGGCGACGCTGGCATGGCGCCAGATCTGGCCGTAGTTGCCCCAGACCAGGTTGGAGATCAGCTGCGCCGCCACGATCACCGGCAGGAACGAGAACAGCCGCGACGAGTACTTCGCCGGGATCTGCCCGTTGAACCGGATGAACAGCAGCATCATGAACGTCGCCACCACCACGACGACGTCGAGGAAGACGAAGGGACCGTCGGCACGAACGCGCGCAAGGACCCGTTCTGCCCGACCTCCCGAATTTCCCCGGCTCACCGAACTAAGCCCGATGACGCGCCACCAGCTGAATGCATCCGCCGTAACCCCTGCACAACTCCGCCCACTTGACCCCTCGCTTCGCCTGACTCGGGCCCATCCGCGATCAAACCCTTTTCGGCGGCCCGCCGACCGCGCCCAAAAGGGTCGGGGCGATTCTTGTAGGTATGCGCACAGAAAGCAATGGCGACGGGCCCCGCCTGGCGAGTTGCACACGAGCCGTAACGCGCCCCGCACTAGAACAGCGGAATGCGAGTAGGGATCCTGGCCGGCGGCCTCGGCAGCCGGCTCGCCGAGGAGACGGACGTGCGGCCGAAACCGATGGTGGAGATCGGCGGCCGACCGATCCTCTGGCACATCATGCGGTACTACGCCCACTTCGGCTTCACCGACTTCGCGGTGGCGCTCGGCTACAAGGCGGGCTTCGCCCTTGACTGGTTCGCGGCCCACCCCGAGCTGACCGAGGGCTGGTGCGTCGACCTCGTCGACACCGGCGAGGACACCAACACCGGCGGCCGCATCAAGCGGCTGCGGCCCCTCCTCACGGGCGGGCCCAGCGGCGTCGACGGCGAGACCTGCATGGTCACGTGGGGCGACGGCGTGGGGACCGTGGACCTGGACGCCCTACTGGCCTTCCACCGCGCCCACGGCCGTCTGGCCACCCTCACCGCCGTGCGGCCGCCTATCCGGTTCGGCCACCTGGAGATGGAGGGCGACCGGGTGGTCGAGTTCTCGGAGAAGCCGCCGGCCAGCGAGGGCTGGATCAACGGGGCGTTCTTCGTCTTCGAGCCCGGCGTCTTCGACTACATCGCGGGCGACGACACCCAGTTCGAGAAGGAGCCGCTGGAGCGCCTGGCCCAGGACGGCGAGCTCATGGCCTTCCGCCACGAGGGCTTCTGGCAGTGCATGGACACCATCCGCGACCGCCGCTACCTGGAGGAGCTGTGGGCCGAGGACCCGCCCTGGAGGGTCTGGGACTAGCCTGCCTCGGTGGTCGTCCAGGTGTGGGTGCGGCGGCCGGGGGCCCGGTCGACCCGGATCTCCTCGTCGCCGACCAGGATCACCCCGTCGGCCAGGCACGGCAGCGCGTAGCCGCCCTCGATGGCGTCGAGCGGGCCCTCGGTCTCGAAGCCGAGGTCGAGGCCGAACGCGATCCGATCCCCGAGCAGCGGCACCGAGAGGTCGAGGGGCGGGTCGACCCGCAGGCCGAACGCCTCGCAGCCCAGGCTGACGTGGTCGTACGCCGACTCCACGATCAGCTCGGCCCACAGGCCCTCGGTGCGGATCTCCAGTGAGCCGTTGCGGGGCGGCGGGACGTCGTCATCGACGACGGCGACCAGCTCGTCGCCCCGCGCGAGGACCGCCTGGTAGCGCCACGGGCCCTCCGGTGGAGTCGCCAGCTCGACCCGCAACGAAGGCGTGTCGAGCTCGAAGGACCACACGTCGCCCTCGGGGTGGGGCAGCTCGTCACGGGGTCGGAACACGAAGCGACGGTAGTGCGACGACGGTAGGTTGCGATGCCGTGCGCTACCTCAGCCCCGCCTGGTTCGACGCCGCGAGCGACGCGCTCGCCGGCGACCCGGGCCTGGCCGCGGCCACGGCCGACCTGCACCTGACCCTGGAGCAGGTCGTCACCCGGGCGCCGGAGGGCACGGTGACCTGGCACCTAGTGATCGGCGACGGCGTCCAGCTGGTGCAGGGGTCGGCGTCGGCTCCCGACCTGCGCTTCACCACGGCCTACCCCACCGCGGCGGCCATCGCCGCAGGCGAGCTGCCCGCACCGATCGCCTTCATCCGGGGCGAGCTGCGGGTCGGCGGGGACCTCACCCTGCTGACCACGCACCAGCGGGCGCTGGGCGCGATCCACGACGTCCTGTCCGAGGTCCGGAAGGCCACCGACGATGCCTGAGATGCCCGAGGTGCAGGCCCACGCCGAGCGGCTGACCGAGGACTTCGGCGGCATCGCGCTGGAGCGCTTCGTCCCGCTGGCGTTCACCGCGCTGAAGACCTACAGCCCCCAGCCCGACGTCGCCTACGGCCAGCCGCTGCAGTCGGTCGGCCGGCGGGGCAAGTACCTGCTGCTGCAGTTCGAGCCGGCCACGTTCGTGGTCCACCTCATGCAGGGCGGGCGGCTCAAGCTCGACCCCAAGCAGGCCGCCAAGCCCAAGGGCGGCCAGGCCCGCTGGCGCTTCGCCGACGGGCGGGCGCTGATGCTGACCGAGGCCGGCACGGAACACCGCGCCGGGGTGTGGGTGCTGGGCGGTCCGGCCGACGACCGCTTGGAGCGGGAGCCGCTCGACCACCTCGGGCCCGAGGCGCTGGACGTCGACCGCGCCCGGCTCGGCGAGCTGTTGGCCGCTCACCCGATGCGGCTGCACGGCTGGCTCCGCGACCAGCGGATCATCGCCGGCCTGGGCCGCCGCCTCGCCAACGAGATCTGCCACCGGGCCAAGATCTCCCCGTTCGCGTCGACCGGGAAGCTGGACGACGACGCGGTCGACCGGCTGCACGACGCCATCACCGCCTGCATCGAGGACTCGCTGGCCTACGAGCGGACCCGCGACGACATGTCGTCGTCCAAGGACCGGCCGGGCAGCGTCCACCACCGGGAGGGCGAGGCGTGCCCGGTGTGCGGCGACACCATCCGCGCGGTCGAGTACCGCTCCTACACCGTCAACTACTGCCCGACGTGCCAGACCGGCGGCAAGGTGCTCGCCGACAACACCACGTCGAAGTTCCTCAAGTAGGGCTCAGCCGATCAGGCCCAGGTCGCTGACGGTGTCGCGCTCGGTGGCCAGCTCGGCGACGGAGGCGT
>Ga0075429_100000970_pt1 | contig 22736 bp, 19 predicted proteins | sample RhiMetdeltSRZDD3_FD_75295 | JGI IMG/M metagenome (GOLD analysis project Ga0075429, IMG submission 75295) | Populus rhizosphere microbial communities from Tennessee, USA - Rhizosphere MetaG P. deltoides SRZDD3 | ecosystem: Host-associated > Plants > Roots > Rhizosphere > Soil | place: USA... | reverse complement strand
CCGGGCGGGCCGAGCGGGTGGCGGAGCAGGACGCGTGGCTGCGCGAGCAGGGTGTCCGGAACCCGGACAGGCTGTGCGCGGTGTTCCTGGCTACGCCGCCGGCCGGGCGTGGCGGCGGACCAGGCGCACCATGAGGAGGCCCGTCAGGAGCACGATCGCGAGGCCGAGCAGGAGCATCCGGTACCGGTAGGCGCCGCCCTTGGCGGGGCGGTTCGAGGTCCAGAAGCCGGACGGCCGCGCGGTGAGCTGCTCGGGCTGGCGCATGCGGCGCTCGGTGAGCGGCGCGCCCGGCTCGGGGGTCGGCGCCGGGGCGGCGGCGGCGGGCGGCGGCGGCGTCTGGGCGCGCGCGTCGGAGGACGCGGCCGCGGTGACGGCGAGGGCGAGGGCGACGAGGACAGCGCGCACGGCCGGACGCTAGCCGATGGCGGCGGGGGCGGCAACGCGCAGGTCGTCGCACATCACCCGTTCGTCCTGAGCCGCGCGTTTGCCTTGCGAAGCAAGGAAAACGCGCGAGTCGAAGGGGAAAAGTTGCCGCGGCGCGCCCGGCCGCTCATCGTCGGAGGATGACCGGACCGATGGTCAGGGTAGGGCTCGTCGCGGCCGCCGCGTGGGCGGTCGCGGGCGCGGGCGTGGCGGCGGCGGAGACCGATGGGGAGCCGGAGCTCGAGGCCGCGGCCGCGGTCGGCGCCGGTGCGCGCGGCGGCCAGCCGCTGCAGGCGATCGACCTCGCCGCCGACCTCCGCCACGGCGCGCTCGCGCTCGGCCTCGGCGTCCGGCTGCGCCTCATCGGCGATCGCTTCGCCGTCGAGGACTGGGACGAGGTCGGCGACGGCCTGGCGGTGATCCGCTACCTCGAGTGGTCGCACGGCGACGCCGAGCGCGGCTTCGGCATCGCGGCCGGCACGCTGGCGCCGCTCGAGCTGGGCACGGTCGCCGACGGCTACACCGCCGCGATCGACGCCGACCGGCTCCACGCCGGGGTCCGGGCCCGCGCCGCCATCGACGGCTGGAGCGGGCAGGTCGCCCTCGACGACGCCGCCGGCCCGGCGGTGATCGCGGCGCGCGCCGATCGCCGGGTCGACGCCTTCACGTTCGGCGTCCAGGGCGGCGTCGACCCGGGCGCGCCGGCGGCGATGGGTACCGCGGCGCTCGGGATGTTCGCGATCGACGGCGGCGCGCGGACCGAGACCGCGGCCGGCGCCGCGCGCGTCGCCTCCGCGCTCGACGGCGGCCTCGCCGCGTCGCTGGCCGGCGTCGGCGCCTGGCTGGGCGCCGGCACCGAGACCCGCTGGGCCGGGGCCACCGTCGCGGTCCGCGTCGACGGCACCGTCGGCAGCGGCGGCTTCGTCCCGGCGCCGTTCGGCCCGCTCTACCGGGTCACCCGGGCCGCCGCCGGCCGCGGCATGGACGCCCCGACCCTCGTCGAGCGGGTCCGAGCCGGCGACCTCGGCGGCGTCGGCGGCGGCGCCGCGCTGCGGGTCGAGCTCCTCGATCTCGCCCGGGTCGAGGCGGCGATGCGCTTCCGCCCCGGCCTCGGCGGCGAGGCGCGCGCCGGCGTCGCGCTGCCGCACTTCCGCGTCGTCCAGGCCGCGGCCTGGGTCGCGGCGGCGCCGCGGCTCGGCCAGTGGGCGGCCGCCGCCGAGCTGCGCGCGCCGATCGCGCGGCGCCTGCAGACCGGCCTCGAGGCGGCGCGGCTCTACGGCACGGAAGGGCTGGACGCGCCGCGCCCGGTGTGGCAGGTCACGGCCTGGTTCGGCGTTCGCGCCGGACCGTGAAGACCGCTCGCGATGTCCTCCGCCCCCGACGAATTCGACCGCCTCATCGACCGCCACGGCCCCGCGCTCGTGTGCGAGGCGCTGGCGCCGATGCTGTCGCCGGAGCGGGTCGCCCGCATCGATCGCGTGCTCGACGCGCGGCTGGTGTCGCTGACGACGATCGTCGAGGACGTCTACGATCCGCACAACGCGGCGGCGGCGATCCGCAGCTGCGAGGCGTTCGGGCTGCAGGACTTCCACGCGGTCGAGGCGAACAACCGCTTCGCTCCCGCCGGTGGCATCACCCTCGGCTGCCACCGCTGGATCGACCTCCACCGCTGGCCGACGGTGTCGGCGTGCGCGGCGGCGCTGCGCGCGCAGGGCTTCGCGCTCTACGCCACCCTCCCCGACGCGCCGTACGACGTCGAGACCGTCGACGTGTCGCGCCCGGTCGCGCTGGTCTTCGGCAACGAGCACGCCGGCCTGACCGCCGACGCCATCGCCGCCTGCGACGGCGCGGTGTCGATCCCGATGCACGGCTTCACCCAGAGCTTCAACCTGTCGGTGTCGGTGGCGCTGTGCCTGAGCCGGCTGGCGGCGCGCCGCCGCTCCGCGCTGGGCGCGGCCGGCGACCTCCCGGCGGAGCGGCGCGCCCGGCTGCGCGCGCGCTGGTTTGCGCTCAAGATTCGCGGAGCTGAGGGCGTGGTCGACCGCCACGTGTCAGCATTGACACGACACGGTGTGGCACCCGACCCGCACTCGCGCGAGAATTCCGAGGATGCCTGAGGTGCTGACGACGCGTCGACGGCGAACCGCGCCGTGACCAGACGCTCACCGCCCCTCAGAGCATCGGGCCCCGCACTTGCACCGACGGAGATGTCGAAGATGCCAACCCCAACTCCGCGGCGACGTAGCACGCCGCAGCTCGAGCGCGGGGTGCCGCCGCGGCGGCGCCGTCTCCTGCAGATCCTCAAGTGGGGCGCGCTGGCCGCGCTGGTCGGCACCGCCCTCATGGCCGCCACCATCGCGGCGGTCTTCTGGATCTACGGGCGCGACGACCGGCTGCCCAACATCACCAAGCTGAGCGACTACAAGCCGAAGCAGGTCACCGTGATCCTCGACGGCGAGGGCCAGCGCGTCGGCGAGATCTTCGACGAGCGGCGCCGCTTCGTGCCGTACGAGAAGATCCCGAAGGTCGTCATCGACGCCTTCGTGTCGGCGGAGGACGACCGCTTCTTCGAGCACAGCGGCATCGACTACATGGGCATGGTCCGCGCCTTCTTCGTGAATCTCAAGTCGCGGTCGGCCCGGCAGGGCGCGTCGACGATCACCCAGCAGGTGGTGAAGAACCTGGTCCTGTCCCAGGAGAAGACCTTCAAGCGCAAGATCCAGGAGATCATCCTGGCCCGGCGGCTCGAGCGCTCGCTGACCAAGCAAGAGATCCTGACCCTGTACCTGAACGAGATCTATCTCGGCTTCAAGCGCTACGGCATCCAGGAGGCGTCGCGCTTCTACTTCGGCAAGGACGTCGAGCAGCTCAACGCCGGCGAGGCGGCGGTGCTGGCGGCGATGCCGAAGGCGCCCGAGGAGATCAACCCGAAGAAGAACCCGGCGCGCACCAAGGAGCGCCAGACCTACGTCCTCAACCGGATGGTGCAGCTGCACGTGCTCAAGCCGGAGGAGGCGCAGCGCTTCATCGACGAGCCGATCCAGGTCGTGAGCAAGCCGTTCCCGCACCTCGGCACCGCGCCCGAGTGGGTCGGCCTGGTCAAGAAGGAGCTGATCGCCGAGAAGGGCGAGAAGGCGCTCGACACCCTCGGCGCCGTCGTCCGCACCACGATGGACACCAAGGTCCAGACCGCGGCCCAGGCCGCGCTCGAGAAGGCGCTGCGCGCCTACGACGAGCGCCACAAGATCTACCGGCCGGTGCGCAAGGTGAAGCCGGACAAGGTCGAGGCCGAGCTGGCGAAGCTGAAGAAGCGGCTCGGCCGCAAGGGGCCGCAGGCGGGCGAGGCGTACGACGCGGTCGTCCTCGCCGTGCACGACGCGGCGCCGGTGCCGGGAGCGGCGGCAGGAACGCCGGCGCCGCCGCCGCAGACCGGCGAGCTCGAGGTCGACCTCGGCGACTGGAAGGCGACCGTCATCCTCGGCACCCTCGACGAGGATCGCTACAACCCGGCCGGCGACGGCGGGGTCCGCAAGAAGCCGAGCGAGCGCTTCGCTGCCGGCGACGTCGTCGAGGTCATGCTGCCGGCGCCCGGTACGCCGCCGGTGAAGCCGCAGCACGGCGAGCGGGTGGTGCGCCTGGCGCCGGGGCCGCAGGGGGCGATCGTCGCCATCAAGCTGCCGAGCCGCGAGGTCGCCGCCCTGGTCGGCGGCTACTCGTCGCGCGCCGCCGACTTCAACCGCGCGACACAGGCCAAGCGCCAGCCCGGCTCGAGCTTCAAGCCGTTCGTGTTCGCCGCCGCCATCGACTCCGGCCGCTACACGGCGGCGTCGCTGGTCAACGACGCGCCCGAGGTCTACGACCTCTGGAAGCCGCAGAACTACAAGAAGGACAACTTCGAGGGCCAGATCCGGCTCCGCTACGCCCTCGCCAAGTCGATCAACACCGCCGCCATCCGGGTCTGTCACGACGTCACCCCGGAGGTGGCGGCCCAGCTGGCGGCGCGCATGGGCGTGGCGTCGCCGCTGCCGCGCGAGCTGTCGCTGGCGCTCGGCTCCGGCGAGGTGACGCCGCTCGAGATGACCAACGCGGTGGCCAGCTTCGCCGCCGGCGGCCGCTTCGCGCCGCCGCGCTTCGTCGCGACCGTCGACAACCAGCCGACCGCCGGGGTCGCGCCGGTCGAGGCGCTGCGCCCGGCGACCGCCTACGTCGTGCTCGACATGATGCGATCGGTGGTCACCGAGGGCACCGGCGTCGCGGCGTCGAAGCTGCCGATCCCGGTGTCGGGCAAGACCGGCACGTCGAACGACTCGCGCGACGCCTGGTTCATCGGGCTCACCCCGGACTGGGCGATCGGCATCTGGCTCGGCTTCGACGACAACCGCCCCCTCGGCGGCAAGGAGACCGGCGGCGCCACCGCGGTGCCGGTCTTCGTCGACGTCATGCGGGCGATCGCGCCGCCGGCGAAGACGTTCACGCGGCCGGCGGGGGTGACCGAGGCGCGCATCGACAAGGCGACCGGCCTGCTGGCGCCGGACGGCGCGCCGGACGGGACCTGGTACACCGAGGTGTTCCTCGACGGGACGGTGCCGACCGAGGTCGCGCCGCTGCCGGGCGAGGTCGACGTCAACAGCTTCCAGACCGACGCGTACGGCGACGAGGCGCCAGCGGAGGCCGGGCCGGTTGCGACGCCGCAGTGAGCAGAGCCCCCGTCCCCGGAGGGCGTGGGTGGCGATGACGGCGGCCGTGTGGCTCGGCGGGGCGGGCGACGCCGCCGCCAACGATCGCGCCCCGGATCCCGTCCGGGAACCGGACAGCTTCCTCGGCCGGCTGCGCCGCGCCGTCGACGAGGCGCTCGAGGACGCCAGCGCGGCGCGGGCGCCGGCGCCGGTGCCGCCGCAGCCGATCCCGGTCAGCTGGCGGGCGCGGCGGCTGACGTCGATCGATCTCGGGGCGCCGCTGCTGGCGCTGGCCGGCGGCGATCTCGACGGCGACGGCCGCGCCGAGCTGGTGGCGGTGACCGAGCGCGACGTGGTCGTGCTCGCGGCGCGCGGCCGGCGCGCGCTGGGCGAGGTGGCGCGGGCGCCGCTGCCGCCGGATCCGCAGGCGATCCGGCCCCGCGACGCCGTCGGCGCCGCCGTGGTGGTCGCCGGTGCCGCCGGCGGCGCGCGCGCCGAGCTGTGGGCGCGGGCGTCGACGTCGGGGCGCGGCGCGCGCTACCAGCTGGAGGGCGGCGAGCTGCGCGAGGTCGCGCCGGCCGGCGGCTACCCGCTGTGCGCGCGGCGGAGCGCGGAGCTGGCGCCCGGGCGCAACTACTTCGCCGGCGCCGGCGGCGACGGCGACCTGCCGGAGCGCTACTACGGCCTGCGCTGCCGCGACGACCTCGTCGACGAGCAGGGCCGCGCGATGAGCGCCGACGCCGCCCTCGCCACCGACGGGACGCTCGCGGTGCGGCTGGCGGTGCGCTGCACGACGCGCGACGCCGGCTGCACGCCGGCGGCGGAGGGCCGCGGCCGCCGCGAGCGGGTCCACCGCGCCGCGATCGCCGGCGTCGGCACCGCGTTCGAGATCGCCGACGTCGATCGCGACGGCCGCCCCGAGATCATCCACGCCGGCGCCGGCGCGCCGGGCGATCCCGACGCGGTGGTCGTCGAGGCGGTGCCGCCGGCCGGGGCCGCCGCCGGCAAGGTCGTGTTCCGGCGCGACTTCAAGGGCGGCGTCGCCGGCATCGTCGCCGCCGACGTCGACGGCGATCGCGACCTCGAGGTCATCGCCGCGGTGCGCCTGCCCGGGGCGGAGCGAGTCGATCTATGGCTGCTCGACTGACGCTGGCGGCGGTGACGGCCGCCGCGCTGGTCGGCGGCGCCGTCTCGGTCCGGACCGCGGACGCCGAGAGCCGGCCCGGCTACGGCGGCGCCGTCGTCGGCACGCTCCTCGGCGAGCCGGTCGCCGTCGATCCGGTCGCCGCCCGCAGCCACGCCGAGCTGACCGTGGTCGGCCTGGTCTTCGACGGCCTGTACCGGACCGCCCCCGACGGCGGCCTGGCGCCGCACCTGGCGGTCGCGCTGCCCGAGGTCGCCGGCGATCGCGCGCGCATCGCGCTGCGCGCCGGCGTGACCTTCCAGGACGGCTCGCCCCTCGACGCCGCCGACGTGGTGGCGTCGCTGCGGCGGCTGGCCCGGAGCGACGCCGGCTGGATCCTGGCGTCGGTGGCCGCCATCGACGCCGTCAACGGCGGCGTCGAGCTCACGCTGCGCGCGCCGACTCCGGACCTGGCGGCGCTGCTCGCCCTGCCGCAGGCGGCGATCACCCCCGACGGCGAGCCGCCGAAGGCGAAGGCGCCGATCGGCTCGGGGCCGTTCCAGCTCGTCGGCATCGACCGCGGCCGGCGCCGCCTCGGGCTGCGCGCCTTCGACGGCCACTTCGCCGGGCGGCCGTACCTCGACGAGATCGAGCTGCGCTGGTTCGACGAGGCCGACGCCGAGGCCCGCCTGTTCGAGAGCGGCGGCGCTCAGCTGTCGCAGCGCGGCGCCACCGTGTTCGCCGGCCACCAGCCGAAGTACGCCGCCGGTGAGATCGAGAGCCCGGCGACCCTGCTGATCTACGTCGGCTTCGGCAAGCGGCCGATCCCGGGCAACCGCGACTTCCGCCAGGCGCTGCACCTGGCGCTGGCGCGGACCGGCTTCGCCGCGGTCGGCACCGGCGAGCGGATCGAGCCGGCGATCGATCCGGTGCCGGCCGAGGTCGGCGGCGCCAGCCTGGACGCCGCCACCCGCGCCGGTCGCCTCGACGCCGCCAAGCTCGCCCTCGCCCACGCCGCCGGCACGCTGCCGGCGCTGGCGTCGGCCCGCCTCGGCCAGGTCCGCCTCGAGATCCTGATCGACGAGACCCGCACCGACGACCGCGCGGTCGCCGAGCGGGTGGTGCGCGCCCTCGACAAGCTCGGCGTCGGCGCCACCATCACCGCGGTCTCCGCCGGCGACGCCGCGCGCCGGGTCGCCGCCGGCGCCTGCGACCTCTTCATCGGCCAGCTGGTGGCGGGCGCGCCGCCGCCGCTGGTGTGGACCGCGGCCTTCGAGGCCGGCGGCGATCCGTGGGCGCGGCGCCAGCTCGCCAAGGGCAGCGTCGACCCGGCGCGGGCGCGCGCCGAGTTCGCGCGCACGCTGCCGATCGTGCCGCTCTACCACCGCGCCGTGCGCGTCCATCACCGCCGCGACCTGCGCGGCGTCGGCTTCGACGGCGGCGCCCGCATCAGCTTCGCCGACCTGTTCCTGTTCGGCGCGCCGGAGCGATCGGGGCGCGCGCCGTGAGGCTGCGCGGCCGCTTCACCCTCTGGTTCGCGGTCGCCGCGCTGGTGCCGATCGCGGTGGCGGCGGTGGTCACCCGCGAGGTGGTGACCCGCAGCCTGCGCGAGGACTACCGGAGCAGCCGCGCCGGCGTCGAGACCGCGATCCGCGACGCGGTGGGGCGGCGCGCCGAGGACGTGCAGCGCGTCGTCAACACCCTGACCGGGCAGCGCAACGCCCTCGTCGGCGGCATCCTGAGCGACCTGGTCAAGAACGGCGGCCTCCTCGACGGCAACGCCCGCCGCCGCATCCGCGAGCAGGAGGAGGAGACCCGCGAGGGGCTCGGCCTCGCCGTCCTCATGGTGACCGGCGCCGGCGACGAGGTCCTGTCGGCGCCGCACAACCGCTCCGCGGTCGGCGACGTCGATCCGGTGCCGGCGGCGCGGGCGCGCGCGACGCCGGGCCAAGCCTTCTTTGCCTTCGACAAGCTCATGCGCAGCTCGTCGCTCGAGACCCTGCTGGTGGTCGAGGCGGCCAAGACCGCCCGCGAGTCCGGGCAGCAGGTCGCCGTCCTGGTCGGCTTCGAGATCGGCAAGGGCCTCCTCGACCCGTACCGCCGCAAGGACAAGGTCGACGCCCGCATCGTCGATCCGACCGGCCGCGTCCTGGTGCGCCCGGGCCCCGCCTGGAACCGCCTCGCCAACCATCCTCCGATCCGGGTCGAGCTGCCCGGCGCCGACGGCAAGCCGGTGGCCTGGATCGAGGTCGCGGTCGCCGACGCCGGCCTCGAGAGCCTGCTCCGCCAGGTGACCATGGTGTCGGGCGCCCTGGCCATCGCCGCCATCGCGATCACCGTCCTGGTCGGCCTCCTGGTCGCGCGCCGGATGACCCGCGATCTCGACCGCCTCGTCGACGGCGCCCACGCCGCCGCGCGCGGCGATCTCGACCACCGGGTCGAGGCGTCGTCGCAGGACGAGGTCGGCGAGGTCGCCGCCGCGTTCAACCGGATGATGGAGGAGGTCCAGGGCGCCAAGGAGCGCCTGGTCATCGCCGAGCGCATCGCCGCCTGGCAGGAGATCGCGCGCCGCCTCGCCCACGAGATCAAGAACCCGCTGACGCCGATCCAGATGGCGATGGACACCCTGCGCAAGACCTGGCGCAAGCAGCACCCGTCGTTCGGCGAGATCCTCGAGGAGTCGACCCAGTCGGTGCTCGAGGAGGCCGATCGCCTGAAGCGGATCGTCAGCGAGTTCTCCGACTTCGCCCGCATGCCCAAGCCGGACATCGCCTCGTGCGACCTCAACGACGTCGTCACCGGCGCCCTCGGCCTCTACCAGGAGGCCGCCCCGCTCGAGCGTCGCCTCGCCCCCGACCTGCCGCCGATCGAGGCCGACCGCGGCCAGCTGTCCCAGGTCCTGCGCAACCTGGTCGAGAACGCTCGCGACGCCATCGCCAGCCGCCCCGACGGCCGCATCGTCGTCGCCACCCGCCGCGGGGACGCCGGCGACCGCGTCGAGATCACCGTCGAGGACAACGGCCCCGGCGTCCCCGCCGAGCTGAAGGAGCGGGTCTTCACCCCGTACTTCACGACCAAGCACGCCCACGGCGGCACCGGCCTCGGCCTGGCGATCGTGCACCGGATCGTGTCGGATCACGGCGGCCGCATCGGAGTGGTCGACGCGGCGACCGGTGGCGCCCGCTTCGTCGTCGAGCTGCCGCTGCGCCAGGACGCCGGGACCGGGCTGCGCTCGGCGTCGGCGTCGATGCGGGTCAAGAGCGTCTGACGACGCAGTCGCCGTCCTGAGCGGCGCAGCGGGCACGACGGATGGCGTGGAGGGCACGTGCGCGGAGCTGCCGGCCATTGCCCCCTTGCGAGCCGCGTCGAGATCGCATTGTTTCTACGGCTGCGAATTCTTCGCAGCGGCATTCGCAGAGTTCGTGATGAGCGCAACCGGACAGGAAGAGACCCAGGAATCCGGCGACGAGTCGATCATCGGAGGCGGCGAGACCGGCTTCGACGCGTTCATGCGCGCGGTGGCGTCGGCGCCCGACCTCGACTCCGAGCTGGCCGACCGCCACCGCCGCCTCGACGCCGGCGGCGTGGTGATCGGCGGCAGCTACGCCCTCGGCGAGAGGATCGGGCGCGGCGGGCTCGCCACCGTGTACCGGGCCCACGATCGGGAGCTCGATCGGCCGGTCGCGGTCAAGGTCCTGCGCCTCGAGCTGGTCGGCACCGGCCTGCGCGGCCCGCTGCGCCATCTCCTCGAGCGCGAGGCGCGCGCAACCGCCACGCTCAACCATCCCAACCTCATCACCGTCCACCGCTTCGGGATGTGGGAGGGGCTGCCGTTCATGGTCGTGGAGCTCCTCGCCGGCGAATCGCTCGGCGTCCGCATCGCGCGCGGCCCGCTGCCTCTGCGCGAGGCGCTCGAGATCGCCGACCAGATCCTGGCCGGCCTCGAGCATGCCCACGGTCTCGGCGTGTTGCACCGCGATCTATCGCCCGGCAACGTCTTCGTCCGCAGCGACGGCGTCGTCAAGATCCTCGACTTCGGCCTGTCGAGCCTGCGGGCGGCGCGCGCCGATGTCGACGCGGCGCGCGCCAGCGTCCCCGGCCACACGCTCCTGTGCGCCGGCACGCCCGGCCACATGGCGCCCGAGCAGGAGCGCGGCGAGACGCCCGACGCGCGCGCCGACCTGTGGTCGGTCGGGGTCCTGCTCGAGCACATGATGCGCGGCGGTCGCTCCGTTCCGGGCGAGGTTCCGCCGGCGGTGGCGGCGTACCTGGCGCGGGCCTGCGCGCCGGCGCCCGCCGACCGCTTCCCGGACGCGCCGGCGATGCGGGCGGCGCTGCCGTGGCCGCCGCGGCGCGGACGCCGGCGCCGGATCGCGACGGCGGCCGGCCTCGCGGCACTCGGCCTGGTCGCGGCGCTGGTCGGTGGGCTCGCGCTGCGCGAGCCGGCCACCGTCCCGCCGACGTTCGACGTGCGGTCGCACCTCCCCTCGAATGCCCCGGGTGCGCGGCCCGTGTCGCCGGCCGAGGCGCCAGCGATCGAGGGCCTCTGGACCACGATCGACGACAGGCAGGCCGTCTATTCCGATCCGACGACCAACCTGGACGCTCACCGGCTCGCGTTCACGCTGCGCCGCACCGACCACGGCTACTGGTTCACGAGCGTGCGCGTCCCCGAGGTCCAGGCCGACCTGCGCGTCATCCGCGCCGGCGAGCGGGTCTACCTCTTCGGCTTCTGCCAGCAGTCCTGGACGCGCTACTACATGGAGTTCCGCGTCGACGGCGCCGATGCGATCGCGATGACCTTCAGTGGCTGGGACAATCGGCGGGAGATGATCCCGTCGTGGGACACCCGCGAATGGCGATACAGGCGGGGCGTGGTGGAGCCGGAGCCGGAGCGATCGCCATGAGGACGAGCGGACGGACCACCGGGTACGGCGCGTTCGTGCAGGCCGCGACGACCGTGCCCGGGCTCGATCGCGCGCGGAGCCGCCACGACCGCGTCCTGGCCCGAGGCGTGATCATCGGCGGCTGTTACCGGATCGAGGACGAGCTGGGACGCGGCGGCCTCGGCACCGTGTTCCGGGCGCGCGACCTCGAGCTCGGTCGCCCGGTCGCCGTCAAGGTCCTGCACGTCGAGTGGCCGGCCGAGGTGCCCGGTGAGCTCCCCCAGCTCCTCGAGCGCGAGGCGCGCGCCACCGCGGTGCTCAACCACCCCAACATCGTCACGGTGCACCGCTACGGCATGTGCGAGGGCCTCCCGTTCATCGTGCTCGAGCTCCTCACCGGAGAATCGCTGGGCACCCGGATCGCACGCGGTCCCCTCCCGCTCGCCGAGGCGGTGCGGCTGATCCAGCAGATCCTCGGCGGACTCGCCCATGCCCACGCACACGGCCTGATCCACCGCGATCTATCGCCCGGCAACGTGTTCGTCCGCGACGACGGCGTGGTGAAGATCCTCGACTTCGGTCTGTCGACCCTGCGCGTCGGCGGGTCGCAAACGCCGGCACGAGCCCTGCCGGGGCAGACCCTCCTCGGCGCCGGCACGCCCGGCTTCATGGCGCCGGAGCAGGCGCGCGGCGAGCCGCTCGACGCGCGCTCCGATCTATGGTCCGTGGGCGCGCTGCTCGCGTACATGCTGACCGGCGATCCGGCCAGCGCCGCGCTTCCCGCACCGGTGGCCGCGTGCGTCGCCCGGGCGCGCGCCGATGCGCCCGACGCGCGGTTCGCGGACGCGAACCAGATGCGGGCGGCGTTGGGGCCGCCGGCGCGCTGGTCGCGGCGGCGCTTGGCCGCGGTGGCGACGACCGGGATCGCCGCCGTTGTCGCGGGTGCGATCGCGCTCGGGGCGGCGACCAGCGCGGCGCCCGGGACGGCGAAGCGGCCCGAAGCGCTGTCGCGGACACGGTCGCCGGCCGCGCGGTGGATCGATCCCGACGAAGCGCCAGCCCTCGAGGGCACGTTCGCCGATCTCGAAGCGCCCGACACGCCGGAGACGATCATGGAGGTCCGTCGCACCGAACACGGCTATGCGGTGCTGATCGGCAACAAGAAGACGCCCAAGCCGATGACGGCCGAGAACGCGCTGAGCGCCGGCGAAGGACGCGTCTACCGCGTCGGCGACCAGCTTTACTTCGCGGTGATCACGAACGACCACGGCCCGTACCATCGCAAGGAGCTCCGCGAGTCGCGCATCGAGAGCCCGAACCTTCTTCACCACGAGCTGTACCTCACCGGCCCCGAGGATGGGACGGTGGACGGCTTCGCCAATGTGCCGTCGCGCTGGACGCGGATCCGCTGATCAGCCAGAGCCTCGAGCGGTCCCGTCGGTCTCCAGCTGCCTGAAGATGTCGCGCAGCTTCTCGACCGTGCGCTGGAAGCGCTTGCGCACCAGCCAACCGCAGGCAGCGAAGAGCGCAGATCGGACGCATGACGCCTCCTTGTTACCCCGCTTGTCGGCCGGGCCGCGGGCCGGTTGCGCGGTCGCGGTCGCGATCGCGCCCCGCTGCGCTATCGTGCCGGCGCCATGAGCAACGGCAGCCGGTACCGGCTCGAGTACCAGAACCGCGTCAACCGGGTCATCGACTACATCCAGAGCCATCGGGCCGAGGACCTGTCGCTCGAGACGCTGGCGCAGGTGGCGGCGTTCTCGCCGTACCACTTCCATCGCATCTTCAAGGCGGTCACCGGCGAGAACCTGAAGGAGTTCGTGCAGCGGGTGCGGCTCGAGTGGGCGGGCAGCGCGCTGGCGTACCGGCCGCAGGTCGAGGTCCTCGAGATCGCGCTCGACGCCGGGTTCCAGTCGGCGAGCGCGTTCGCGCGCGCATTCAAGGAGCACTTCGGCGTCACCGCGACCGAGTGGCGGAACGGCGGGGCGGAGGCATGGAGCAAGGCGAGGCAAGCGGATCGCAAGGACGGTCAAGCGGACCGCAAGGGCGGCGAAGAAGGCGGCGGCGGCGCGCGGCATCCTGCGTTGCGTGGGGACGACGGATCCCCGACGACAACGGAGGACAACGTGAACGTCACTGTGAAGAACGTACCGAGCTATCGACTGGCGTACATGCGCAACGTCGGCGCCTACGGGCCGCACGGCGGTGTCGGGCAGCTGTGGATGAAGCTCAAGCGCTGGGCCGAGCCGCGCGACCTGTGGAGCGGCGACCGGATCTGCTTCGGCATCGCCCACGACGACCCGCGGGTCACGGCGCCGGACAAGTGCCGCTACGACGCCGGCATCGTCATCCCGGCCGACCTCAAGGCCGATGCGCAGGTGAACGTCGTCGAGCTGCCCGCGGGCAAGTACGCGCTGGCGGCCTTCGAGGGCACCGCGGCCGACATCGGCGGCTGCTGGGAGCGCATGTTCTCGAGCTGGTTTCCCGACAGCGGCTACCAGCCCGACGACGGCGCCTTCGTCGAGATCTACCGCGGCGACGCCTTCGACGAGAAGACCGGCGTGGTCCGCTGCGATCTCGCGGTGCCGGTCAAGCCGCTGTAGCCAGCGCCGCGGCGCGCGCCGCGACCAGCGCGGCGGCGCGATCGCGGACCACCGCGATCCGCTCGGACGCGATGGCGCCGAGCGTGTGCGCGAGCTCGTCGCCGAGCCGGGCGGCGCGGGCGGCGACCGCGGTCCGCACGGCGTCGTCGCCGGTGTCGAGGCACCAGGCCAGCACCGACCACGCCAGCTCGGCGTGGCGCTCCTCGTCGAGGGCGATCATCGCGAGGGTCTGGCGCACGGCCGGATCCGCCGCGGTGCGGGCACCGCTGGCGGCGACGTCGGCGGCGATCCCCGCGGCGAGGCAGCCGTCGACCAGCGAGCCGACGGCGAGGCGGACGCGATCGATCGACGACGCGTCGGTGTGCACCAGCTCGGCGATCGGACCAGCGGTCCACGGCGTGGCGCCATAGGCGCTGGCGAGGGCGAAGCAGCGCCGGGCGTGGCGGATCTCGTCGAGGGCGGCCAGGTGGCTGCGCTCGACGAGCTCGCTGGGGGCGCCGAGGGCGGCGAGGTGGAGGCTCAGCTGGGCAAAGGCCGACACCGACGCGTGCTCCATCTGCGCCGAGGCCAGCCAGCGGGCGCCGAGAACGGCGCGCTCCTCGGCGGACAGGTGCTCGGTGCGCGGCGCGGCGCCGTCGCTCCAGCCGTCGCCGGTGGCGAGGGTGGGTAGGTGCGCCTTGGACACGGTCGCGAACAGATACAGCACGCGGCCACCGTAGATCGGCGCGGCGCCGCGCCGGCGGTGAAGTCAGGCAAAGCCTCGCCGGCGATGAACGCGCCGCTACGCGCTCTGCTTCACCGGCGTCGCCTTCAGCGCCGCCTTGCCGTCCTTCACGTACACCGTGAACTTGACCTGGCGGCATCCGGTGCGCGCGACCAGCTCGTCGCGGTTCTTGCGCAGCTTGTCGGCGAACTTCGGGAACGTCACGCCGCCGCTCGCCTCGCCGCACTTGGCCTTGAGGGCGAGGAAGTCGTCGAAGACGCCGCGGAAGTACGCCTCCTCGTCGGCCGAGCCGGGCTCGACGCCGACGTTCGAGATCTCGGCTGACTCGTCGACCGACAGGATGTCGTCGTCGATGGCGCGGCCGCGCGGCGGCCCGCCGGGCGGCGGCGTCCCGGTGCCCGGCACCGGCGGGCGCGGCGGCGGACCGGGCGGACGCGGCGGCGGGGTCTTGGGCGTCGCGGCGATCGGCGGCGCCGCCATTGCCGGCGCCGCCGCCGGCGCCGGCCGCGCCGGCCCGAGGTCGAGGTCCTCGATCGCCGGCACCGGGATCGACCGCGGCGCCGGCTTGGCGCCGCTCCCGCCCTTGTCGCCGAAGCGGAACTCCGACGGCGGCGGCGGCGCGAACGCCGGCTGCGAGCCGCCCGGGCGCGCCACCGGCAGCGCGGTGCCGATCAGATCGGCGGCGCCGAGCGAGCCCTCGGGCGCCGGCCCGAGCAGCTGATCGAGATCCTTGCGCGCGGCCTTGGCCTCGCGCGACAGCTTGTCGATCGCGATGTTCACCGAGCGCGCGATCGATCCGAACTTGCCGTGGTGATCGTCCTCGGCGAGGCGCTCGGCCTCGCCCTTGGCCAGCTTGACCGTGTCGGCGGCGAGGCGGCGCAGCGGCCGATCGGCCTCGAGCACCATCAGCACCATGCCGATGCCGAGCACGAGCACCAGGCCGACGCCGACCAGCACCCACGGGAACGATCCGAACGACAGGTCGTTCTGGCGGACCGCGCCGAGCGTGCCGGCGAAGCCGATCGCGCGCGGCTTCTCGATGAAGACAGTGTAGAACGCGCCCTTCTGCTCGGCCTCACCGGGCAGCCGCGCCACCACCGCCGTGTAGTCCTCCTTGCCGGCGCGCAGGTTGAACGGCGGGTTGGCGGCGCAGTCGCGGCGGACATCGCCCTGGTGCGGCAGCGCCTTGGCGAGCGCCTCGTCATCGAGGACCACCGTCGCCGACGACGCCACCACGTCGCTGCCGACGTAGAAGCCGATGTCGACGTCGAGCGATCCGACCAGCTTGTCGGTGAGCTCCTTGGTCAGCGCGTGGCCGAGCACGACCGCGCCGGTGTAGGCGACCGACGGATCGCGGCGCACCACCGGCGCGGCCGAGACCAGGAACAGCCGGCCCTTCTCGATCCAGAGGTCGTCGCGCAGGTAGCCGGCGAGGGCGTCGTCGACCAGCGGGCGCCCGGCGAGGACGTCGCCGAAGTCGCTCTCGTCGACGCCGACCCGCGCCAGGACGCGCCCCTTGCGATCGATCAGGATCGCGAAGTCGGGGCGGGCGCCCTCGACCGAGCCGATCAGGCGACCGCCGGCGTCGCGGGCGGCGCGGCTGGCGGCGTCGGTGATCGCCTGCGCGCCCGACGCCTGCTCGAGGGCGCCGATCATCTCGGGCGCGCGCGCGAAGGTGCCGGCGAGCTCGACGCGGGTGCGCGCGTTCTCCGACAGGAGGATGCTGACCACGTCGCAGGCGACCACGAGCCGCTGTCGCTCCTCGACGACGCGCGCGCGCTGCGCCGGGCGGGGCATGAGCAGGGCGAGGGTGACCGCGACCGCGGCGGCGATCGCGACCACGAAGAACCAGAGCTTGGACCAGAACACGCGAGCCCCCTACTTGGTGGCGGCCGCCGGCGCCAGGAAGCCGGGCGGAATCTTGGGGTTGACCTCCGCCTTGCCGCGGACGGCGACGGTCTCCTCGTCCCGCTTCACCCAGTCGTCGCGGAACCAGACCCGCACCGTGTAGCTCCCCTCGGGGACGTCGCCGATCTCGAAGCGACCGCTGCCGTCGGCGAGCGCGAAGTAGGGGCTGGGCGCGACCAGGAGGCGGCCGACGAGGTGAGGCGAACCGGGGTCGACGATCGTGATGAGCGGGCCGCCGGTCGCCTTCAGCTCCTTGGCGCCGGTCGGGTTGATCGGGCCGGGCTGGATCAGCTGCGGATCCTGCGTCGCGCGCAGGACCGGCGAGCTGCGGCCGCGGTTCTTGATGATGACCGACGTGCCGGCGACCACCGGCAGCACCGGGTGATCGAACGATTCGCCGATGAGGTCCCAGCTGACCTGGCGCGGCGCGCCGGCGGGGGCGGCGCCGTCCTTGGGGACCAGGACGACCACCATGTAGGGCAGCGGATCGAAACCGCGCACCGGGAGGATCGGGTTCTCGCTGCGATCGAGGAAGCCGCGGCCGCGCTTCTCCAGCGCGCCGCCGCCGCCGGGCGGCAGGTCGATCTTGCCGGCGACGGTGCCGGCGTGAGCGGCGGCCGGAACGGCGACGACCGCGATGGCGAGCGCGGCGGCTCCGATGGACACGTGTGCCATGACTCCCCTGAGTAACTACTCGTGATCGCGATGGTAGAGGCGCGGTCGACCACGCTTCAAGGGACGGGGTCGGCTTTCGCGCCTTGCGGCGCGGGGTGCGCTTTGGTACGAGGCGGCGATGCGCTCGGGCGTTCCGTACATGGCGACGAGCGCCCTCTTCTTCAGCGGGATGGCGGCGCTGGTGAAGCTCGCCGGCCACCGCCTGCCGGCCGAGGAGATCGTCCTCGCCCGCGCCGCGGTCACCCTCGCCCTGAGCTACGCCATCGTGCGCCGCGCCAGCCTCGGCTGGGGCACCCACAAGGGGCGCCTGCTCCTGCGCGGGGTCTGGGGCTCGGCGGCGCTGTTCTGCTACTACGTCGCGCTGACCCGGCTGCCGCTGGCGGAGGCGTCGGTGTTCCATCACACGGCGCCGCTGTTCACCGCGGTCCTGGCCTGGTTCCTCCTCGGCGAGCGCACCGGCTCGCGCACGGCGATCGCCCTCGCGCTCGGCCTCGCCGGCGTCCTGGTCGTGTCGCGGCCGGCCGTCCTCTTCGGCGCCAGCACGCTCGATCCAACCGCCACCGCGATCGCGCTGGCGGGCGCCGGGTTCTCGGCGTCGGCGCTGGTGACCGTGCGCAGCCTGTCGCAGGTCGAGGACCCGCGCGTGATCGTCCTCTACTTCCCGCTGGTGACGCTGCCCCTGGCGATCCCGTGGGCGCTGCGCGTCTGGGTCTGGCCGACCCCGCTCGAGTGGCTCGAGCTGGTCGGCGTCGGCGTCTGCACGCAGATCGCGCAGCTGACGATGACCGAGGGGTTGCGCCGGGAGCGCGCCAGCCGCGCCACCGCCATCGGCTACCTGCAGGTCGTGTTCGCCGTGATCTGGGGCGGGCTCTTCTTCGGCGAGGTGCCCGCGGGTCTGACCGCGATCGGTGCCGCACTGATCGTCGTCTCGACGCTCCTGATCGCGTGGAAGCCGTCGCCGGTCGCCGCCGACGCCGACGACGTGTGATTGCGCGGCACATATGTGGCGCGCGAGGTACTGCGGGAGTGCGCCGCGGCGGCGGCCGGCCGCGACAAGCCGCGGCAAGCACGGCGATCTCCGCGCGGCCGGACCGCGGCAAACGGCTTGCTTCGTGCGAGGGACATGCGCGCGGTCGCTCTCGCCGGGCTGCTCGCCGCTTGCGCGTACCGGCCCGGCTCCTTCACCGGTCCCGAGGGACCGTTCCCCGGCCAGTACGCCACCACCGGCTGCCTCGACGTCGCGGTCGGCGCTGCCGACGACCCGGCCGCCACCGGCCAGGTCGTCGAGCTCCACGTCGCAAACCGCTGCGATCACGCGGTGACGATCGACCTGCGCGCGGTCCGCGCGCGCGGCCGTGACACCGCGGGGCGCGAGCGGGTGCTGGCGGCGTACGACCCGCAGCACGAGATCCGCCCGCTGCCGCTCGAGGCGCGCCAGGTCGCGCGCGAGGTGATCGAGCTGCAGGTCGTGGGCGCGGCGCGGACGCCGCTGGTCAGCGCCTGCCTCGATGTCGCCGCCCTCGGCGGCGCCGCCGGGCCGCGCGAGGTGTGCCTCACCTCGGAGCGGGTGCCATGAGGGCGCGGCGCGCGGTGGCGGCGGCGGGGTTCGCCGGCGCGCTGGTCGCGGCGGCGCGTCCGGTCCAGGCCGGCACATGTGGAGGGAGCGGCGGCGGCGCCGGCGGCGGCTCCGGGAACGGCAGCAGCAGCAACGGAAGTTCGTCGTCGCACTCGAGCGCGGTCGTCTTCGATGACGACGCCATCACGCCGGCCTGCGTCGAGACCAGCGACGTCGTCGGCCGCCAGCGCTGCACCCATTACGGCGAGTGGTCGCTGCGCGGCCGCCTGCCGCGGGTCGCGGTCGAGATCGGGTCGTCGATGCACGCGTTCCGGCTGTCCGGGCTCCACTTCGCCGGCGACGTCCAGCACTCCGGCGGCGGCCGCTTCCCGTACCAGGTCGACGGCCGCGACCTCGGCGGCCGCGCCGTCGCGATCGGCTTCGACTTCCGCCTGCTCGCCGGGGTCGGCCGCCACCTCTACGGCGGCGGCGAGCTGTCGCTCGGCGGCGTCGCCGGCGACGACACCATGTCGACCACGCTGGCGGCGGGGCCGGACATGTCGACCGAGCCGGTGACCCACATCCTCGCCGGCGGCGTCGTCGGCGTGCGCGCGCCGCTCGGGGCGTTCACGGTCGGCGCCGAGCTCCTCGGCGGCACCCGGACCCTGGCCGTCGAGACCCAGAGCCGCTTCCACCTGTGCGAGACCCGCGACGTCGCCTACGACACCGAGGCGGTGGTGCAGCCGCGGGTGCGCGCCGAGGCGTGGCTCGGGCCGTGGCTCAGCCTGGGCGGCTTCGCGGGCGGCGATCTGCTCGGCCGCGGCGAGCGGGCCGCGGGCCTGTTCGTATCGCTGCACGCGCGGGCGTTCGACGGCAGCCGGTAGGTCAGCGGCGCGCGTCGAACGGCTGACCGTGGCCGAGACGCGTGACCGTTTCCAGGCGCAATCGCCCGGGCAACGCGCCCGACGCGAGCACGAGCGCCCGGTCCCGGACCTCGTCGAACGTCGCGTCAGGCATCGTCATCTGCAGCTTGCCGTCCACGAGCGGCGCCGCGATCCCCGCCGTATCCTTGATGACGCCGTCCACGATCAACGCCAGCCGCCGGCCGACGTTGGCGCGCGTGACCTCCGCGAGCTCCTTCGCACCGGCGTCGTCGAGCTCCATGTAGAGCAGCGGCGCCTGGGTCTGCGGATCCGCCATCGCCTCCGCGCGCTCGAGCGACTCCGGCCGCAGCAGCGGCGTACGCCTGACGTAGTAGCTGCGCCAGCTCGCCGGCCGGCCGTCGATGCGCTCGAACACGAGCTCGTGATCGGCCGGGATGTCGACGTTCGCGAGGTACTGCTGGAGCACCTGGCGCCCCGTGATCGCTCCGCGATCGGCGGCGACCAGGTACGCGTAGCGGTACTCGCGATCGGTGCGCCAGGTGTCGGTGTCGACCGCGATGCCGGCGGCGATCGCCTCGGGGTCCGCCGCGGCGCGCGCCGCGACGTCGCGCATGAGCGGCGCGTCGTTGTCGACGATCTTGTGCTCGACCGTGGCCGTGGACACCACCAGGGTGCCGGCGCGGAGCGTGGTCTCCGCGTCGGGAGTCGGCAGGTCCACCACGAGGTGCTCGCCCTCGACCGCGACCGTCGCGGCGATGTGCGCCGCTCCGAGCCGCCTGCGGACGATCTGCGCCGTCTGCTCGAGCGCGGTGCGCTTGTCGGGCGCGTCGACCTCCAGCGAGTACAGGCTGCGCATGCCGTCGACGTGCGGGCCGGCCCTCGGCCGGGCAGGGTGGAGTCGATCGAGGAGGAGGAGCGCCAGGATCGCGACCAGCGCGATCGCGATGACCGCGATCGCGAGCCACAGCCGGGCGCTCGGGGCTCGCCCGATCGCGGCCAGCGCGGTGCGCACGGCGGCCGCCGACGCCGGGCGCCGGTCGCGCTGCTTGGCGAGGAGATCGCGCACCAGCGCCGCGAGCGGCAGTGGCACGTCGGCGCGCGACGCGCGCAGGTCCGGTGGCTCGTCGTTGGCGTGCCGCGCCAGCATCTCGTTGGTGGTCGTGGCCGCGAAGGGGCGACGTCCGGCGAGCATCTCGTACGCGACCAGCCCGACCCCGTACAGGTCGGTCCGGACATCGGCGCGCTGGCACTGGATCACCTCCGGCGCCATGTACGCCGGCGTTCCCTTCATCGACGTCGTGTGGTCGATCGAGACGGCGCCTGCGGCGATCGCCTCGACGTCGTCGACCCGGGCCAGCCCGAAGTCCATGAGGACGACCCGCCCGTCGGGGCACAGCATGATGTTGCCGGGCTTGATGTCGCGATGGATGACCCCGCGCCCGTGCGCCTCGTCGAGCGCGTCGACGAGCTGACGCAGGATCGTGATCGCGTCGGCGACCGGCAGCGCCCCGCGCGCGATCCTGGCGGCGAGGGTCTCGCCCTCAAGGAGCTCCATGACGATGAAGGCGATGCCGCCGTCCTCCTCGAGGTTGTACGTGCGCGCGATGTTGCGATGCGTGATGCCCTGCAGCGTCCGCACCTCGTCGCGCAGGCGCGCATGCAGCGCCGGGTGCGCGAGCCGCCCGACCGTCTTCAGCGCGACCGGGTGATCGAGCCGAAGATCGTGCGCGGCATAGACAGCGCCCATGCCGCCGGCGCCGAGCCAGCGCTCGACCCGGTACCGGCCGAGCAGGATGCGTCCCGGCGCCACGCCTTCGGGCGCGATCGCGCACGCTCGCGTTCCGCGGTCATCGGTGGCGGTGTCGGCCTCGGCCTCGACCGTCGCCAGTGCGGCCTCGCGGATCATGGCCGCATGCTAGCCACGGCGCTCCGGGGTCCACGCGGCGTGCCGACGTTTGCCGCTTCCGGCCGCACGATCATGCCGGCGTCCCGGCGACCGTGCGCCGCGACGCAAGTCGTGGCAATGGGCGGCCCATGAACCTTCGGGGCCCGGTCGGCGCGTTGGTGAGAGGATGACCACCAAGCTCCTCGGAGCCACTTTGCTGGCGCTCTCGACATCCTTCTTCCTCGCGTGCGGTGGCTCGGCGTCGCGCCAGGACACCGCCAAGGGCACCGAGACCGCCTGCACCGGCGACGGCGCCGAGTTCACCCCCAAGTTGATCGGCGCCCACTGCTGCGATGGCCTGAGCCCGATCGCGGACTCGCACCCCGACGAGACCGGGACCTGCACCCAGCTGCCGCCCGACGCGCTGATCTGCGCCGACTGCGGCAACGGCGCGTGCGGCCCTGGTGAGAACGTCTGCAACTGCCCGGCGGACTGCGCGGAGTAGCGCTCCGCGCGGGCCCTTAGCTGGAAGAGGTCGGCACGGGTAGCCCGGGGTCGTCGCCAAGCGCCGGTCCCGGCCGCTCGCGAGTGCCGACCAGGCCGTGCCGCCGCCACCCGGTCGTGAGCAGCCACACCGTCGGGAAGGCGACCGGTAGGATCTCGTCGCCAGGGCGCAGCCGGGTCAGGTCGCGGCGATCGCGCCAGCCGTCGAAGCCGGCCGCCGACGAGTACGGATCGAGCGCCTGCGTCGTGCCGCGATCCTCGCCGTGGTGGCGCCAGTTGTTGAGCACGTAACGGACCGCGTTGCGCACCCGGCGCGGCGACGTGAGGATCTCGGGGTGATAACGGTCGGCGAAGACCTGGCCGCCGCTACGCCCCAGCCGGGCGTTGATCTGCCGGGCGCAGGAGATCTGGAAACCCTGCATGCCGCGGGCGAGGGCACGCTCGTTATCGGCCTCGACGATGAGGTGGATGTGGTTGGCCTGGATCGAGACGTGGCAGATGCGGAAGTCGGTGCGCCGCACCGTCACCGCAAGCGCCGAGCGGACCGCCTGGTACACGCGCCGTCGCCGTAGCCGCCCGATCGCCGCGACCGTGCGCAGCGTGACGTGGACCGGATGCTGCGCCTCCAGGTGCGGCCGCCGCTTGTGGCGCTCGCTCGAGCGCGGCCCGCGCGGTGGCCGCCCCGCGCCGGGGCGCTTGCCGCCGCGGCTGCGGAAGGGGAGTGGCTGCTGGCGAGACCGAGCCATATGAATTCGCCGATATCATTGTCAATGACCGAAACGCAAGCGGCGAAGGCACGATCTACGCAATATCATGTGCTCCATTCGGACAGCGGGCACTAGCGCGGCCACGCCAGCCAGATGGCAAGCGCGGTTGCCAGCAGGACGGGC
>Ga0075429_100000969_pt1 | contig 22778 bp, 18 predicted proteins | sample RhiMetdeltSRZDD3_FD_75295 | JGI IMG/M metagenome (GOLD analysis project Ga0075429, IMG submission 75295) | Populus rhizosphere microbial communities from Tennessee, USA - Rhizosphere MetaG P. deltoides SRZDD3 | ecosystem: Host-associated > Plants > Roots > Rhizosphere > Soil | place: USA... | reverse complement strand
CGCTCGCGCGCGAGCCGCAATACCAGCGCCGCGGCCGCGGCGTCTTCGACCGCCACTCCCACGGACTTGTAGAGCGTCAGCTGGGCCGCGTCGGCGCGGCCCTGGCGCGCGCCGGCGCGGCCCTGGCGCGCGCCGGACACGAGCTCGCCCAGCTCGGCGTGTACGTGCGTCGCATCCATGAGCCCGTCGCGTATCGGCCAGAGCAGGTCGTTCGATCCGCCCGGCGGTGGCGCGAGCGCGGCGGCGCGTGACTCGACGACGAGCAGCGCCGCGGCGACCGTCTCACCGTCCACCTCGCGTCCCGCGGTGTTGTATCCGACCGAGTTGACATGTGTTCCCTCACGCAGCCAGTCGCGCCGCACGACCGGCTCAGCGCTGTGCGTGCACGCGCAGACCACGTCCGCCGCGCGCACGGCCTCCGCGAACGACGCCGCTCTTGCCGCGATGCCGGTCTCTGCGGCGATCTGGCGCGCGAGTGCCGAGGCCTTGGCCATGTCGCGGGCACCGACGACGATCTCGCGGAAGGGGCGCACACGCGGCAGCGCGCGCAGGTGCGCGCGCGCCTGCACGCCGGCGCCCAGCACGGCCAGGGTCGCCGCGTCGCGTCGCGCGAGCAGATCCGTGGCGAGCGCGGAACCGGCGGCGGTGCGCGCGGCGGTGATCGCCTCGCCGTCCATCAGCGCGGCCGGGGATCCGGTGTCTGGGTCGAACGCGACGATCACAGCCTGGTGCGTCGGCCGATCCGTGTTGCGCGGGAAGAGCGACACGAGCTTCGTCGTGAGAGCACCGGCACCGGGGAGGTACGCCGGCATGACCGCGAGAAGTCCGTCCCGCTCGGGCACGAGCGCCGCGATGCGCGTGGGCATCGAGGCGCGTCCGGCGGAGAGGTCGGCGAGCGCCGCCGCGACCGCGGCGCGGAGCGCGTCGGGATCGAGGAGGGACTCGACCTCGCGCTTGTCCAGAACGAGCATCCGCGGATGCTAGAGCGTGGTGACCTCGCGTCGGCCGATGCTGACCGGCCCGATGCGGATGCGTGCGCTGAACACCTCGGTGCTCACGATGAAGCCGATGAAGATGAGCAGGACGCCGAGCAGCTCGCCGAGGAAGAACGACCACGTGATGCCGAAGCGGTTCAGGCCGCTGGTGATCCCGGGAATGAATCCGCCGAGGGCGATCAGGAGCGTCGCCGGTACACGTGAGTGGAGCTGGCCGCGCGCGAGCGCCGCCGCTGCCAGCGGCAGCGACGCCAACAGGTTGATGACGATCGCCGTCGCGCCGTAGACCTGCGCGATGACCGGCGGAAGCGCGCGTCCGCGCAACAGCTTGCGCTTCGGCATGAAGACGTAGGCCGAGAAGAGCGCGCCGAACACCAGCGTGAACGCCCCGGCGATGTTGAATGGGCCCGAGAGCACGCGGATGTGGCCGGGGATGGCCGCGCCGATGGGCACGCCGGTCTCCGGATCGAGGGCGTAGCCGGGTTCCGCGATCGTCGCGCCGAGCACGAGCACGGTGACCGCGATGGACGCGACGGCGAGGAAGGCCATGGTGACGTGGCCGACGAGCTCGCGCCGCCGCCACGTGACGAAGGCGATGACCGCCGCCGAGATTGTCGCGAACGCGATGACGAGGGCGACCGCGCTCTCCGGAGCGGGATGGCCCTCGCGGATGAGGCGCGCCTGGCTGAGGATCGCGAACAAGCCGCCGACGAAGATCGTCGTCGCGACGAAGTAGCCGAAGCGCGTCCGCGCCAGGAGATACACGGTGCCCATGCCGAGGTACGCGGCGACAAAGAGCGCGCCGATCAGGTACCAGGCGCGATAGAGCGGCTCGCTCCAGCCGAATGCGCTACCCCAGAACTCGGTGCCCGCGCTGACGCCGTACCAGACGAGCCCGAGCGCCCAGACGAGCTGGAAGCTGCGTCGGCGCTGGGTCCACTGCGCGAAGACGAGCGCGGCGAAGACCAGGCTCACGGCTGACGACGCCAGCGGGAGGAGCACGTTCGGGTGCACGCCGGCAGGCTCGGGGCGGCCGGGGAGAGTGGTCAAGCCGAGTGCCGAGATTGACCGAATTAGTCGTATCTTTTCTGTGTATGTGTCGCAGCATCAAGACGCTCCGTGGAACAGCTCCCGCGACCGACGAGGAGGTTCGGGCGGCGGCGCTCCAGTTCGTCCGGAAGATCAGCGGTTTCAGGGCTCCCGCGCCAGCGAACGCCGAGGCGTTCGATGCCGCCGTCGAGGAGATCAGGGCCTCCTCCGAGCGGCTCCTGCACCGGCTTCCGGCCAAAAAAGCCCGTCCAGCGTCTAGGCAAACTGACGTATAGCGCCTAATCAGGCCGTTTCGCGGGCCCCCCTCCCCGTTAGAGGGATAGACAGGCCAGTTAGCACAGCCACACTTCCATCAACTGGCCTAACCGACGGCGGCCGGCTTTTGGAGGCAAGGGTAAATGACGGTCCTGCGTAAATCGCTCTATGTGGTGCTCGCGGCTCTCCTGGTGGCGAGCTGCGGTGGAGCCAATCCGATCGCGAGGCCGACGGACGACCCGCTTGCGGGCACATTCGTGCTCAAGGGGGGCGGCGGAGCGCTCGACGCCGTGCGGCCGCTCACCGCAGCGTTCACCGCGATGCATCCGACCGTCATCTGGCAGGGACTGGACGACATCGGGTCTGACGCGGGCGTGAAGCTCACGATCGAAGGCCAGCTCGATCTCGGCTTCATCAGCCGCGATCTGAGGGCTGCCGAGAAGGGCACCGTCGAGACGATCCCGATCGGCGCATCGGGTACCGGCGTCGGCGTCAACACGACGAACTCCGTCAAGGCGCTGACCAAGGATCAGGTCGCGAAGATCTTCACTGGCCAGATCACCGACTGGAAGGACGTCGGCGGGACGCCCGGCAAGATCCGTGTCCTGCTGCGCGAGCCCGAGTCATCCACGCGTTCGGCCTTCGAGTCGTACTTCTTCGGCTCGACGAAGCCCGTCTACTCCAAGGACGCTATCGAGGTGTTCCAGATCGATGAGACCCTGAAGGCGCTCGGCTCATTCAAGGACTCCATCGGCATGATGACGATGAATGCGAAGGCCTTCAGCACGGCCGACGTGCGCATGCTCACCATCGACAACATCGCCGCGACGCGCGACACGCTTGCGGACGGTACCTACCCGATCCGCCGTCCGCTCTACTTCGTCGCGCACACGGACCCCGCCAAAGTGAAGCCAACGGTCAAGGCCTTCCTGGACTTTGTGAAGGGTCCGGAGGGGCAGAAGATCCTGGCCGGCCTCTAGGCGGCCAGCGTGCGATTCCTCAGCCAGCTCCTCGCGCCGAGCCTCCTTCGCGCACTCGTCGGTCGGACGGTCGCGGTGGCGGTCGGTGCGTTGCTGGTGCTCGCCGCCGTCGCGCTCTACGAATCGAACGATCTCATCGCGACGCAGTTCGAGGACGAGGCCAACATCGTCGCGCAGGCGGCGCACAAGGACATCCTCGACCAGGCGACGCTGATGCTGCGGCAGGCGTCGCTGATCGCCGGTCTTGAAACGACCCGCGAGCTGACCGCCGGTCGCGACCGCGCCCGGATCGAGGCTTTCCTTCTGCCGCAGAAGTCACGACTGGACGTGACCTTCATGAACGTCGCGGATCTCGACGGCGTTCTCATGGGCGGCGGGCAGGACTTCGAGCCCGGGGCGACCCTCAATCCCGAGCTGGTCATCGCCGCCAAAGCTCAGTCACAGCAGTCGTGGGTGCTCACGGACGAGGCCGGGCGCGGGCTCGTCATCCGCGCGATCTGGGTGATCCGTGGCAGCGAGCAGGAGAACATCGGCTACGTCGAGCTGGGCTCGGTGCTGGGCGACGAGTACTTGAAGCTCATCAGCACGAAGAGCGACGCCCACCTCGCGCTCGTCTGGAACGGCAAGGTACGGGCGTCGACCACGCCGATCTCGGAGGACGCGTCATTCCCGACGGTCGAGCAGGTCGACAGCGCGCCGCGGGACGTCTACGCGCAGAACGTGAGACTCGGCGACGCGAACTACTACGGCATCTTCCAGGTCGTGCGCGCGCAGCGTGGGAATCCCCCGATCCTCGCCGTGATGCTCCCGCTCGCGGGTATCGAATCGGCGCAGCGCACCTTGCTGGTGATCCTGTTCGTGCTCGCGGCCGGCCTCATCGGCCTGGTCACGTTCTTCGCCTACCGCTCGGCCGCGGTCATGACCAGGCCGCTGCAGGACCTCGCCGCAGCGGCGCAGCAGATCGAGGCGGGCGATCTCGGCGTACGGATCCGCCAACGGTCGCAGCACGAGATCGGCACGCTCGAGCGCGCGTTCGACACGATGGCGCGCTCCCTGAGCGAACGCGAGCGCGCGCAGCAGGAATATCTGGCCGAGGTGCGCACGGTGAACGAAGTGGCCGACGCGGTCGTCGGCGTCACGGATCGCGAGCGCATCTTCGCCGAATCGCTATCGCGCATGGTCGCGCTGTTCCACGCGGACGGCGCCTCGATCGTCATCCGCGAGGACGCCCCCGGCTCACCGGCCGGCTCGGGTGGCCGGCTGATCGCGCCGACGACGATCGGCGTCGACGCCGAGACAGCGGTGATGCTCGCGACGCGCGTGCTCGTGAATCCCGTGTACGACCCGAACCAGATCCAGCACCTGCACGTCCCGCAGAGCCCGCTGCCGCACGTCGCGCACATCCCCCTGTCGGCGCGCGGGCGCGCCGCGGGTCTCCTCTCCGCGTACTTCAAGGCGCCGCGCGAGATCACCGACACCGAGGCGCGCGCGCTCCGCACCATCGCTCGCCTCGTGAGCGTCGCGAAAGAGAACGCGGATCTCGTCAATGAGCTGAAGGACAACAACCTCCAGCTCGAGCGCGCGAACCGGCTCAAGAGCGAGTTCCTCGCGTCAGTGAGCCACGAGCTGCGCACGCCGATGAATGCGATCATCGGCTACACGAAGCTGATGCTGGACGGGCTCGATGGCGATCTGACCGAGCAGCAGACCGCCGACCTCGAGCGCGTCGTACAGGCCGCGGACAATCTGCTCGGCCTGATCAACGGCTTGCTCGACCTGGCGAAGATCGAGGCCGGCAAGATGGAGCTCAACGCCGAAGAGGTCGACATCCCGCTCGTCATCGACGATGTCATCGAGCTGATGCGCGCGGGCGCCGACGCGAAGTCCCTCAGCATCCGTGCCGACGTCGCGAGCACGCTGCCCACCGCCTGGGCCGATCGTGCGCGGATCCGACAGGTGCTGGTCAACCTGGTCGCGAACGCGGTCAAGTTCACGGAACATGGCGGCGTGACGATCCGCGGGACCATCGTCGACGGTTGGATCACGATCGCGGTCGTCGACACGGGCGTTGGGATCCCGCCCGAGGCGCAGACCTACATCTTCGACGAGTTCCGTCAGGTCGACGCCTCGACCACGCGCCGGTACGGCGGCACCGGACTGGGTCTCGCCATCTCGAAGCGACTCATAGCCCTGCACGGCGGCCGCATCTGGGTGGAGAGCACGGTCGGCGCGGGCAGCACGTTCCTGTTCACGTTGCCCGTCCGGGTCCGCGCTGCGGCTCTGCCGGAGGGCAGTCTCGCCGGGACCGCGGCCAGGTCATGAGCGTCGCACGGGTCGGCGCGGCACGCGTGCTCGTCATCGAGGACGAGGCGAACAATCTCGACGTCGCGCAGCGCATCATTCGCGCGGCCGGGCACGAGGCGTTGATCGCTATGGACGGCCAGAGCGGCCTCGACGTCGCAAGGGCTCAGCGCCCCGACGCCATCCTCGTCGACCTGCTGCTGCCGCGCGTCGACGGGTGGACCGTCACGCGCCTGCTGCGCGAAGAGGCCTGGGCCGCTCGCATCCCGATCATCGCCGTGTCGGCTCTCGCGATGCAGCAGGACCGCCAGCGGGCGATCGACGCCGGCTGTGATGACTTCGTCTCCAAGCCCTATGCGCCGGCGGAGCTGCGCGCGGTGCTTGCTCGTTTCCTCCCCGAGAACGCGCCTGTGACCGTCGGGACCCGGCGAGCCGACACGGCCGCGGCGCCGACCGAACGCCTGGGCACGGTGCTCGCCGTCGACGACGAGCCCGCCAACCTCGATCTCATCTCGCGCCGGCTTGCGGCGCTTGGCTGTGCGGTGTTACGCGCATCCAGTGGCGAGCAGGCGCTCGCGATCGCGGACCGGGAGCGCCCGGACCTCATCCTTCTCGACGTGATGATGCCGGGCATCGACGGCTGGGAGACGTGCCGTCGGCTCAAGTCGAACGAGCGGACAGCGGCGATCCCGGTGATCTTCGTTACGGCGAAGGACCAGACCGACGATGTGGTCACCGGCTTCGAAGCGGGCGGCGTCGACTACGTCGCCAAGCCCTTCGAGCCCGTCGAGCTCGCGGCCCGGGTGCGCAGCGCGCTCTTCACCAAGCGTCTGCAGGACCAGCTGCGCGCCAGCAACGAGGAGCTCCGGAAGGTCGAACGCTCGCGGCAGGAGCTGATCGGCATGCTCGGCCACGACATCCGGAACCTCGCGAACAGCGTCGTCGCCTTCCTGCAGCTCGTCGGGATGGGACAGCTGGATCCCTCGCGGCCCGAGTTCGCCGAGCTGCTCGGGCTTTCCGAATCGAACGTCAGCGAGATGCTGCGGATGGTCAACGCGCTACTGGACGTGTACAAGCTCGAGGAAGGTCGTCTCGAGGCGGTGCCGCAGGCGATCCGCCTGGAAGAGCTCGCCCGCAAGAGCGTTTCCCAGGTGAAGCCTGAAGCTCGTGCGAAGAACATCACGGTCACGAGCGAAGTCGGCGATGCCACTGTGTTCGTCGACGATGGACTGGTCGTCCGCGTGCTCACGAATCTGCTCGCGAACGCGGTCAAGCACACGCCCACGGGAGGCAAGGTCCACATCGAAGCGCGGAAGGCCGACGAGGGTACGGACTTCGTACTCGTCCGCGTGTCCGACACCGGGCCAGGCATCACGAGCGCGGACGCTCCCAACGTCTTCGACCGTTTCTACCAGGGCGGCACCGGACGGAGCCGTGGTGGCACGGGGCTCGGTCTCGCGTTCTGCCGGCTGGCGGTCGCGCTGCACGGTGGGACGATCCGTGTCGCGAACCCGGGTCAGCCCGGTGCGATGATCGACTTCACCCTTCCGGCCGCGGCCGCGGACCACGTGGCGGTGTCGGTATGAAGAACCCGAGCATCGTCCTCGACTCCGGCAGCGACACGGCACGACGCAACGAGCACCGCTTCCTGGTCAACGAGTCCGTCGCGCGTTTGGCCCTTCGTACCAGTGGCACCTACCTCGGACTGGACCGCGACGACCGGCCGTATCAGTGGTCGACCACGGCATACCTCGATTCGTACGGTTGGGGCGTGTTCCGGGCGGCGGAGGCGGGGAAGGCGCTCCAGCTCCGGGTCCGCGAGTATCACCGAACGCGGCCAAGTCAGATCCTCGCCGGCGAGACGGTCTACTTCGAGATGAAGGACGACTCCGCGAGCACGTCTTTCAAGGAGCGCTACGAAGTGCCGACGGCGTCCCTCCCCGCGTATCTCCGCGGCGAGCAGAAGCTACCGCGCGACGAGAACGGCCTCGTCGAGCGAGCCGACAGGACGATCGCGGGCGGCGTGCGGCCCGTCGTTGTGACGCAGTACAACCGGATCGCGTACTCCGCCCCGGATGGCAGCATGCGCATCACCGCCGATCACAACCTCATGTACCTGGCCGTGCCATGGGTCGCGAACGTCGCGAGCTCGATGCCCTGCCGCATCGGACCGGTGATCGCGCGCGAGCCGGGTGTGGTGATCGAGGTGAAGTGGTTCCGCGAGCTGCCGCGCTGGGCCGACGAGCTCTACTCCTACATCAAGGATCACATGGTCAACGAGCGGCCATCCAAGTTCGTCGTGGCGATGCGGCACCTCCTCGGCGAGGAGCAGAAGGACCTCGAGCCATGAATCTCGCAGTGTCCTCCCTGCCGGGTGCCGCCAAGACCGCGACGAGCGTCGTGATCGTCGAGGACGATCCCGCCTCGGCCGACGTGCTCCAGCGCCGCCTCCAGGCCAACGGCATGAAGGTCGCGGTCGGCAAGGACGGCGGCGAGGGCCTCGCGCTCGTGCGCCAGGTCGTCCCGGACCTCGTGCTTCTCGACGTGATGCTCCCGGACACCGACGGCTATGACGTCTGCCTTCGCATCAAGAGCGACGGCGCGATCGCTCACATCCCGGTGATCTTCCTGTCCGCTCGGGGTGAGGTCGTCGACAAGGTGCGTGGCCTTTCCTGCGGCGCCGCGGATTACGTGACGAAGCCGTGGAACGCCGCCGAGCTGCTGGCGCGCATCGACGCGGTGCTCCTGCAGTCCCGCAACGCACGACCGCCGCGGCTGGAGCCGGAGGTGCTGCGTCCGCAGCGCGCTCGACCGATCGCATCGGTCGCGCTGAAGGACCAGGCGCGGCGCGCCACCGCCGAAAAGCTGCTCGCCGCCAAGTTCGATATCGCGAGCAACGGGTCGGAGGCGGTCGACCTCGTCCTCGTCGACGAGGGAGTGACACCGGACGACGGTCTCGCCGATGCGGGCACGGCCATCCTCGTCGTCGCGAGGGGGTCGGAGACACCCGCGACCGAGTTCGCGCGCCTGGACGGCGATCTTGCGCGACACGCGGAGCTCCTCGTCCGCGAGATGCGCCTCGTGCGGGACATGGGCGCCGCCGCGGACGCGCTGATCACGCTCGCGACGTCGCTCGAGGCGCACGACCGGTTGATGATGGGTCACGGCGAGCGCGTGGCCGGGCGTGCCGTCCAGATCGCCGAGGTGCTCGGCCTGGATCAGGTCGCGATCGGCACGATCCGTCTCGGCGCGCTCCTTCGCGACGTCGGCTACGCCAAGCTGCCACCGCCGATCGTGCACAAGGCGGGCGAGCTCTTGCCGCACGAGCGCGAGGCGATCGAGCGGCATCCGCTGCTCGGCGAGGAGCTGCTCAAGCACGTGACGCCGCTCGCGTCGATCCTGCCGATCGTCCGCTGGCACCACGAGCGTCTCGACGGTCAGGGGTACCCCGACCATCTTCCCGCTGAGAAGATCCCGCTCGAGGTGCGCATCGTGAGCGTCGCCGATCGGTTCGAAGCGCTGCTCGTCGATCGTCCGGACCGCGCCGCGGTGTCGGAGCAAGAGGCCGTGCGCATCATGCAGGGCGCCGTGGCGCGCGGCGAGCTGGATCCGGCCGTCGTCGCCGCGCTCGGTGCGCAGGTGCGTACCGCTGTCAGCCGGGACGTCGAGCAGTGAGCGACACGATCCGCGTGATGATCGTTGACGACGAACGGCTCTTCGCGGAGCTGCTGCGCGTCGCCATGCGCTCCGCCGAGGACATCGACGTCGTCGCCGTTGCACACGACGTGCGGAGCGCGATCGCCGCGCTGGACGAAGCGCGCCCCGACGTGGTCCTCGCGGACTACCACCTGCCCGACGGCACGGGAGCCGAGCTGGCGCGCGCGGTGCGCCTTGCGCAGCCGCAGGCCGCGATCGTCGTGCTCACCGGCGACCCAAGCGCCGCCACGCTCGCGGACGTCGCGCGGTCCGGCGCGGCCGGACATCTCACGAAAGAGCGCGGCTTCGGTGACGTCGTTGGCGCGGTACGCGCCGCTGCGGCGGGCGAGGTCCTCTTCTCGTCGAGCGAGCTGCAGCGACTGCTGCTCTCCGAGCGCAGCGAGCCCGCGACCGCGACCGAGCCGCTCACGCCACGCGAGCTCGAAGTGCTTCATCTCCTCGCCAGCGGCGCAAGTACTGCCGCCGCGGCGGCGTCGCTCGGTATCTCCACCGCGACCCTCCGCGCGCACGTGCAGGCGGTGCTCCGCAAGCTTGGCGCGCACTCCCGCCTGGAGGCGGTCGCCGAGGCCGCGCGCCTCGGTCTGGTGACCCTCGATTCGTGGACGCGACGAGGGCCGACCTCCCCGCGCGGGGGGAAAGTGCTCGCTCGTGGGGCCTAACTCCCCACGGAGGGGGGTCAAGTGACGCGCGACCCGTCTACCATCCGACGAATGGCAAAGCTGCTCATCGCTGACGACCTCGTGCCTATCCGGCAGATGGTCCGCATCACCCTGTCGACGCAGGGCTGGACGATCCTCGAAGCCAAGAACGGCACCGAGGCGCTCGATCTCGCTCGCTCGGAGAAGCCGGATCTTGTCCTCCTCGACGTCGACATGGGGCCCGGGCCGAATGGCTTCGAGGTCTGCCGGCAGCTCAAGTCCGAGCCCGGAACGAAGGACATCCCCGTCGTGATGCTCACCGCGCACGAGAGCGAGACCGACAAGAAGACGGGGTTCTCCGTCGGCGCGACGCAGTACCTCACCAAGCCCTTCGGACCCCTCGAGCTCATCGACACCATCCGCGGGATCCTCGCGCTCAGCTGATCCGGCGATGTCAGAGGAAAAGCCCGAGCGGATGTCGGTCGAAGTGATCGAGGTCTCTCCCCGCATCGTCGTGCCGTCCGCCAGCTCGACGGTCGCCGGGGAGGTCTTTCGCCAGCTCCTGCAGCAGGCGATCCGCGTCGCGGATCAAGCGAACTCGCAGGCCGTTCGCATGGCGAGCGACTTCGCGGAGGTGTACCGGCGCGAGCAGGCCGTCCGGATCGAGTACGAAACGAAGCTGCGCGAGATCCGGTTGCTGGAACGACAGAGCACGCGTTACGCCGAAGACCTCGCGACGATGCTGCGGAGCGAGCGCGAGCGCGGCGAGCAGCTCGAGACCGCCCTCGAGGCCGAGCGCGTCGCGAACGAGGAGCTCCGGCGCACCGGCCTGCAGGGCATCAGCCACCTGCTTCTCGCCGCGACGATCAAGGACCAGACCACCGGCGCGCATCTGTTGCGGGTTCGCAAGTACGTCGAGGCGATCGGGACGCGTCTCGGTCTACCGGCGCAGATCGTCGAGGAGTTCGGTTACTCGAGCGTCATGCACGACGTCGGCAAGATCCACACGCCGGATCACATCCTTCAGAGCGAGCACCGTCTCTCCCCGGAGGAATTCGAGGTCATCAAGCAGCACTGCATCGATGGCGAGGTCATGCTCGGCTCGGCGCGCTTCTTCGAGACCGCGCGGGCGATCGCGCGCGAGCACCACGAGCGGTGGGACGGGCGCGGCTATCCAGACGGAAAGAAGGGCGACCAGATCTCGCTTGCCGCGCGGATCGTGTCGGTCGCCGACGTCTTCGACGCGCTCACGTCGAAGCGTCCGTACAAGACGGCGTGGACGATCGAGGAAGGGATGGCCGCTGTCATCGCGGGTTCCGGCGCGCAGTTCGATCCCGAGGTCGTGGCGATCTTCCAGGCGCTCCAGGCCGACGGCAGCATCGAGCGCGTCAGGCAGGAGGTCGCGACCGCGGCGCTCGACTAAGCCTGTGTCCCGTCCACGCCAGAGCCCCCGCCCGTCAGGTCCTCTTCGCCTCGGATGAACGAAGCGCCGATGAAAGCCAGGGCCGCGACCGAGCCGACGAAGAGCCACGCGGCCCAGAAGCCGAGGGTCTGCACGGCGAATCCCATCGCAGGCGCGCCGATCATGACTCCGGCCGTGCCGCCGATCGCGGCCAGACCCTGTGCCGCGCCAGGGGCGGCGGGGAGCGATGCCGCGGCGGTGTTGAACACCGCGGAGTAGGGAAGACCAACCCCGATCCCCACGAGGACCGCTCCGGCGAGCGCCACCGCCAGGGGTCGCTCGGGGAGAGCGAGCAGGGCGACACCGGCGACGATCGCGAGATCGCCGATTCGCATCACGCGGCGGGTCGGGACGTGCTCGCGCGCGAGCAGAAAGCCGCCGAGCGGCCGCGCCAGCACCGCGAGGACCAGCAGCAGCGAGCCGAGCAGCCCCGACAGCTCGAGCGGCAGACCGAACTCGCGCAGGAGGTACACGGTGATCCAGGTGGCCGATGCGATGCCCATGCCGAAGCCCGCGGCGTGCTGCAGGCTCGTCCACCAGCAGTTCGGGCAGCGGAGCGCATCACGAATGTTCCCCGGTCGGACCACCGGCGCGACAGGCGGCGCCGCCAGCCACGCCGTGGCGGCCGCTCCGACGAACGCAGCCTCCGCCCAGAACGCGCCGCGCCAGCCGCCGAGGGCCGTTGCGAGCGGTGGCATCGCGACAAGCGCGACCGCGCTGCCGAGCGGGAATCCACCGCCGTACAGACCGAGCGCGAAGTGATTGCGCCGGCCGCCGTAGAGCCCGGCGAGATAGCGCGCGCCGGCGACGAATGCGAGCGCCGAGCCGACGCCCTGCGCCACCTTGGCTGCGAGGGCGACCCAGTAGATGGGTGCGGCCGCGAACACGACCGTCCCGGCAGCCGATACCGCAAGTCCGCCGACGACCATGCGTTTCGGACCGATCCGGTCCGCAAGACCGGTCGTCAGCAGCGTCGCGGCCATGTACGCGCTGAAAAGCGCAGTGGAGAGCAGCCCCGCGCCCAGGTCGTCCAGGCGGAAGTCCGCGGACACGAGCGGAATGAGCGGCGCGTGATCGGCGTACGTGAAGCCGAACGCGACAGCGGCCAGCGCAAGGAGGGCGACGCCCAGGCGCACGCGCCGAAAGGTAGGGGAACGGGGCAACGTGCCTGTACCCCATTGCGCCAGCCAGCCCGTCATGATTACATCCTTGCTACAATTACAGGAGGCGGGAAATGGGCACAAACGACGAGCTAAGGGGCTGGTTCGCCGGCCGGCTCCCGAAGGACTGGTTCACCGGAGCGCCGGACGTGCGCGCCGACCGCGACGAGATCTGGGTCATCGGAACGCTCGGCGACGTGGCACTGCCAGGCGACGCGGGTCCGGAGGCTGCCAATGCGGCGCGGATCGGCCGCATCAAGCAGTTCCGCGAGGACACTCGCGAGCTACGCATGCAGATCTCGGAAGAGGCCGGGCAGAAGTTCGGGCGCAAGGTGTCGTGGGGTGTTCGCTGTGGTGACGTCCGCGAGATGTTCACCCACCTCGCTGTCCCGGCGATGACACGGCTGCGGCTACCCGAGCGCGAAGTGCTTGATGCGCTCGTCGACTCAGGGGTCGCTCGGAGCCGCGCGCATGCGCTCGCGTGGTGCGTGCGACTGGTGCAACAGAACCAGGGCGAATGGCTGAAGGAGCTCAAGGCAGCGATCGAGAAGGTCGGCGCGGTCCGCCAGCAGGGACCGATGAACTGAGAGTGGCCACCCAGGTCGAGCGCCCGACCGCCGACACCGACCCCGCCAGCGCGCTCCTCGACGCGTACTCGCAGGCCGTCATCCGCGTCGTCGAGCGTGTCGCGCCGGCGGTCGCGCACGTGCGTCGTGGCCGCGGCGACGGAAGCGGTCTGGTGATCGCTCCGGACGGCTACGTGCTGACCAACGCCCACGTTGTGGACGGCGCGGCGGAGGTGGAAGTGACGTTCGCCGAAGGCGCGACCTATCGCGCTCCGGTCGTCGGCAGCGACGCCGCCACCGATCTCGCGCTCGTGCGCGTGCTCGGCCCATCGCTTCACGCGGCCGAGCTGGGCGACTCGGACGCGCTGCGCGTTGGCCAGCTCGTCATCGCGATCGGCGACCCGCTCGGCCTTCAATCCACCGTGACGACGGGGGTCGTCAGCGCCCTGGGACGTTCGCTGCGCGCGAAGGACGGCCGGATCATCGAGAACGTCATCCAGACCGACGCCGCGCTCAACCCCGGCAACTCGGGTGGCCCGTTGGTCGACACGCACGGCAAGGTCGTGGGTGTGAACACCGCGATCAGCGCGATGGCGCAGGGCATTGCGTTCGCGATACCCGCCGCGACCGCGCGACTGGTCGCGACGGCGCTCATCCGCGATGGCCGCGTTCGTCGCGCCTATCTCGGCATCTCCGGCGCGCCGACGCCGATCGGCAAGCAGCTGTCGCATTCGCTCGGACTCAGCGCCGTGTCGGGCATTCGGGTCCTGGAGGTCACAGCGAACTCGCCGGCCCGGCACGCCGGCGTCCGTGAGGGTGACATTCTCGTTGCGCTCGACGGGGCCGCGCTCGCGACGCTATCTGATCTGCAGCGTGCCCTCGGGGCGGAGCGCGTCGGAGCCCCGACGCTGTTGACCGCGATCCGTCGCGGCGAACGCGTCGTTCTGAGCGTCACACCCGAAGAGGCGCGCTAGCAGCCAGTTCGCGCGTTCAGGTCCGTCGACTCGCCTCGAGCGCCGAATAGGTCGAGACGCAGTACGGAACCAGATAGGTGAGAGCGACCTTTACGGCGAGAGTGAGGGTGAGCTCGCCGCGCAGAACCGCGTCGAGCTGGTTGATCCCGAAAAGGATCGTTCCAACGACGAGCGCGACGACGAGCGCCCGGTCACGCACGCGTGGATGGACGATCGCGTGCCTCAGGCATCGCGCCTCGTGGCCGCCGCCGGCGGCCGGGAACGCGTAAGGCGCTGCCCGGCCGCAGACGGAGCACGGCGGTGTTGTCAGACGGGCTCGAGTCCCAGTGCGATACGGCCGCTGAACTGGTACTGGCGCCGCTCGTGCCACGGGTGGAAGCGGACGCCCTGGATGTCGCGGATGCAGCGCTCCAGTCCCAGAGCGCGGAAGAACGAGCCGCCTCCGGCCGTCTCCATCGCGAGGTACCCCGCGCGGACGATCGCCCGCGAGACGATCGTCTTGCGCTTGAAGGTGAGGTCGGCGTTGGCGACGTCGGGTGTGTACTCGGTGCTCGCGAGCGCGACCATGTCTTCGAGCGCCGCCTGCGCGATGAGGAGCTCAGTATCCATCTCGCCGACGAGCGACTGAACGATCGGATCGTCGCGACGCTTCGACGCCTGCGCCACCGCGATCTCGCGCGCGGCCTCCGCGACGCCGACATATGCCGACGCGATGAGCGGGAAGATCAGCGGGGAAACGACATTGAAGAACTGATGCCACTTACCCTTCGGGCGGCGCACGCTCACCGCGGCGTCCTGCACCGTGACGCCGTCGATGACGATGTCGTTCGAGCCGGTCGCGCGCATGCCCATGGTCCGCCAGTTATCGAGCACCTTCACTGCCGGGTTGTGCATGTCCACGCCAAAGTGCAGGACCGTCGGTCCCTTCTCAGGATCGTCGTAGACGCCGGTCGTGAGGAGCAGATCACCGGACGGCGAGCCGCTGCCGAAGATCTTGCGCGCCTTGAATGTGTAGGTGCCGTTCTCTTTGGTGAGCGTCCCGGATCCATCGAGCCAGTCCGAGCCGCCACTCGAGACCAGGACGAGCTCCTCCTTCGCGATGCGCCGAAGGAGGGGCTCCGCCGGGGGGACCGCGCCGTGGCGGTGCCGCCAGATGAGCGCCTGCAGCAGATGCGAGTGCATCGAGTACGCGAGCGCGGTCGAGCCGCAGCCGCGAGCGATGTTGCGGACGATCGCGCAGTGCTGGGCGAAAGTCGCGCCGCCGCCGCCGAGATCGGCCGGTACGGGCGCGGAGAAAAGCTTCGCTTCGCGCAGCTTGGCGTAGTTCTCGGCGACGAAGGTGTCGTTCGCGTCGTGGTCCGCGGCACGCGTGCCGAAGTCGGCAGCGAGGTCATTCGCGATTGCGGGCCAGTCTGTGGCGGTGGGTGCGCTGGCGGCGATGGTCATCTATCCCCTCCCTGGAGTACGAGTCATGCGAGAGACTGCGCCCGTCGGACCTGCACCGGAAGTACAACATCTGTACTGACAAGCCGGCCCCGCGGTGGCAGACTCGGCGCCCGTGGGGACCTATTCCGGCCAGTATTGCCCGCTCGCCAAGGCGGCCGAGATGCTCGGCGATCGCTGGACGCTTTTGATCGTTCGCGATCTGTTGACCGGCGCGCATCGCTTCAGCGAGATCCATCGCGGCCTCCCGGGCATGTCCCCGACGCTCTTGAGCCAGCGTCTCCGACTGCTCGAGCGGAACGGCATTGTCGAGCGGCGGCCAACAGCGGGACGGCCGGAATACTGGCTCACCTCGGTCGGACAGGACCTCGAGCCGGCCGTTCGTGGTCTCGGGATCTGGGCAGCGCGCCATTTCGGCCACGAGCCCTCGCCGGATGAGATGGACAGCGGGGTACTGATGCTCTGGATCGAGCGCTTCCTGCATGTCTCGCTGCTGCCGTCGGGGCGTCAGGTCGCGCGCTTCGACTTCACGGCGCCGCGACGGGAGAGTTTGTGGCTGGTCATCGAGCGGGGTGAGGCGACCGTTTGCGAGCACGATCCCGGACGGGAGCCATCCCTGCTGGTGACGACCGACCTTAGAACGCTCCACAACGTGTTCGCGGGCCGCGTGGCGATGCGCACCGCGCTGCGAGACGGGGCGCTTCGACTCGATGGCGAACCGGAGATGGTGCGGGCGTTTCCGCGGTGGTTCGGGTTCAGTCCGTTCGCGGAGGAGACGCGCGAGGCGCTGCGCCGCGGGGCGTAGCCCGTTAGGCGGTCGCGGTCCTCTTCATGAATTGTGTCCAGCCAGGGATGCGCCGATAACCCATCTGCTCGTTGAGATGGAGGATCGGCGCGTTCTCGCCGTCGTTCTCGGTGCGCACGCGCGTCACTCCCAGAGCGATCGCCTGCATCACCGTCTCGAGCTTCAGTGCGCGCGCGACGCCACGGCCCCGGACCTTACGCGCGGTGCCGGTCCAGTCGGTCCACACGTTCCCGCGCGTCGGTGGATACGACAGGACCGAGATGCCGACGATGTCGTCGCTCTCGCGGGCGATCCACATGCGATCGAGCCGCACCGTCGGTGAATCGAACCAGCGTGCGAAGACCTCGAACGGTTGGCGCACGTGGGGGATCGTCGTCGGGACATCGGTGGCGGCCTCTTCGCTCATCTCATGGATCTTGTGGAACTTCTCCGGGTCCGCATCCTGGTCGATCGTGTTGATGGTGATCCCGGCCGCGCGCATCTTTTCGCGGCTCTGCGCCGCCATTTCTTCGATCTTCTTTCGCTGCGCCACGAGGTCGAGCTCCCAGGCCTTGCTGCGCCGTTCCTCGCGATAGCCACGGTCGACGAACCATCGCGCCAGCCACTCGTCGTCCTCGCGTCCGTAGCTGGAGAAGATCCGCGTGCCCGACGAGTACGCACGCTCCTCCATCACGTCGAAGACCGTCGCGAGCTGGGCCTCGGTGCGCTCCTCCGGCATGAGCTCAAAACCAATCCGCCCGTGGCGCTCCTGCATCTTGTCCCACGGCGCGTGGTTGTGTCGTGCGAAGCCGATCGGCGCCGCATCGCGAAGAACGATGAACCGCTCGTTGGTCCACTCCGGGTCGTCCGACGACCACCAGTGCCGCCACGCCTCAGGGTCCTCCGGCTCATCGGGCCGCATGGCGGTCCCAACGTCCGCCGCGAAGGCGGCGTCGTCCAGCGTGGCCGGCCTGAATGCGAGGCCGCCGCGGCGCAGCGTGACCGACGGCTCGGTGGTCGTGGGCATGCCGGGAGTGTATGCGCGCGAACGGCCTGGAACATGCCGCACGCGATGCGTGTTCCATTAAGGCGGATACATTCCATACGGAGGGACCTCATGACGCTTGACCGAGCGCGCTGGGACAAGGGCCTGACGTACGACGAGTTCAAGGCTGCGATGACGCGGAACCAGGAGCGTTTCGCGGAGAACGAGCGTCGTGTTGTCCTGGACCCCGAGACCGTCCGGACCTTCAAAGGTCTCCCGCAGCCACTGCGCGTTCTCGTCCTTGCCGAGGACTGGTGCGGCGACGTCATCGCGAACCTGCCGGTCCTCGGGCGGATCCTGAAAGAACAACCCGCGCTCGAGGCCCGCGTCTTCCTCCGCGACCAGAACCTCGATCTGATGGAACGCTGGCTCAATCAGGGCAAATACCAGTCGATACCGGTCTTCGTGTTCTTTGGCCAGGATTTCAAGGAGCTCGGTCACTGGATCGAGCGACCCGCCTCGGTCACCGAGCGGCGCGCCCAGGAACGCAAGCGGATCTTCGCCGCGCACCCAGAATTCGGTTCGCCCGACGCGCCGGTCGATCAGCTGCCCGAGGACGTGCGCACGCGGCTTCAAGCCGAGCTGCAGAAGATGCGCGACGACATGGTCCCGTTCGCGAACGCCGAGGTGCAGCGCGAGCTGCGCGAGCTCGTCTCGAAGGTGGCCGTGTGACCGGCACACCGGTCAAGGTCAAGATCACGTACTGCGCTGAATGCGGCTACGAACCTCAGGCGCTCGATCTCACGAAAGCGCTGATGTATGAATTTGGCGCGCAGCTTTCGGCCATCGAGCTCATCCCGTGGGAATCCGGCACGTTCGACGTATCAGTCGATGGCTCGCTCGTCCACTCGATGAAACGGGATGGCGGATTTCCTGAACACGCGGCCGTCAACTCCGCCGTCCGCGCGCGACTCGCGCGCACGCCTACCGTTTAGTCGTCACTAAACCGAGCTCCTCGACTGACTTTCTAGCGACCACTCCGTACACTGCTCCAGGCGCTGCTTGGCGACACTGCGTCGCGACGCCGCGCGAGGAAAATGGGAGGGCTTCACTCGATGGTTCGCTCGCGTTGGCTTGCCCGCGTTCTTAGCGCGGCTCTGATCTCCAGTCTCGTGCTAGCAGCGTCACCGGTCTCTCCGCTCGTCACGTCAGTGGCAGCCGCGCCCAGCACCGCTGGTCCTTCGCGCCTCACGGCGCGTGCGATGGAGCTTCTCGACGCTGCGCTTGCTGCGGGTCGCACGAGTGTCGTGATCATCGTTTCGACGCGAACCAGCAGAGGGGACAACGTGGCTCGCGGGCTCGAGGCACTTGGCGCGACGATCATCAACAAAGACAACTCACTTGGATACGTCTCTGCCTTGATCGGTGTCGATAGGGTCAAGGCCGCCTCGGCGCTCGCGGACGTCGACCTCGTCGATCTTGACGAGCTCATTCAGCTGGAGCCGCCGACGGTCGATGACCTGAACGCTCCGGCGCCCGGGCCCGGCACGCCGGCGCAGAACAGCTACATGCCGACGCGCGATACAGGAGCGCCACAGTTCGTCGCCGCGAATCCGACCTGGGATGGTCGAGGCACCGTGATCGGGATCCTCGACACGGGCGTCGATCTGTACCATCCCGCGCTCACGACCACAAGCACCGGCGCGCGCAAGGTCGCCGACTGGGTCACGGCAACCCACCCGATCGCGGACGGCGCTTCGGACAAGTCATGGATCCCGATGACCCAGCAGATCAGCGTTGCTGGCGGGAGCTTCACTGTTGGCGCGAACACGTACACCGGCGCAGCCGACGGCGCGTATCGGTACGGCGTTTTCAGTGAGGCCGATCTTCGCGCCGCGGGCGCGACCGAGTACGACATCGCCGACTGCGATCCGTTGCCGCCGGATGGCCCGCCGCCGGCGAACCAGCACGTCGCGCCGCCGGGTCCGGATGTCAACCGCGACGGCGACTGCGCTGACAAGTTCGCGGTGCTCTGGCGGACCGCTGACGACACTGTCTGGGTCGATTCGGACGCAGACAAGGACTTCGCTGACGAGCTCGCGATGCGCGAGTACAAGGTCAACCACGACATCGGCACGTTTGGCGTGGAGAACGCCGCGACCGCCGTCCGCGACACGGTGCCCTTCACGATCCAGGTGGACGGTCAGAACAAGTTCGTGAACATCGGCATTGTCTCTGGCGCACACGGTTCGCATGTGGCCGGCATCGCTGCTGGCAACGACTTCTTCGGCGGCGCATTCGACGGCGCGGCTCCAGGCGCGCAGATCGTCTCGATCCGCGTCTGCCTGTTCATCAACAGCTGCACCGCCAGGGCACTCGTCGACGGAATGATCTTCGCAGCGAAGCAGGCCAACGTTGACGCGATCAACATGAGCATCGGCGGACTGCCCAACCTCAACGATGGCAACAACGCCCGCGCTCAGCTGTACAACCGGCTGATCGAGCAGTCGAACGTCCAGATGTTCATTTCAGCGGGCAACAGCGGACCCGGCCTCAACACGGTCGGTGATCCCTCCGTCGCCACTCTCGTCATGAGCATCGGCGCTTACGTCCACACGGATACGTGGTTGAACAACTACGGCGCCACCGCGGCGAAGGGCGACGGCATCTTCGTGTTCTCCTCTCGCGGACCGCGCGAGGATGGCGGCTTTAAGCCGGAGGTCATCGCTCCCGGTGCCGCCGTGTCTTCGATCCCGGGATGGCAGCCCGGGTCGCCCGTCGCAGAGGCGGGCTACGCGCTGCCACCGGGCTACGGCATGTTCAACGGGACGAGCATGGCCGCACCGCAGGCCGCGGGTGCAGCAGCTCTTCTCCTCAGCGCGGCGAAGCAGGCGGGCGTGCAGCATCAGCCGGCACAGCTGCGGCAGGCTATGAAGTCCAGCGCGCGATACCTTCCGTACTACCAGGCAGTCGAACAGGGCAACGGCATCATCAACGTCGGTGCGGCTTGGGATCTGCTCAAGACAAATATCAAGACCGCGGACATCTCGAGCTCAGTCGCAGTCAAAACCATTCTCTCCGGCGGACTTGCCACCCCGAACGTCGGCGTGGGCATCCATGACCGTGAAGGCGTCACGGCGGGATCGAGCTTCACCCGTACCTACACGTTCACGCGAAACGGCGGCGGCACCGTCACCTACAACCTGACGTGGGTGGGTAACGACGGAACGTTCAGCAGCCCATTGACTCTCGCGCTGGGGAAGAGTGCGAATCTCGCCGTGACCGTCAACCCCGCCACCGCGGGCCTTCACAGCGCGATCCTGAATATCGACGACCCGAACACGGTCGGCATCGACTACCAGACCATGAACACCGTCGTCGCGGCACTTCCCCTCAACGCCGGTAACAGCTTCAAGCAGACCGTTACCGGGTCGGCGGACCGGCCGGACACGAACAAGCCGCGTCACTTCTTCGCCGTGCCAACCGGCACCACGATGCTTCGCGTCACGGCGACCGTCCTGAGCGGGCGCATGCGCACGCTGCGTCAGCACCCGTTCGGCGCGTCGCTGGACAGCACCAGCACGACGGCTTACTGCAGTGCCGGCGCGAACTGTCAGTCCGGCCAGCCAGCCGGAACTATCCAGCGGACGTTCACGCCGACGGCGACCGTACCGATTGTCGGCGTCTGGGAAGTAACCCTCGACACATCGCGTACGTCGACCGCGTCACCGTCGACCTACTCGCTCACGGTCGAGACCTTCAGCGTCACCATCGCCCCGACGTCGTGGACGGAGACGGGCGTCACGACGCCGTCCACCCGGGGACCCAAGACGTTCACCGCGACGAACAATGGCGCGTCCTTCACCGGCAGCATCACTGGCTCGTCGCTCACCAGTGCGCGGGAGGAGACGCCTCTCGCATTCGCCGCCGGCGCTGCGCCGCAGGTCCGCTTCATCGAGCTGCCGGCGGGCACGTCGCGACTCACGGTCCAGCTGTTCCAGCTGCCCGGTGCGGCTGCTGACCTCGACCTGTTCGTTTACGACTGCACGGCGGGCCCGAACGCCTGCGTCCTACGAGGTTCGGGCACTAGCGCGACATCGAACGAGACGGTCAACGTCACGACCGGCCTGAATGCCGGCCAGTGGAAGACCGTCGTCGATCCCTTCTTCGTGCCAGCCGGCGGCACGAGCTTCCGCTACCTCGACGAGTGGGCCAAGGCGAGCCTTGGCAGCATCGCGACGACGGATGCGCCCGCAGTCCGCGGGACTGGCGCCAGTTGGACCGCCGACGCCACCGCGACCCTCGCAGAGTCACCCGGCACGGGTCGATTCCTCCGCGGGTTCGTCAGCGTGAGCATGGGCAGCACCGTTCTGGCCAGCGCGGAGGCGCGCTTCATTCCGTAGTCGATACGGCCAAGCGACGCTAACTGAGGCCCGCCGGAGCGATCCGGCGGGCCTCATACTTTCCTAAGTGAGGGAGCCGCTCGACACCTTCAACCGTCCGCTGCGCGATCTTCGGATCAGCGTCACGGACCGGTGCAACTTCCGCTGCGTCTACTGCATGCCCAAGGAGGTCTTCGGCAAGGACTTCCAGTTCCTCCCGCGGGCCGAAATCCTCTCGTTCGAGGAGATCGAGCGCCTCGTCCGCGTCTTCGTCCGCCTCGGCGTGCGCAAGGTGCGCCTCACCGGCGGCGAGCCGCTGGTGCGCCGCAACATCGAGCGGCTGGTGGAGATGCTCGCGAAGATCGGCGATCTCGATCTCACGCTGACGACCAACGGATCGCTCCTGGCCGCCAAGGCACGCGCGCTGCGCGACGCCGGTCTGAAGCGTGTGACGGTGAGCCTCGACTCACTGGACGACGCGGTGTTCAAGGCCATGAACGACGTCGACTTTCCGGTCGCGAAGGTGCTCGAGGGCATGGACGCCGCCGAGGCGGCTGGGCTCGCTCCGATCAAGGTGAACATGGTCGTGAAGCGCGGCCTGAACGAGCAAAGCATCCTCCCGATGGCGCGTCACTTCCGCGGCACCGGCCGCATCCTCCGCTTCATCGAGTACATGGACGTCGGGTCGTCCAACGGCTGGCGCCTCGACGATGTGGTGTCGGCGCGCGAGATCATCGCGACCATCGACCGCGAGCTGCCGCTCGAGCCGGTCGAGAGGAACTACACGGGCGAGGTCGCCGAGCGCTGGCGCTACAAGGACGGAAGCGGCGAGATCGGGGTGATCGCGTCGGTCACGCAGGCGTTCTGCGCCGATTGCACACGGGCGCGGCTGTCCGCGGATGGTTCGCTGTTCACCTGCCTCTTCGCGACCCAGGGCCATGATCTGCGCCCGCTGGTCAGGAGCGACGCGACCGACGCGCAGATCGCCGAGTCGATCTCCGCGATCTGGACCGCGCGCGACGACCGGTACTCGGAGCTGCGCTCCGAGGAGACCGCCGGCTTGAAGAAGATCGAGATGAGCTTCAT
>Ga0075429_100000968_pt1 | contig 22787 bp, 20 predicted proteins | sample RhiMetdeltSRZDD3_FD_75295 | JGI IMG/M metagenome (GOLD analysis project Ga0075429, IMG submission 75295) | Populus rhizosphere microbial communities from Tennessee, USA - Rhizosphere MetaG P. deltoides SRZDD3 | ecosystem: Host-associated > Plants > Roots > Rhizosphere > Soil | place: USA... | reverse complement strand
TCCGTGGCAAGACCATCCAACCGTGAAGAGATCCTGCGCGAGGGCCTCGACGTGGTGCGGAGCCGCGGGTTCACCGCCGCCGGGGTACGAGAGATCACCGGTGCGGCCGGTGTCCCACAGGGGTCGTTCACCAACCACTTCGCCTCGAAGGAGGCGTTCGGGCTGGAGATCCTCGCCCGATACTTCGGGGATCTGCGCACCCTCGTCGCCGACACCATCGAGGCCGAAGGAGATCCCCTCCTCCGCCTACGGCGGTACTTCGACGCCATCACCGAGCGCCTCGAGGCGCGAGGCTGGCAGCACGGCTGCCTGATCGGCAACCTGAGCCTTGAGTCGACCGAGCACAGCGACGCCATCCGGGCCCGGCTCACCGAAATCTTCACCGAGTGGCGGGTGCCGTTCGCGCGTTGCCTGGACGAGGCCGCCGCGGACGGACACATCACCTTGACCGTCAGCGCGTTGGATCTCGCAGACTTTCTTCTCGCCTCGTGGCAGGGCGCGATCCTGCGCATGAAGGTCGAACGCAGCCCCGAACCACTCGGACGCTTCACGGACGTCGTGTTCACAACCGTGCTGGTACCAAAGGAGAGGTAGTGCCGTTCACCCGTGTGTTGGACACCGAAATGCACTACGTCGAGTCTGGCCGGGGCGACCCGATCGTGTTTCTGCACGGCAACCCGACGTCGTCATACCTGTGGCGCAACATCATCCCCCAGGTGTCCGATCTGGGCCGCTGCCTGGCCCCCGACCTCGTCGGTATGGGACGCTCCGGGTCCGTGCCGGCCTACCGCTTCACCGACCACGCACGCTACCTCGACGCCTGGTTCGAGGCCCTCGGCCTGACGACAAACGTCACGCTGGTCCTGCACGACTGGGGTTCGGCCCTCGGCTTCTACTGGGCCTCCCGCCATCCCGAGCGGGTCAAGGCGATCGCCTACATGGAGGCGATCGTCCAGCCCCGGCGGTGGGAAGACTTCCCACCCGGCCGCGACGAGGCGTTCCGCGCCCTGCGGTCGGACCAGGGCGAGCAGCTCGTGCTGCGGGACAACTTCTTCGTCGAGAGGGTGCTACCAAACCGAATCCTGCGCACCCTGACCGACGAGGAGATGGACGCGTACCGCGCGCCATTCCCTACGCCCGAATCGCGCCTTCCGACCCTGGTCTATCCGCGCGAGTTGCCGATCGACGGCGAACCTGCCGACGTCGTGGAAATCGTGGAAGCCTATGGCCGTTGGCTTGCCTACACACCGATCCCGAAGCTGTTCGTTGCCGCCGACCCCGGCTCGCTGCTCATCGGCCGCGCGGCCGACTTCGCCCGGACGTTCCCGAACCAGCGCGAGGTGACCGTCAAGGGCCTGCACTACATTCAGGAGGATTCGCCGGACGAGATCGCCGAAGCCCTGCGGACGTTCATCGAGGAGTCCGGCTCGTGGGACTCGGGCGCGCGCACCGCGGCGAAGAGCTCGCGCGCTCGGGCCTCGTGAGACGCGGCCTGGTCCGGGTACGTGTCGCGCAACCCGCGCGCGAGGCCGCGCCAGACCAGCGCCTCGACCTACCGGTTGGTGTGGTCTGAGGCCAGCCTCACAACGACCGGTAGCAGGAGAGTGCTTGCGACGTGTGGCCGGCGGTACCGATGTCGGCGATCCATTCGCTGTGGCGAGTCATGCTCATGATGCGCTGAACCTGGCCGCCAACGTTGCCGAACTGCTGGCCGACCTCCTGACCGAGGCACAGCAAGCAATCGACCTGCTGGCAGCCGACCGTGGCGACCCGCAGGAGTGACGGCACGCGACCTGTCCGGTCGCTTGAGAACTGGCGCCGCGGGGCCATTCGTGTCGCGGGCGGGTGCGGCGCTGGAACGGTGCAGGTCACTGCTCCCGATGTGGACCGAATCCCGCGCGGCAATCTAAGGGTGCCGCGCGGTGACCTTGTTGCGTTCTGGGCTGAGGCGGAGCGACTGTCGGACGAACTGGAGAGCCGTGGCACCGGTGACTGGTACGTGACGGGGTGGCCACTACGTGCCGGTGGTTGGCTACTCAAGTTCCACGAAGATCGAGACGCCCTCGGCGAGAAGGTTGTTCCGCGGTTGCCACGGACGATGTAGATCACGGGAGAGCGAGCTTCACACCGGGACCCGGGTGGTGACGTGCGTACCCAAACTAGGTCGCTCATGTCGATCGTCGAGTGGATTGCCGCGCAGCGCTACGCTGGCGGCCACATGCTCGGGTGGGCGGTGTTCGAGGTCCACGGACGGCAGCGACATCGTTCACGCCCACATGGAGGCGCCGGCTCACGGCGGGCCCTGGCGGGTGAGGTGCATCTGCTCCTCCAGCTCCCATGTGGCGCCGTGGTCGTGAGAGATTTCGCCCAGCCACAGCGCGCTCGCTGCGGTGATCTGGGTGAAACGCCAGCGCAGCCATGGATCCTCCTCGTTGCTGAGTAGGACGATTTGACCGTCGGTGTGCCGCCCGATGAATCGGCGGACGCTGGCATTGGTCGGTTCGATCCAGGTGGATCGCCAGGCTTCCAGTGCCGTGTCGTAGAAGCGGATCGTGGTGCCGTGGAAGGCGCGCATCCGCGAATCGCCGGGCTGATCGCGCCCGGGCACGATCCAGGTGTCCTGTATGGCGCGCCCGCCCAAGACCCAGCCGAAGTGCAACTCGCCGTCGACCTGCAACGGGTTTCCATCGGCGCCGGTGCCCGACCAGTGCACGGTCCAGGAGCCGACGAACTGACCGAAGAGCATGAGTTTGTCGACATGCTCGTTCGACGGTGCTGGCACGTGCAGGGCTTGGATGAGTCCATTGTTCGCGGTTGTCATGTGATTCAGTCAGCTTTCTGCGTCGATTCGGACAGGCTTCGGTCGAGGTCGTGCCAGAGGTCGTTGAGGTCTTCCAGCCCGATCGAGAGCCGCAGGAGTCCGTCGGTGATCCCGCCGCGGAGCCGGTCGTCGGTGCCTACGATCCGATGGGTCAGCGAGGCGGGATGCTGGATGAGGGTGTCGACTCCGCCCAGGCTTACCGCGGGCGTGATCAGGCGCAGGCTGGCGATGACGGCGTGCGGGTTGCCGCTGGCCTCAAAGGTGATTAGGCAACCTCCGCCGTCCATCTGTGACACGCGGCGTCCCTCGGGGCGCCCGGGGTACAAGACCCGGCTGACGGCCGGGTGCCCGGCGAGCCTGTCGGCCAGTTCGGCAGCGGTGGCCGAGGCGCGGCGGACCCGGACGGGGAGGGTGGCCAGGCCGCGCAGCAGGAGATAGCCCGCGAAGGGGTGCAGCACCGCGCCGGTCACGATCCTTATCTGACGCAGAGCCCTCGCGAACTGCTCGTCGCAGGCGACCACGCCGCCCATCGCGTCGCCGTGGCCGCCGAGGAACTTGGTGGCGCTGTGCAGGACGAGGCGGGCGCCGTACTCGACGGGCCGCTGCGTGACCGGGGTGGCAAAGGTGTTGTCGACGAGCACCGGCACATCCCCGGCGTCGGTGACGAGTCGTCGGATGTCGCGTTCGGACAATGTCGGGTTGGCGGGTGTCTCGACGATGACCAGTCCTGTGTCGTGCCGGATCGCGGTCGCCAGTTCATGTTCGGTCGCCCACGTGACCGTGGTGCCGAGCAGGCCAGAGGACAGGAGGTGATCGCTGGTGCCGTACAGCGGCCGGATCGCCACGACATGCGCAGAGCCGGCGGCCGCGGTGGCGAGTAGGCACGCCGACAATGCCGCCATGCCACTGCTGAAGGCGACCGCAGCCACGGATCCCTCCAGGTCGGCCACGGCGGTCTCGAACCGGGCGACCGTGGGATTGCCCAACCTGGCGTAGATCGGCGATCCGGGCGGTACCTCGCCGGCAGCGAACGCGTCGAGGCGGGAGCGCTCCACCAGGCTGTCGTGGGTGGGGTAGGTCGTCGACAGATCCAGCGGCACCGCGTGCACCCCCAGGGCTGGGAGATCCTCCCGGCCGCTGTGGACGGCACGCGTGTCGAAGCTTCGGGAGGTCATACGGCAATTCTCGAATACCCATCGAAGACCTGGAACGGATGCAGAACTATATTCGACATATGGCGGGACGACTGGAGCTAGATTCGACCGATCTCAAGATTCTTCGGCACTTGCAGAACGATGCGCGGATGACCAACCGGGACCTTGCCGGGGCGGTCGGCATCGCACCGTCAACCTGCCTTGGCCGAGTCGCCCGGCTGCGCTCGACCGGCGTGATTGAGCGGTACACACTGCGGCTCAACGTCGCGGCCCTGGGTAGGCCACTGGAGGCGCTGCTAGCGGTACGGGTGCAGCCTCACCGTCAGCCGCTCGTCGACGAGTTCGTCGAGCATGTGCTTTCCCAACCCGAGCTGCGGATGCTGTATCACCTGACCGGGCCGGACGATTACATCATCCACGTCGCCGTCAGGGACGCAGGCGATCTCCAGCGGTTCGTGCTCAACAAGCTGACGGCTCGACCCGAGGTCGCACTCGTACACACGAACCTGATCTTCCGCCAGTGGCACGGCCAACCGCTGCGCCCGCCCGGCTCCGCCTGACGCCTACTGTTGAATGTGTTCGGTCGCTGCTCCGCATCTCAACGAGACCGCCGCTCCCACGCGATGTCCAGGTGGTTGCCCAGCGCAGGCTAGCCCTACGATCCCGGGGCACGCATTGCGCGGCCCGCTTGTCCCCGGTTCCCTGCCGGTCCAGCTGCCGATCCGGCTGTCGGTATCGCGGCGCCGTGGACGACCCGGCCAGAGCGCATATCGAGCTGCGCCCATGCGTCGGCGGTCAGCAGCGGATGAGGACGCGGTCCACGGTCGGGAACTGCAGCAATGTCAGCCGGACCTGCCGGCGGATGTCGGCGTCGCGGGCCGGGCATCCGCCGAGCAGTCGCACCCGGGCCACGCCGTCACGGACCGACAGGTCGGTGAATCCGGTGACCCGTCCGGGGAACAGCTGTCATTGACAGAGTCGTTGCTTGTAGCAACGACTCTCAGCGAATCGATCTGCGGACCTCGGTGGCTGGGTGGCGCCATACCCGTGACGCGTTCCAGTGCTGGCCTGACGAGTCAACTGGCCGGCATGGTGGCCGAGTCGCGGACTGCGGTAGCGGCGGTGAGGATCACGTCGGCGACTGCGTCGGGTCGCGAGACCATGATGACGTTTGAGCCTTCGGTTTCGATGGTGGTGGCTCCCGCTTGCTCGGCGGTGGAGCGGATCACGTCGGTGCCGGCCGCTTTGTCTCGGGATGCGACCACGGCCCAGGATGGTGAGGACTTCCACGCTGGTGGGCCGGACGACTCGGTGAATGCGGACTCCGCGATCGGTCGTTGGGTCGCGGCCATGATCGCTGTTTGCTCGGGTGGCAGGTCAGCGGCGACTGCGTCGTGGAACTTTGCAGGGTCGATCGCGAACTCGACGGCGGTTTCGGCGCCATCCTTGGTCGGGTACCGCAGTGGGACCAGCGACGCGGTTCGGACGCTGTCTCGAGTGGAGGGTCGTGAGGACCAGCGGTCAGATCCAGCCGTTGTCCCGGGCGTTCCGATACGCCTCGGCTCGCGACCCTGCCTCCAGCTTGTGGGTGATCGCCGCGAGGTAGTTGCGGACCGTGCCCGGTGACAGGAACAGCGTGCGCGCAACCTCGCGGATCGGCCGGTGCTCACCCGCCACCGTCAACACTTCGGTCTCGCGTGCGGTCAGCGGGGACGGGGGCTCGGTGAGTGCGTCGGCGGCGAGGATCGGGTCGACGTAGCGATGACCCTCGTGGACCCGGCGTACGACATCAGCCAGAGCTGCGCCCGGCGCGCCCTTGGCCAAGAACCCACGTGCCCCGGACGTCAGCGCCTGGCGCAGCACGTGCGGCCGGCCGTGGCCGGTGAGGATCACCCCGGCGCACGCGGGGAGCTGCCGGCCCAGCTCGACGATGACGTCGATGCCGTTGAGGACGGGCATCTGCAGGTCAACGACCGCGACGTCGGGACGGTGTGCCAGGGCGCGGTCGATGGCCTGACGGCCGTCCGCCGCGGTCGCCACGACTTCGATGTCGGACTCGCGCTCCAGCAGCCCGGTCAGCGCCTCCCGGATCAGCTCCTCGTCCTCGGCGAGGAGCACCCGGATCGGCGTACTGGTCACTGCGCCCCGGTGCCGCTCGGCGCCAGCTCCACCCTCACCTCGAACCTGCCGTCGTCGCTGGTGCCGGCCACCAGCCGGGCGCCGGCGGTCGCGCAGCGCGCCGCCAGGGACGCGAGCCCGGTCCCGGACGAGGGTGCGCCGGCTGCGGCGCCGCCGAACGGGTTTCCTGTGCCGTCGTTCACGATCACCAGTGTGGGGCATCGCCCGGTCGCGTCGAACACGATCGAGACCGTGCGTGCGTCACTGTGCCGCAGGATGTTGGTCACCGCCTCGCGGACCACGGCCGCCAGCAGGCGGGACACGGACGCCGGCACCTGCCCGAAGTCGACATCGACAGCGGTCTCGATCCCGGCGGAGCCGAGCACCAGCTCCGCGGAGGCGACCTGCGTCTCTAGGTCGGCGACCGTCTCGCCGTGCACCGCCCGCCGGGCCTCGGCGAGCGTGGCGGCCGCGATCGCGCGGATTTCGTCGCTCTCCGCCGCCGACCGGGCCGGGTCGGCCGCAGCGAGATCGGCGGCCAGTTCGGCCTTCAGGGCGATGATCCCGAGCCGGTGCCCGAGCACGTCGTGCAGCTCGCGACTGACGCGCAATCGCTCTTGGGCGAGCACGAGCTCGGCCTCGGCATCTCGTCCCGCCTCGGCGGCCCACACCAGGCCGAGCAGCCACACGAGCACCAGACCCAAGAGCCACACGACCGCAGCGCAGCCGAGCGTGATCGCCAGGTTCGCGACCACGGATTCGTCGAAGGCCTCGGCGCCGACCGCCGCCGCCACGGCCAGCCCGACGGCGACGCCCACACCTGCCCGGAGGTTGGCGAGCGCGCTCGCACCGATCGCGAAACCCGCCACCCACGCCCAGGGCTCCTGCCCGGGCTCGGCCCAGGCGAACGCCGGCGGCCACAACCCGAGGGTCACCACGGCCAGGAGCCCGACAAGCTTGACGCGTGAGCGCGGGGACTGCTCGGGGCTGACGGCAGCGCGCAGCACCAGGGCCAGCGCGGCGCCGAAGAGCGCCAGCCCGACGGCGTACGCCGTCGCGGGCAGTGCCGACGGCGGCCGACTGAGACGCAGCGGGAACACCAGCGCCCATGCGTAGCTGACCAGCAGCGCGCCGAGCACGACCAGCCGGGGGCTGATCGCGGATCGGCGGGGACGGTCCGGGCTCATCGGCTCACATTCTCCCGGGAGAGCCGCACGGTCGACTTGTGACATCCGCACCTGTCGCCTGATCGGTCGGTCCCGCAACCTCGAAGCATGAGCGTCACACAGCCCCCGGTGCTCGAGCCGGCCCCACCCGAAGGCGAGCCGCGCGCGTCCGCAGCGTGGCGCGGGTTCGTGCCCTGGCAGGGACGCGCCACCGGCGTCGACATGGCGCTGATGGGCGCGATCCTTGCGGTGGTCGCCCTCGGGCTGGTGCTGCGGCCGCTCAAGCCGTTCCTGCTCGCCTCGCACCCGATGCTGCTGGAGTTCCTCACCGGTGACCTGACAGCGATCGGCGCCGCCGCAGCGTTCGCCCGCATCGGCGAGGCCCCGCTGTGGCTGGTCGTGCTCGCCGGGGCGGCCGGCATGATGAAGCTGGACTGGCTGACCTGGTGGACCGGACGGCAGTGGGGCCGCGGCATCATGCGAATGTTCACCACCAGCGGGCGCGCCGAGCGCTTCGCGCTCCGGGCCGCGGAGCTGAACCCCTGGATCGTCCGGGGCGCCGTCGTGATCGCGGTCCTCCCGGGCATCCCCACCGCCCTCGTGCACGCCATGGCCGGCTGGGCCAGGATGCGCCTGACCACCTTCCTCCTCCTCGACCTCCTCGGCACCTTGGCGATGACAGCTCTCGTAGCCGGACTCGGCTACGGGCTCGGCCAGCAGGCCGTCGACCTCGTTCTGCTGGTCAACAAGTACGCAGCAGCGGTGAGCCTGACAATGATTGCCGTGGCCGCACTGCTCCCGCTGACCAGGCGGTGGCGGCGATAGCAGCCGCCGACCTGATCCCGGTCCGACCTGCGGCCTGCATCGGATCGCGTCCGCGATCGGCGCGTACGGCGGGTTCTTGTGCGTGGGCGGATGGGACTCGAGCCCAATACCCGCGGATCAAGGCCGCAGCTGCCGGCCGACCACGCGCCGAGCGACAGCGAGGCATGCTGTTGACCTATTAACGAAACCAGTCGTATAGTTTCTATAAGTTGGAACCAGCGCGGCTCCCGTCCGGTGCGTGCCAGGTTCGGTGGCCGGGCGGGCAGTGCCGTGGGTTTCCGGGTTCGGTTTGGTTATTCGGGTAGGAGATGCAATGCAATTGGCACAGCTCAAGACCACTCAGCTCGGGGACACGGGTCTGGAGATCACCCGGGTCGGCTTTGGCGCGTGGGCGATCGGAGGCGGTAACTGGGAGTTCGGCTGGGGGCCACAGGAGGACCAGGAGTCGATCGAGACGATCCACCGGGCGCTCGAGCTTGGGGTGAACTGGATCGACACAGCCGCCGCCTACGGTTTCGGACACTCCGAGGAGGTGGTGGGCCGCGCCCTGGCCGGCCTCGACGAGCGTCCGTACGTGTTCACCAAGGCGTCGCTTGTACCTGGCGCGGGCGGCCGGGTGCTGCACAGCCTGCGGCGGGACTCGATCCTTCGTGAGGCTGAAGCGAGCCTTCGACGGCTCGGTGTCGACGCGATCGACCTGTACCAGATCCACTGGCCGGTCCCCGACGAGGACCTCGAGGAAGGCTGGTCGGCGGTGGCCGAGCTGAGGGAGCAGGGACTCGTGCGCCACATCGGTGTCTCGAACTTCGACGTGGATCAGTTGCGGCGGATTCATGCGATCGCGCCGGTCGAGACGCTGCAGCCGCAGTACTCGCTGATCGCGCGAGAGGTCGAGGCCGAGATCTTGCCCTTGGCCCGCAAGGCAGGCATTGGTGTCATCGTGTACTCGCCGATGGGTTCCGGGCTGCTGACCGGCGCGATGACCCGGGAGCGGATCGCGAATCTGTCGGAGGACGACTGGCGCAAACGCGACCCGCGGTTCCGGGAACCGGAGCTGACGCGACACCTCGTGCTGGTCGAGAGGCTCCAGACCGTCGCCGCCCGGCACGACACCACTGCGGGTGCGGTCGCGGCGGCCTGGACGCTGCGCCATCCGGCGGTGCACGGCGCGATCATCGGCTTCCGGCGGCCCCTCCAGGTCGACGTGGTCCTCGACGCCGGCCGCCTCGAGCTGAATGACGCGGACGTAGCGGAGATCGAGGGCGCCGACCGACCGGGACACGGGCGATGACCACGATCGGCGTTGTGGGTCTCGGCGCGATGGGCGGCCGGATCGCCGGCCGCCTCCTCGCCCAGGGCCATGTCGTGCACGGAACCAACCGGACCAGGTCGAAGGCTGACGCACTGGTCGCGCAGGGACTGGTCTGGTGCGAGAACCCCCGGACGACGGCACAGGACTCCGACGTCGTGCTCAGCATGGTCACCAACGACGCTGCCCTGGAGGCGGTGACACAGGGTCCGGACGGCATCGTTGCCGGCCTGGCTCCCGGCACCGTCTACGTCGACATGAGCACCGTCAGCCCGACGGCCAGCCGCACGCTCGCCGAGCGGGTTGCGACGCGCCGCGCGTCCATGCTGTCCGCGCCCGTGTCCGGCAGCGTGCCGGCCGCGGAGGAAGGCAATCTGGCCATCATCGTGGGCGGCCAGGTCGACACCTTCGAGCGCGTCGAGCCGATCCTGCGCCAACTCGGCAGCACGGTCACCTTCGTCGGCGATGTCGGCCACGCCCTGCTGCTCAAGCTGGCCATCAACATCAGCCTCGCCGTGCAGATGCTCGCCTTCAGTGAAGGCGTGCTGCTCGCCGAACAGGGCGGGCTCGACCGAACCGTCGCCCTCCAGGTGATGACGCACAGCGCCATCGGCTCCCCGATGCTGCAGGCCCGCGCGGCACTGATCCGCGATCTACCCGACAACGCCTGGTTCGACGTGGCGATGATGCAAAAGGACCTCGGGCTCGCACTCGACACCGGACGCGAGCACGGCCTACCGATGCCCTCGACCACGGTCGCCGACCGGATGCTCAGCAGCGCTCGCGCAGCCGGGTACGCGCACCGCGACATCGCGGTCCTGTTCCGCCTGCTCGCCGACATGGTCGCGGCGCCACGCAGTCGAACACTCGGATCGGCGACAGCATGACAAGCACCGAGGACACCCGCCGCCCCCGCGGCCGGCCGCGCAGCCAGCAGGCGCACAAGGCGATCCTCGCGGCCGCGATGGAACTCCTGCTCGATCAAGGCCTTCACGCGATGAGCATGGACGACGTGGCCCGCCGCGCGGGCGTCAGCAAGGCCACCATCTACCGCTGGTGGCCGTCCAAGGAACGGCTCGCGCTCGACGCCCTCGCCACCGAATGGGCGTACACGGCCCCCGCCGACCAGCGCCACACCGGCAGCCTGCGCGACGACCTGCTCACCCGGTTCCGCCCCTGGCTTCGCCAGCTGAACCGCAGGCCCTACGCCCGGGTCGTCGCCGGACTCGTCGCCGAGGCGCAGACAAACCCCGAGTTCGCCGAACTGTACCGGCAACACTTCGTCAAGCCCCGCCGTGACGCGACCCGCGAACTCCTCGTCGAGGCTCGTGACCGCGGCGAGATCGCCGCGAACACCAACCTCGACGTCACCCTCGACCTGCTGTACGGGCCCATCTACCACCGCCTGCTCCACGGCCACGCCCCGCTCACCGAGCGATTCGCCGAACACGTCATCGACAACGTCATCACCGCAATCTCTGACAAACGACACACCGGATCGCCATGACCCTGCACAGCCCCGCCGGTCCACACGCTGACCGTGAGCACGGGCCGCTACCGGCGTTCCTGGTCTGCCTGACCGTCGTGACCGGTCTCGTGGACGCCTTCAGCTACCTCAGCCTCGGGCACGTGTTCGTCGCGAACATGACGGGCAACGTCGTGTTCCTCGGATTCGGGCTGGCCGGTGTCGGCGAGATCTCCATTACGGCGAGCCTTCTTGCAGTGCTGGCCTTCGCCGTCGGCGCGATGGCGGGCGGTCGGTGGGCGGCACAGCGCGAACTCCACCGCGGTCACCTGCTGGCTACCGCCACGTCGATTCAGGCCGGCCTCGTGCTGGCCGCATCCGTCATCGCCAGCGCCGCCGGCACGCACGGATCCGCCGTGCGACTCATGCTGACCGGGTTGCTCGCGCTGGCCATGGGCGGGCAGAACGCCGTCGTACGGCGCCTGGCCGTGCCCGACCTGACCACCACGGTCCTCACCTTGACCGTCACTGGCCTGGTCGCCGACACCACACCCCGATCGGTGCGCACCCGGCGACTGTTCTCGGTCCTGGCAATGCTCGCCGGCGCCCTCACCGGCGGTGTCCTACTGCGCTGGATCGGGCTCGCCACGCCGCTGTGGACGGCCGCAGCACTGCTAACCGCGTGCGCTGCGGGCACCTACGCGGCGACCACACGGCCACAATCGCGAGCCTGGCGGTAGCCGACCCATCGCGGTGCTGCATCGCCAGCACGAAAAGATGTCGTACACACGTGCGCGACGCAGACCGGCCGGACCTGTCTGGCGGGCCAGGTCACCGTCGCGGACGGCGCGGATCGGTTGCAGGATCCCGACTTGCGGGTATCCGGTGACGTCGCCGGCGGCCCAGATCCTCGGGTTGTCGGTGCGCAGGTGCTGGTCGACGACGACCCCACCCGGGGGTCCGGTCTTGACCCCCCAGACGGCGTCGTGGTCGAGCCCGGCGGTGACGGCGCGACGCCCGCGGGCACCAGCAGCTGCTCGGCGTGGAGCCGGAGGGGTTGCCGTGCCGAGTGGCGGGGGCGGTGTAGCCGGTGGCGTCGTGTCAGCGCCTTTGAGGCGAATCGGCCGGTCGTTGGCCATACGTCATGTGACGTTGCGCCTGTGGCCGCGTGCCGTTCTCCCGCGCTGGTTAGGGATGGGATGTCTCGTCGGCTGCGATGTCGTGTTCCGTATCCGCACCTTGCGGCTAGAAGTTGGCCGGACCGTAGGGCGAGCTGCCCGAGCACCCGTTGGTTCCGTGGTTCCGAAGTGGAGGCATGTGGTCATGCAAAGGTTGACACGCGGCCGAGCGAAGCCGCTCATCGTTGGTTGTTTGCTGGCGTCGGCGTCGATCGTTGGAGCAGATGTCGCCCATGCCGACGGCGTCCGATTCTCCGACTTCACTCCGCTCGCCGCCTCGGCAGGGCCCACGGCCGACGAGGCGAGGCCGATGACGTTGAGCAATGCGGCCTTCCGGCAGCGGTCGGTGGCCGATCGCATGACGCAGTTGCCGGCCGGTGCACCCAACAGCGGCAGCTGGGACATGATCACCGTCAACGAGACCGGTGCCCATAAGGGCCAGTTCCTGTTTACCGTGTTCGAGACCGGCCAGTCCGGCGTGCAGCGCCACGACGTGGCCACCGGCCGGACCGAAACGATCTGGAACAGCCCGCAGCCGGGCGGTCACGTGGCGTTCGACGCCTCCTACTGGACCCCGTGGGGAACGCACATCACCGCCGAGGAGTCTTGGTGCACAACTCCTGCGGGGTGCACCACCAGCATCTACGGGCGCCTGTTCGAGCTGAAGAACCCGACCACGGCGCCCGCTATCACCGAGCCGCTCACCGCGACGAGCAACGATGGCGCCGAAATGGGGCACCGCAACGTGATCCCACGCACGTCACACGAGGGCATCCAGTTCGACCAGGCCGGCAACATGTACTTCATCGACGAACTCAACGGCGGCAGCCTGTACAAGTACACGCCCGCGGCGAGCTGGGGACAGATCAAGTCGGGCCGCGCCGACTACTTCGCGGCCGGCCAGACCTTCGTCTTGCGCGTCGGCACCGGCAACACGCCCAACGCCACCGGCAGCTACACATGGGTGCCCATCACCGACACCAAGGGCGCGGCGCTGCCCGGCGCGATCACCATCACCGACCCCAACGGGGTGACATCGGTCGACGCTCGCAACACCACCGACCTGCCGGCGTTCAAGGGCACCGACTACCAGCGACCAGAAGACATGCAGATCCAGACCGTGCACGGTGCCCAGTACCTCTACGTGACAACGACCACAACCAACGAGGTCTACCGGCTAGCCCTCGACACCAGCACCATCACGGTCTTCGCCGACCGCGCCGCCACCGACCTGGCCACCAACACCCCCGTCGGCAGTGCCCTGACCAGCCCGGACAACCTGGCAATCGACCACGACGGCAACGTCTACATCGTCGAGGACCGCAACGGAGGAGTCGACGACGACATCTGGTTCGCCCGCGACCGCAACCACGACGGCGACCTCAACGACGCCGACGAAGGCATCGCACGCTGGGCCTCCAACGGCACCCTCGGCTCGGAGTTCACCGGCCTGTACTTCGACCCAACCAACAAGCGCCGTGCCTGGGTCAACATCCAACACCCCGACAGCGACAACGACCGCACCATCGAGATCACCATCCCCTAACCAGCAGAACACCGTCCAACAAGAAACACGACCGCAATGGTCGCCCCCAGCGCAAGCCGGGGACGACCATCGCGGCAGTCAAACAGCCACCGCCGGCACGCGCCGCGCCGCTCGTGTGGACTGGGAGGACTCGGCGTGGACTGGTGCAGCCCAGTTCTCACCGCGTGACCTTCTGCGGCACGCACTCCTGACAGCTCGACTCGTCGCCCGCACCGCTCGACAATCGGCAGGGCTACTCGACGCCGCTGATCAACTTTCGGAGCGCGTGAACGTGCGCGCCGAGGGCCTTACGGCCACGCCCGGTCACCGCGATCCATGTGGTTTGCGGTCTGGTCGAGCAGTGCCCAGCGAGGGTCATCGTCGGTCGAGCGGTCGACGTGGGCATCGACCACGAACTGGTGGACGGGGGGGTCGAGTACGCCGGGGTCGGTCGCTACAGCGAGCATCTGGAGTTGCGTGCCGATCGACTCGATCGGGAGTGCCTTGGCGGTCGGCGTCACCGAGGTGGCGGCATCGCGTATGTCGACCAGTGTGAAGACGCCAGCGACGGTCGCTCGCCGGCCGTTCCCACGACCGCCTGGGCGTCATCGGTGACAGGGCCGTCCTGGCAAGCCATCAGTGACACCGGGTCGGCGACATCACGGCGCGTGACCGGGTAACGCCGAAGGGTTCGCCGGTTGTTCGGCGGCCTTGTCGTCCGGTGTGCTTTCTTGGCAGCGTGGAGCCATGGACAGGTCAGATGAAGCCCGAGCGATCGGCGAGATCGTTGACCGGCTGTCCAAGCGGTTCCCCCAGGTCGCCACCGCCGAGGTAGCGCGAGCGGTCGACGAGGCGCAACCGGAATTCGAGGACAGTCCGATCCGCGATTTCGTCCCGTTGTTGGTCGAACGAAGCGCGAAGCACCGACTGCGCCAGCAAGTGAGCTAGCTCACAGTTAGCTCCGCACCGGTCTGGCTGCCCCGTGGTGGCCGGCGCCGAGGTCACGATTCGCATTCGGATGAGGGGTCGCCTGGCGGGTGTTGGACCTGGCCTGCTGATCTTGCTACGCGACATAGCGACGGGAGCGGCCGGTGAGTGACGCGAGCACGAGATCGGACGGTGTCGCCGCCGCGCTGCAGCAGGCGTACAGCGCGGTACGCGACGCCGTAGAACTGCAACGCCGCCCGGACCACCAGAGCGGACCCGAAGCATGGATCGAGGTGCTCCACGAACTGCGGATGCTGATGACGGCAACCGCCCTGCTGATGGGGTCGCTCCGGATCGATCGCGTCGACGCCGTGACCTGGAGCGACAAAGGCGCCCCTGACCCGGACCTCACACCGGACCGCCTGCTGGCCGATGCCCTCGCCGACGTCGACGCCGCGCGGGCGCACTTCGACAACGCCGCGGCCAGCCTCACCGCCGCCAGGGTCAAGCTGACCCACCTGCGCTGACCACCCGGCTCGCCTACCGCGTTTAGCCGGCTGCGCCGTGGGAGGCGAGCAGCCTCGCCGGTTCAGCCGGGGTCCCTGATCCCCGGTCAGCACGGCGTGGGCGAAGAAGGCGGCGGCACCGGCGGGTGGGGTCATGCGCTGGAAGAACTCCCGCAACCAGGCCCGCCGCACATTCACCGCCGCGTCCCACGCCCTGTTGCCCGCGATCACCCGCCGCCGATGCGCAATCGCGGCCTCAGCCCGCGCGCCAGCCTCGGCCCCGGACTCCCCCGTGTCAGCCATCCTGGCGCAGCTGGCTGCCATGATGCCCGGGCGGGGATGGTGCGTGGCGGAGTCCTCGCAGCCAACCACCGGGATCCACCGCCGCACGGTCTCGGTCCCGGGCACTGGACCTCGTCCATCGCGTCCAGGTCGTCGTCGTAGACCTGGCCGTCGGCGGCGACATTGACCCAGTCCTGCTCCACCCAGGCCACATGTCCCGGGCAGGCCGTGTGCTGCTCGGCCATCAGGTCTCTGCCTTCCGCGTCGCGCACCGCCCAGCCGAGCCGCTTGGTTGGGCCGCTCCACGCCGGGGCGTCGATCACCCGAATTCCGGTCGCTGCCAGGTCCGCCACCGCCTGCGCGCGCTGGGCGGCGTCCTCGCGGTCCTGTCGCGCCCCCTCCAACACGTGCGCGAGCTGCCCGGCCTTCGCCGCCGCCGCAACAGCCCGGGCCGGACCAGGCGGTCGACCGCGCCTTGAGTGATGCCCAGCAGCGCCGCGGCCTGGGCGACGGTCAGCATCGGGTCATCAACCAGCACCGGTTGCTCGATCACGGCAGCCAGCTCGGCCGCTGTCCAACTCTGTGCCATGATCGTCAGGTTAGCGACGGGGCGTTCCATCGCGGTTACGCGTAGCGACTTGTCGGAGGTTCGTGCGACGGTGGACAGCGTGCAGGTCACAGCCCGCGATGTGGAGCGGATCCCGCCTGGCAATCTGAGGGTGCCGCGGGACGAGTTCGCCGCAGTCTGGGCCGAGGTCGAGCGCCTCTACGACGAGAAGGCCCGCACCGGCCAGGACGACTGGTACACCACCGGAGTTGCTCTAACTTGTGAGTGGCTGGCGACCGCGATCGTGCCGTCCATCGTGGGTGGCATGCGGCCGGCCCGGGCACCGGTGTCCAAGCGTACGGCGGCAGCTCACGAGGAACTGATCGAGTACGAGGTGCTCGCGGCTGAGCGCTTGGCTGCGCAGTCATCGAAGTGGATCGATCCGGAGTGGCTTGCGGCGGTCGTGAACACTCTGGAGTGGGCGTGGAAGGGCACGGCCGGCCCGCCGATCGACATGCGCCGGGCGGACGCTGGCTGACGATTCGCTTGCGAGGCGAAGGCCGGAGGCACCATGCCTCCGGCCTTCGCTGTGGTGCTGGTCAGTCGCTACAGGTCGGTTCCTGCGGCGGTGGTGAGTCGGTCGCGCAGGTCCTGTTCGTTGTCGGGTCGCGGGTTCTTGGTGGGGTTGGGCAGGGCGAGGCCGATGGTGCCGTTGTTGTCGACGATCACGCGGGTGGTGGTGCGCTTCTCGCCGGTCTCGCGGTCGGGCCAGGCGTCGGTCTCGGTGCGGCCGATGACGATGACGCGGCTGCCCTTGTGCAGGTGCTCGGCGACGGCGTCGGCCTGGCGGCCGTAGACCTTGACGTTGTGGCCGGTGGGTTCGCCGTCGATCCACTCATCGCCGTTCTTGATGCGGTGGTTGACCAGGACCCGGAAGTCGGCGACCGCGATGCCGCCGGTGGTGTGGCGCAGGTTGGGGTCGGCGGCCAGGTGGCCCTGGAACATCGTGGTTGTGGTGAACATGCCGTGTCTCCTTTGGTTGATTCGGATTGATGGTTCGTCGTTCGGTGGTGGAGTTGGTGGTGTCAGGCAACGGTCTGCGCATTCGCCTCCCCTGCATCGGCGAGCCCGGCGAGGTGGGCCAGATCGTGGAGGTTGCGGATGCCGGCGGGGCCGGTCCAGCGCCACTGCACCGCCTGCCGGGTGGGGGCGCGGCGGTGGCTGGTGATCGTGGCGGTGGGCTTGTAGAGCAGGGGCCAGCTGGCCGGGTCTAGCGGTGAGCGGTGGTGGATGGCGGCCATGCGGCGTGTTGCGGTCTGGCGTTGGGTGAAGTCGTCGCGCCGGTACCAGTGCCCGTCGGCCGGTCCGCCCGTGAGCACGATCGGCAGCTCGTCGCTGTCACGTCCCCACCGGTCGCCGACCGTGCCCGCGCTCACCGTTCGACCTCGCTGCGGTGGCTGAAGTTGAGCTCGTTCGCGACCATCCAGGCCTGCCGGCTGGACAGGTACGGTCCGCGGTCGGCGGCACGCCCGCCGGTGTCCAGGACCCACATCTGGCAGGTATCGAGGTGGAGGGCCACGGTGTAGCGGTCGTGCGGGATCCCAACCGCGATCACCTGCTCCACGCCGTGCCGGGTCAGGTCGTGGCGGCGTCGGTCTCGCAGCCTGGTTGGTTCCCTGGTTGGCTTTCTGCTCGGGGTCGTGTGCGGTGTGCGCATGGTGTGCTCCCTTCGCCGCCGCTGCGGTCGCTCATTGGTGGCCGTTTGCTGGGGCAGGCCGTGCCTGCCCGCTTCTGCCACCCGCCGTGCCGACGAAGGCTCGGGGTCAAGGGCAGCCGCTCGCGGCTGTCGCCGAAGGCGATGCGAAGCACCCTTGACGCTGAGTGTCGGCACGGTAGGCAGGCCACCAATCCCTATCGCCGCGAACCGGCGGCTCGCTGCCACTGACCGTGGCGTGGGCATGGCGGTCACCGCGCCCTGTCCAGCACCGGCCCGGCGCCGTCCGGCTCGTTCGCGCGTGACGTCGGCTCGGACGTGTTTGCCGCGTGTCCCGCCGCACCGGTGTTGGCTGCCGAGTCGCCGCTGCCAGCGCCGCTGGTGTCGTCGGTGTGCCATCGGGCGAGTTCGGCGTCACGGGCTTCGTCGTGGGCCCGGCGTGCCTCGACGACCTCGCGCTGCCGCAGTTCGGCCAGGGCGCGCTGTGCGCGGCGCACCGACTCTGCGGTCTCGTCCGATGACGGCACCCGCACCGTGTCTTCGTCTTGATCCGCGCTGCGCCGCGAGCGCCGATCGTCGTCGGACACGGGCGACGCAGCGGCGGTGGTGTCGGCGCCGGCTTCGGCGTTGGCCTCGGCGGCGTCGGGTCGACGGTCGTGCTCCGGGCCGCGTTCGGCCTGTTGGCGAATGTCCACCGGCGCAGGCTCCGGCTCGACGATCGCTGCACCAGATTGGTGGATGTCGATCGCCCCGACACCTTGTTCGCGGCCGCGTCCTCCAGCGACCCGAACCGAATCGATCGTGCCGTCTGGGTCAGCATCGTTGTCGGTGCGGGCATCACGGTGGTCGTTGTCGCGCTGCGCTTCGAGGTCGGCGACCTCGTGCTCTGCAGTGATCGCGCGGTGCGGATCCTCCGCGCGTGCCTCGACGTCCGTGGCCGCCAGCCACTCTCCTGCCGTCACTGCAGGTTCATCGGGTCCGAGGTCGCCGGCTGCTTGGCGGGCGGTGAGTTCGGCGCGGGCGCGGTCTGCGGCGGCGCGGGTCTCGGCGGTATGGGCGTACCACTGAGCGCGGGCCTCGTCGGCCTCGGCCAGCTCGGCGGCGCGAGTGTCGAGCGCGGCGGCGAGGGCCTCGGCCTGCTCGGCCTCCAGCAATCGCTGCGCGCGCCATTCCATGTCGGCGGCCTTGTCGACCGCGGCCTCGTGTTCGGCGTCACGAACCTCGGCCTCGGCGCGCCGGACGGCGGCGTCGCGGCGGTGCTTGTCGGCGGCCTGGCGGGTGCCGGCCAACTCGTTGGCGACGTAGCGGGGCGCCCAGGTGGCTTCGCGTTCGTAGGCGCGGATCCGGAGCCGCAACTGCCCGACCGACATCTCGGCCTCGGCCCGGTCGGCCTCCGGCCGCCCGAGCGCACGCCACGCCGCGCGCCACGACGCATACGCCTCGACCTGGCCCGGCTTGGGCGCCGGTCCGAGGGCGTCATCGTCGCCATCGTGTCCAACGAACTCGCGGTGCGCGGCAACCGCGGCTGCGCTCTCCAGCCAGTCGGAGCGCTCCTTGCCTCGACGCGCCGGAAGCGGGCCGAGCGCTTCGATCGCCCACTGCGGCTGCTTCGCGGCGACCAGTTCGCCGAGCTCAGTTCGCCGGTCGTCGGCTGCCGTGGCGAGGGTAGTGAGGTAGGCGCGCCATTGCGGGTCGTCGACCTGCGGGACCCAGTCGGCGTAGGAGTCGCCGATGGGGTCGAGGGTGGTGGTCTCGGTGATGCGGCGGTGCAGCACGTTGGTGATCTGCCGCGCATTGTCCAGACTTCGGCGGTCGATCGCGTCGGTCAGGACCCGACGCGGGTCGTGCCCGGCCAGTTCGGCGCGGCGCAGCACGGTGGTGAGGGTGGTGGCGCCGTCCTCGGCGGCCAGCTCGGTCCGCTGGGCCGGTGACAGCCGTCCCTCGGTGACCAGTTCGTCCAGCCACCGTGCGGTCCGTCCGGCTGTCGCGATCTGCGCGGCATCCGCCAGCAGCTCAGCCGGCGTCCGCACCGTGTCGACCTCGGCCGCGCTCTGGGTGGCTTCGGCCAGCGCGGACAGCTGCGAGTCAGTCGTCTCGAACGCCCCCGCGAGCACAGATTGCGGCGAGCGGTGCAGCGCCTGCTTGGTGGTGCCGACCGGTGCATCGGCCGGGATCGACTCCGTCACCACGTGCGCGATGTTGCTGTGTCGTCCACGGGTCAACCCGACGTACAGAGCGTCGGCGCCGGTCGCGCCGGTGGCGACGGTGTGCGCGGTGTCGACGGTCATACCTTGGGCGGCGTGGACGGTGGATGCGTACCCGAGCGCCAGGTGCTCGGCGACGTAACCGGCCGGCAGCGTCATGGTTTCGCCGTCGCGGGTGACGACGCGCAGGTCACCGTCGTCGAGGATCCCAACGACGCGGTAGATCTCGCGGTTGATCGGGCCGCGCCGGTTTCCGTGGTATCCGGCGAGTTTCCATTCGTTGCGGCGGGACTGGACCAGGTCGCCGACGCCGGCGAACGTGCCCTGCAGCCCGAGTGGCACTCGCCGCTCGTCGTCGACGCGGCCGAGTCGCACGAGGTCGGCGCGTAGTTGGGCGGACAGGCGGGCGGCCTGCTCGTTGGTGTCGACCACGAGGATGGAGGTCTGGTCGTCGAGGGTGTCGGCCAGCCAGGCGCGGGCGGCGCTGGCCTCGGCCTGCTCGACCGGGCCACAGTCCAGCAGGCGGCCGTGCTTGTGGTACTCGGCCAGTACGGTCTCGTCGCGGTCGCGCAGCCGCAGTGACGCCGGGCCTTCCCAGGTCTGCCGGAAGCGGCGGGTCTCGGCCAGCTCATGGGTCACCGCGCCGTCCAGGGCGGCCGACGTCATCAGGTCCATCGCGCCACCTGCGCCGACGGCGGCGAGTTGGCGGTGGTCGCCGACCAGCAGCAGTTTCGCCTTCGCGGCCTTGCAGACGGTGTGGATCTGGGCGAGGTCGGCGGTGTTGGCCATCGCCGACTCGTCGACCACGACCAGGTCACCGGCGCGCAACGCCCAGGGCCGGTCCGCTTTGCTTGGGCGGCGGCCGTCCTTAGCGGCCTCGAGGAGCCGTTCTTGGGTGTCGAGCCACCGGGCGATGTTCCGCGCGGTGAGGCCTTCGCCGGCGAGCACGTCGGTGGCGACCTGCGAGGCCGCGAGCCCGACTACCCGGCGACCGGTCGCGGGCCGGGTGGGTCCGCCCCACAGGGCGGGGTCTTGCCAGGCCTTCGCCAACGCACCGACCACGAAGGACTTCCCGGTGCCGGCCGGGCCGACGAGTGTCTCGACAGATGCGCCGGAGGTGAGGATGCCGCGCACCGCGGCGGCCTGGTCCGCGCCGAGCTCGATGCCGGTCTCGGCGAACCCGTCCAGCAGCCGGGTCACGGCCCGGTCCGACAGGGCGGGTGCGGTGCGCTCGGTGCTGGCGGCCTTCAGCAGGCGTTCGGTGTGGATGTGCGCGGGTGTCGCGTACAGCCGCCCGCCGCGCGCTTCGTAGGCAGAGCCGCCGTCGGCAAGCCGCAGCTCGTCCGGTACGTGCTTGTCGCCGGGCCGCTTGGCGTCCAGCGGCACGGCGAGTTTCAACGCCTTGGCGGTGAGCCGGTCCAGCAGCCTGGCGACCTTCTCGGGGTCGAGCGTGCCGAGGTCGTCGGGTAGGGCGTTGCTGATCGCGCGGGTCAGGTCCGGGGCGGTCCAGGCGGCCTTGGTCTCCTGGACCTCGGCCAGCGCTTCCTCGATCACCTCCCGGGTCTTCCACCGCTCCCCCCTCGACCGCTCCCCCACCCGCGCCAGCACGTCGTCGGCGACCTGGCGCAGGCCACCGGCGACCTCGGCGCGCAGCTGGGCGTCCCACCGCTCCAGCCGCTGCTCGACGCTCTCCCCGTCGTGCGACTTGGCGCGGCGCGACGCGAACGTGGCCTGGCGCTGCAGCCGGTCCAACTCCAGGGAGTTCGGGGAGCGGCCGAACCTGGTCTCGAACGCGCGCACCAGCGTCTGGGTCTTGCGGGTGATCGCGCGTCGCCTGCTCGAGAACAGCTCCATCACGGCCTGGTCGATCCCGAGGATCTCGCGGGCCTTGCCGTCCGGGCGCGCCGCGAGCCGCACCCCCAGCGACCGAGACAGGTGCTGTTCCATCACTCGATCCCCGACCGCCGACGCCGCACCGCGGAAGCGGTACATCGCCTGGGCGTCAAGTGTGCGCCACTGGCCGTCGCTGCCCTCGACGCGGTTCAGGACCGCGTTGTGGATGTGCAGCTGCGGGTCACGATCGCGCGAGTCGTGCTGGAAGAACGACGCCACCGTCCAGTCATGCGCATCCACCCACCGACCGGCCGCCCCACCGTGATGCCCGACCCGCGAATACCCCGCCTTGCCGGACAGGTACTCCAGCGCGGCCTGGTTACCGGCCCAGATCGCGTCCTCCACCGCACGCCGATAGTCCGCCCAGGATGCGGCCTCCACCTCGGCGTCCTCGATCTTGGCGGTCAACCGCGCGATCTCGCGGGCGCGCACCGTCCCTGGTGCACTGGCTCCCGCACTGGGTGCACTGGGTGAACCGGGTGTACTGCCTGCACCGGCTGCACTGGCCGGTGCACCGGTCAGCGGGGCCAGTGCAGCACGGGCCCGTTCGGCTGCACAGCGGGCCCGCACTTCCTGGGCCTCGAACGCGGTGTGCAGCACCGTGATGCTCTTCTGCACCGAGAACGTCGCATCCAAGAAGGCGACATTCTTGCGTGCCTTCTTCCCCGCCTCGACGCGCAGTGCGGCCCTGCGCTCGGCGTCTGCACCGGACTCGGCGGCCAGTGCGGTCGCGTAGATCTCGTCCTCGGTCAGGTACTTGCGGCCGGTGTGGCCCAGGGTGTCGGCCTCGTCCCACTTCACCGGATCCTTGAAGCGTTCGTCGCGGGGGTCCATGAACCGCTCATACAGCGCGGTCATGTCCTGGGTGTCGACCTCGCCGGCCAGACCGAGGCGTTCCGCGCCTCGCCCGGACCACCGGCCGGGTGGCTCACCGGCCGCGACGGCGCCGGTGTAGTAGTTCTCCCGACCGGTCGCGACCGCGCCGGTCAGGTAGCTCGCGCTGTGCCCGCTGGAGATCGTCAGCACAGCGCCTCACCGCCCCGCACGGCGGCCCGCGCCGCTCCCGCGCCGCCGCTTGCTACCGGCAGGTAGCTCGGCGACGCGGCCCCCCAATCTGATCGTGATGCATAGGTGTGTACTGCTCTTGGTCTTG
>Ga0075429_100000966_pt1 | contig 22797 bp, 21 predicted proteins | sample RhiMetdeltSRZDD3_FD_75295 | JGI IMG/M metagenome (GOLD analysis project Ga0075429, IMG submission 75295) | Populus rhizosphere microbial communities from Tennessee, USA - Rhizosphere MetaG P. deltoides SRZDD3 | ecosystem: Host-associated > Plants > Roots > Rhizosphere > Soil | place: USA... | reverse complement strand
AGCCGCCCAACTTCGTTGATCCGCTCACGACAGGTGTGAGCGAAACAACATCGTTCGCCCCGGGGCTACTAGCTGCCCAGGAACTCGACCACGCGCCGGCTCTCGGCCTCGAGCGTGTGGGAGCGGACCCGCTCCACGCCTGACTCGATCAGGTGGCCGCGCAGGCCGGGGTCGTCCGCGAGGCGCCGCAGCTGCTCGGCCGGCGCCACCGGGTCGCCCGGCTCGACCAGCAGCGCGGACTGCCCCACCGCGTCCGGCACGCCGCCCACGGCCGTCGCCACGACCGGCAGCCCCGCCGCGAACGCCTCGAACAGCGTCTGCGGCAGCCCCTCGGTCCACGACACGTGCAGGAACGCGTGGCTCGAGCGGTACACGTCGAGCAGGCCGTCGGTGATCGGCACGTAGCCGAGCAGGTCCGCGTGGTCCGCCACGCCCAGCTCCTCCAGCCGGCGGCGCAGGTCGGCCTCCATCGGGCCCTCGCCGCACACGAGCAGCCGGAAGCGCGTGTCGTGCTGGCGCAGCTGCGCCAGCACGTCGGCCAGCAGCAGCGGGTTCTTCTCCGTCTCCAGCCGGCTGACGGTCAGCACGCGCAGCTCACCGCCGTTCCAGACGCGTTGCGCGGCGTCCCGGGGGTCCACGATCTGATCCTCGGCCACCAGCGACACCGACAGCGTCAGCAGGCGGCGGGCGCCGCGGTAGTTGGCCGCGAGCTGCGGGCCCACGACGACCACGGGAAACACGCGCGACATCAGCCGGAACGCGTACTCGAGGATGTAGGCGGCGCCCATCATCCAGCGCTTGCCGGGATGCCGGCTGCGCGTGTAGACCGGCATGTCCTGGCGCACGCCCAGCACGACCCGCTTGCGGCGCATCGCGGCCAGCGCCGCGAACACGATCGCGAGCGGGTGCGGGCCGAGCAGCCAGACGACGTCGACCTCGTCGAGGTTGCGCCAGAACGCGCGCAGCGAGCGCGCCATCGCCTGCACGGCCGCGCGGGCGTCGGCCTGGCTCTCGTAGAAGGGCAGCGGCACGAAGTCGATCTCGTCCGGCACGCGGTAGTGGGAGCGCCCCCCGCCCGGGTTGAGCCGCCCGAACAGGACCAGCTTGTCGACCATTCCCGCCAGGCGCGTGATGAACGTGAAGAACGCGCGCTCGGAGTAGTAGGCCTCGCCGTCGTGCGAGTAGCTGTAGTCGGTGTAGACGCCTACGCGCATGCAGCCTCTAGCCGCGGCGCAGGCCGGCGATGCGCGCCAGCGCCGCCAGCGGCGGCCCGAACGACGTGCATCCACGCAAGAACCCGGCTCCCCAAGACAGATGCATGGTCGCAAACACCGCGGCCAGTCCCGCACCCTCCTCGAGGCCGTCCTTGCGCGCGGTGGGAGCGGAGGCGGCGATCACGGCGACGGCCCACGTCAGCACCGCCGCGCGCGCGGCGGTGCGGAGGGGTCGCGGCGCCAGCACGGCGGCCAGGATCGCCAGCACGAGCGCCGGCGGGAAGACCGCCGACCGGCGCATGCTCGTGGGGTGGTAGCGGCTGGTCTTGGCGCGGTAGAAGCCGTAGCGCCAGTACTGCTTCCAGAGCGTCTTGAGCGAGTCCCGCGGCGTGTAGAGAGCGCCCAGCTCGGGCATGCAGACGATCCGGCTGCCGCGCTCGAAGAACCGCGCCGCCAGCTCCGAGTCCTGGTTCACGGGCCAGCCGTCGTCCCAGCCGCCGTACTCCTCGAGCGTCGAGCGCCGCCACACCCCGGTGAACACGCCGGTGTCGATGTCCTTCTCCTCCTCGGCCTCCCACTTGCTGGAGCCGCCGGCGCCGAACCAGGATCGCAGCGCGATCGCCACGCGCCGCGACCACTTGCCCGTGCCGTTCGGGATCTGCGGGCCGGTGACCCATTCCACGCCGTCCTCGCGCGCCAGCCGCTCCACGCCCTTCGCGACGTACTCGGCCGGGTAATGGGTGTGGGCGTCCATCCGCACGACGTAGTCGCCGCGCGCGTTCTCGAGCCCGATGTTGAGCCCGAAAGTCGTTCGCCGCTGCGGGTTGTCGAGCACCCGTATGCGGTGGTCCTGCGCCGACATCTCCTGGAGGATCGCCTTGGTGCGGTCCTCGGAGGCGCCGTCCATGAACAGGAACTCGATCTCGCCGTCGAAGCTCTGCGAGAGCATGGCCTCGACGCTCTCGCGGATGTGGCGCTCCTCGTTCAGGACGGGGATCAGGACACTCACGTCGACGCGCCCGTTGGAAGACTGCTGCTGCTCGGAAGTCACGGGGAAAGTATCGGCACTAACCGGTGGAACCGAAGGGGTTCACCGGCCGGTCGGGCGGCCGCTTGAGCGAGAACGGCACCGACACCTCCCCCTGCGAGCCGATCCGGGCGCGCAGGTGACCGTTGCGCGGGCCGCTGAAGATCCCCTTGAAGATCCCCTGTGAGTCCGAGCGCAGCCGCTTCAGGCGCTTGTAGCCGCCCTTGCCGGAGCGCTCGATCACGACGGCCTTGCGCACGCCGCCCGGGGTCCGGCCCCAGACGCGCACGCGCTTACCGGAGCGAAACGCGACGAACGGGAAGCGGTATGCCTGCAGCGACGCCCGCTTGGGCTGGTCGCATGCGATGCCGGCGTCGCAGCGCAGCCACAGGCCCGACTGCACCGGTCCCGTGGAGGGCCCGTCGCGCAGCCGGTACCAGACGAACAGGCTGACGCCCGCGCTCCACGAGCGATACAGGGCCTCGGAGACCCAGCGCGCGTGCAGCCCGAGCGGGACGCCCTTCGGGTCGGCGGGCGCCGTGTCCCAGCCCATCTCCGTCACCCAGAACTTCACCGAGCCACGCGAGACGATCCGCTTCTGGCGCACGGCGGTCCGCAGGAGCTTCTGCATCCGCGGCAGGTCCCCCAGCGAGATGCTGTCGCGATGGCCTGCCTTGTGAGTCGCGTCACCCGACGTGTACGGGTGGTGGCTCCACGCGTCGAACTGGACCTGCGGCCCGCAGCCGGGGATCACCTTCAGCTTCGCCGACAGGCACAGCAGCTCGCGCATGAATCGGTAGGGCCCGATCGTGAGGGAGGCCGCGCGGTTCAGCGTGAACGGGAAGAGCGCCCCCGCGACGACGGTGTTGTCGGCATGCACGCGATGGACGCCGGTGGCAAAGCGGTTCACCAGCTCGCGGTAGAGGCCGGGCGAGTAGTTGCTGCCGTCGGCGTTGCGCTGCGGGAACAGGAAGAAGCTCGCGTTCGGCTCGTTCCACGCCTCGAACATGCGCACGCGCGGCAGGCCGGCCACCGCCCCGCTGTACCGTCGCGCGACAGCTTCGGCGAACAGGCCGAACTGGAGGGGGTCGGGATTGCCGGTCCCGGACGAGCCGCGTGTGTCGCGCTCCGCGAACCTCGGCGCCTGCTCGACCGTGATCAGCGGGTCGAGCCCCGTGGCGACCGCCTGGCGCACGTAGGTGTCGAACGGCTCCCACCTGTAGTTCGGGTCCAGCGGATCGGAGGGGTTGAACGTCACCGGCGGCGCGGCCGGCGCGATGTCCTTCCAGACGACGCTGATCTTCACCACCCCGGAGCCCGATGCCTTCACGCGGTCGAAGTGCGTCTGCGTGAGGTCGAAGTCCTGGACCCCGGTGACGAGCCCGCGGGCCCCGGACGCGGAGGCGGGCAGGGCAAGCACGGCCACCGCTGCGGCAAGCAGCGTGGCGCGCCGGAGGAGGGTCAGCATCCTGCGTTCCACCTGTTCTCTCTAACCAGACTTGCTGCCGCGAGTTTCGTCGCGCAGGTCCTCGAACAGCTGAGAGGTCGGGTTGAGCGCTTCCGCGCGGCGCAGGCTGCGGCGCCCTTGACGCACGGCACCGGCCTTGGTCTGGATGCGCGCCGCCACCAGCCACGTGCTCCAGTCCCGGCTGTCGCGCTCCAGGGCGTCCCGGATGTGGCGGCGGGCCCGTGTGAGGTTCCCCGCCTGCTCCTCGACCAGCGCGAGCTGCACGTACGGCGTGGAGGCCCACGGCTGGACCGAGCGCGCGTCGTCGGCCGAGTCGCGCGCCTTGGCGAGGTCGCCGGCCTCGGCCGCCGCCTGGCTCTGCTCGAGCCGCTCCTGGCCGAGCATCGGCACTGTCACGCACATGACCGCAGCGAGCGCCAGCGCCACGGTGGCCGTGCGCAGCGCGCGCACGCGGATGTCCGCGCGCGTGCCTGGTGCAGGGGGCTCACGGCGAGGCCGCGACCGCGGCTCGCCGCCGGGCGGGAGCGTCGCGAGGCCCGCCAGCATCGCGAGCGCCACGACCGCCACGAGCCCGACGATCGTCAGCTCCCACATCCAGTCGATCGCAGCGCCCAGGGCGAACGCCGCGAGCACGCCCGCCAGCGCCGCCACCAGCGGCCGGCCGGGACCGGCCCGGCGCAGCCGTGCGATCGCCGCCACGAAGCCGGCGCCGAACACCAGCACGATCAGGGCGAAGCCGGCGATGCCAAGCTCGCCGAGCATCTCGAGCCACAGGTTGTGCGCGTCGCGCACGAAGAGCGGGAAGTCGGCGTGCTCGGTCCACCATGACTGGTAGGACCCGGCGCCCTGGCCGAAGACCGGCTGCTCCTGCCATTGATCGCCCGCCGCGGCCCACAGCTGCCAGCGGCCGGTGCTGGTCGAGCTCAGCAGGTGCGAGCGCGTGAAGTCTCCCTCCGCGTACTTCGTCTCCCCCGGAGGCCGCTTGAAGTCCTCGAACTTGCCGGCCGGGTCGAACGCGGCCGCGCCGCCGATCGCGACCAGCGCCAGCGCGGCCACCAGCCCGGCCTGCGCCACGCGCGACAGGCGCACGTCCCAGTCCGCGAACCGGCACCAGGCCCAGTAGAGGGCCACACAGCCCGCGCAGAGCAGCGCGATCAGCGTCGCCGCGCTCTCCCCCTCGCCCGCCACCGCGGGCGCCGAGAGCGGCCCGTTCACGAGCGCGTCGCGCGCCAGCAGCACCTCGACCGCGCCGATCGCGCCGGCGGACGCGATCGCGGTCGCGACCAGGGCGCCGGTGCGCCGCGACGTCAGCGCGCAGAATACGAGCACTCCCAGCACGGCCACGGCCGCTCCCCCGCGCGAGGAGGTCAGGTAGATGGTGGCCGCGACCGCCGGCACCGGCGCAAGTGCGAGCGCACGGAGGATCGGCGGGCGCTGGGCGACAGCGGCGCGCAGCAGCAGCGGCAGCGCCATGCCGGCCAGGATCGCGAGCCCGTTCCAGTAGTTGACGGGGTAGTGGAGGCGGGTCTGCACGGGGAAGAACGAAGGTGGCGCGCCGGGCCCGATGTCGCCCCACCAGAAGCGGCTCGCAAGCGCGACGCCCACGACCCCGACGATGCCGAGCGCCAGCCCGTCGCTGACGGCCGCCGCGTGGCGCGCGCGCACGCCGACCGCCACGACCGCGAACACGCCCAGATAGGTCAGGACGCGCGTGAACTCGAGGAAGGCCTTCTCGTCGGACACCGCCCAGCCCGTCGACAGCACGGTCAGGACGGCCAGCGCCGCCAGTGCCGAGCCGGCGACGATCGCCGCCCGCGGGAGCCGCGCTCCCGGCCAGAGCTTGAAGGCCACGGCCACCGCCACTGCCCACCAGGCGGCGATGCCGATCGCGGAGCGGTCGGTGAGCTGGTAGCTGCCGTCGTTGAAGCCGAGCAGGAACGTCACCGCGCCCACCAGCAGCGTCACGGCAACGGCGACCGCCGCGTCGCCGGTGCGGCGCGGCTGAGCGGGCGGGAGGGCGGGCCGCGGGCCGGCCTCTACCTCCGTGGACCGCTCGTGTGTCCGGCTAGCCGGACTTGCTGTTCTTGTGGCGCTGATAGGCGACTGCCCCGACCATCAGGCCCGTGATCGCGATCAAGGCGAACAGGAGCCAGAGCAGGTCCTCCCCACTGTCTCGCACCGACTTGACGGAAGCCGTCGGGACGGCGGTCGTCGAGCGGGACGGGGTCCCCTTCTTATCGGCGCTGCCGGCCGTTTCCTGAGGCGCGCCGAAGCGCCCGGAGGTGGCGACCTCCTCGAGCGCGGCCGCGTCCTTGCCGCCCTCGGCGTCGAGCTTGGCCTTGGCCTTGGCGGGGAGCTTCGTGCGCCCCTCCTTGCCTTCCTTGGTCGCGTTCGGGCCTTCGCTCGTGGGGATGGTCTCCACGTACTGGTCCGCGGCGGAGAAGTCGTCGGGCGACTTCGCTGACGCAGCGGCCGGCACGATGAGCAGTACCGCGAGCAACGCGGCCAGGGCGCGGAGAGGCGTCACCGTCAGTCCTCCCGCCAGCGCAGGAGCGACCCGATGGTCATGACGGCGATCTTCATGTCGAGCCATAGAGACCAATTCTCGATGTAGAAGTTGTCCCATTCGACCCGGTCGGTAAGAGAGGTGTTGCCGCGCAGGCCGTGGACCTGGGCCCAGCCGGTGATGCCCGACTTGACCCGGTGACGGTCACCATAGCGATGCACGGCCTCTTCGAAGAGGCGCACGAAGGTGCCGAGCTCGGGCCGGGGGCCGATCAGCGACATGTCGCCGCGCAGCACGTTCAGGAGCTGCGGAAGCTCGTCCAGCGAGTACCGGCGCAGGATCCGGCCGATCGGCGTGCGGCGGTCCTCCTCGGCGGTGTCGACCGTCTCCTCCGCGGTCTCCTCGAGCGTGGCGGTGGAGACAGCGGCCTCGGGCTCGCCGACCGTCACCAGCTCGTGCTCGTGATGGCCGTTCCCGTTGCCGTTGCCGTTCCCGTTGACCAGCACGTTGCCGTTCCCGTTCCCGTTGCCGTTGGGCTCCGCGATCAGGGAGTTGCCCGCGTCGAGCGTCTCGAACACCCAGTGGCCGTGGTTGTGGCCGGACGCCTCGGGGCTGCCCTTCATCGTCCGGAACTTGAGCATGTCGAACTCCTGGCCGTCGAGCCCGATGCGGCGCTGACGGAAGAAGATCGGGCGGCCGGACGTGATCAGGACCGCGGCGGCGATGGAGATCAGGATGGGCGAGATCAGGATCACGGCGATCCCCGCCACGACCCGGTCGATCGCGTACTTGACGAGGAACTGCAGGCCCTTGGGGTCGATCGGGCGCATCTCGAGCAGCGGGAGGCCGCCCAGGTGCTCGACCGACACGCGCTCGACGGATACCTCGAACAGGCGCGGGACGAGCGAGGCGGACACGCCCAGCTCGCGGCAGCGGCGCACCATGCTCAGCATCACGGCGTGGGGCGCCGTGGAGAAGGTGAAGACGACGTGCTCGACCTCGTTCTCCTCGAGCACGCGCTCGAGGTCCCAGCTCGCGCCCAGGACCGGCAGGTCGACGGCCGCTCCCTCGATCTCGAGCGGGTCGTTGTCGAGGAAGCCGACCGGGCGCAGCCCGAACTCGGAGCGGTCCATCATGCGCTTTGCGACCAGCTGCCCGACGCGGCCGGCGCCGACGATCAGCGTCGCGCGGCCGCCGACACCGCGGGAGATGGCGCGCGCCCGGGCGATGAAGAGCCCGGTGCGGCCCACCGAGAGGCCCACGGCGGCAAGGATGAAGGTCTGGGCGGTCTGGGCCGCCGTGTACGGGTCGTTCTCGAGCACGACGCGCAGCGAGATCACCGTCATCGTGGCCACGGCCGTGGTCGACACGATGGAGCGGATCTCGTCGAGCAGGTGGGACCGCAGCCGGTCGCTGTACATGCCGCGGATGCCGAACAGCGCCAGGACGAGGACGCCGAAGAAGGTCACCCACTTGACCGGCATCGCCGGCTCGTTCAGCAGGTGCGACATCGCCTCGGTCGCGCCGCCGGCCACCAGCAGCATGAGGAAGTCGATCAGCAGCGGCCGGAGCTGGCGGCGGCGGGAATGGATGCCGAGGCGCAGCGCACCCATCGTGGATCCGCGCAGCAGCCCTAGCCTCAGTGCCGAGCCGATCTCCTTTGAAAATAGGTCGTTAGTTCCCATGACCGCTTACAACGCCCGTTCCTTCAAACGTTGGACTGACTCGAAACTTGTGAAATCCGTTTCGCGAAAGTCCCGATGTCTTCGCTATGACAGCGAACTCAGAACCGGGTTTCGGGCGGGGTGACTCCCGGTTCTCCCGTGTGCGACCGTCCTTGGGCATGCATCGGCGGCGGGGGTAACCCCGACGCGAATCAGGCCAAGATCGATCTGCAGCACGGACCTCCTTGCCCCTTTCCCCGTGAGAGCGGCCATCGTGTCCGATCGCGGGGCGGCGGCACAGCCATTCTAGACAACGGTTCCGGTGGCGTCGAACCTTTTTCAAACCGATTTCTTTTCTCGGCTCGAAACGCCTCCGTATGTAGTGCTGAATACGCCTGAGCGTGCAGGCGCTTCTTACTGCTTCGACACGGCGGGTCCCGGCACCTGCTCGGGTGCGCCGAAATTGTGCAGGGCGGCCGGGACGCGAAACCCGCCGTCCGGAAGCTGGTGGTTCTCGATGATCGCCAGCAGGGTCCGCCCGACGGCCACCGCCGTGCCGTTCAGCGTGTGGACCGGGGCCGGCGATCCCCCGCCGGGCGGGCGAAAGCGGCAGCGCAGGCGCCGCGCCTGGTAGTCCGTCGTGTTCGAGGTGGAGGTCAGCTCGCGATAGCGCTGCTGGCCCGGCAGCCAGGCCTCGCAGTCGTACTTCTTCGCGGCTGAGGCGCCCAGGTCGCCGGCCGCGACGTTCACGACGCGGTAGGGGATCTCGAGGTCCTGCAGGATCTCCTCCTCGATCGCCAGGAGGCGCTCGTGCTCGTCGCGCGAGCTCGAGGGCTCCACGAACGAGAACATCTCGACCTTGTCGAACTGGTGGACCCGGAAGATCCCGCGGGTGTCCTTGCCGGCGGCCCCGGCCTCCCGCCTGAAACAGGTCGAAAAGCCTGCATAGCGCAGGGGAAGCTGCTCGGCGGAGAGGATCTCGTCGGCGTGCAGGGCGGCCAGGCTGACCTCCGAGGTGCCCACCAGGAGGAGGTCGTCGCCCTCGACCTCGTAGATCTGCGCGCGGTCCGTGGGCAGCAGGCCGGTCCAGAACATCGCCTCCTCGCGCACCAGCACCGGGGGGATCACGGGGCGAAAGCCGCGTCCCTCCAGCTTGCGCATGGCGTACTGCACCAGCGCCAGCTCCAGCAGCACCAGCTCGCCCTTCAGGTAGGCGAACCGCGAGCCGGATGCCCGCCCGGCGCGCTCCATGTCGATCAGGTCGAGCGCCGTCCCGATCTCGAGGTGGTCGCGCGGCTCGAAGTCGAACGCGGGCGGGTCGCCGACCGTCTTCACGACCTCCGCGTCCTCCTCGGTCATGCCGTCCGGCGCGGTCGCGTCCGGCAGGTTGGGGAGCTCGGCCAGCAGCTCGTCGATCCGGCGCTCGATCTCCGACAGCTCCTGCTCGCGCGACTTGATCTCCTCCGTGAGGGCGTTCGATTCGGCCACCGCGGCACCGGCGTCCTCGCCGGCCCGCTTGGCGCGCGCGATCCCCTCGGAGACCTTCTTCTTCGCCGCGCGACGGTTCTCGACCTCGGGCAGCAGCGTGCGGCGCCGGGCGTCCAGCTCCAGCAGCTCGTCCACCTGGCCGGCGACGCCGCGCCGGGCCAGGGCGGCCTTGACGCCGTCCGGATCGCTGCGGATCAGCTTGAGATCGAGCGTGGCGCCGGCCTGCCGCTAGCTAGTTGCCGCCGGAACCGCCCGAGCTGCCGGACTGGCCCGACTCGTCGGCGGAGTTGCCCCCACCGGCCTCGTTCTGCCCTGCGCCGGGAGTCAGGCCCGGCGGGCCCTCGGACGTGCGGCCGGCGTACTCGGCGACGAACTCCGCGACCGCCTCCGCGTCCTCGCCCACGACGATGTTCTGGGGCATGATCGAGCCGGAGAACCCGCCGTTGCGGATCGCGTACAGCACCTGGTCCTTGGTCTCGCGGCGGTTGTCGAGGTTGGGACCGGCGACGCGCTCCTCCGGGTTGCTCCCCTCGGTGCCGGCGGCCTTCAGCGTGTGGCAGCCGGCGCAGCGCTCGGCGAACAGCGTCGCGCCGCGGCTGTCGACCTCCTGGTCCTGGCCGCAGCCGGCCGCGGCCAGGGCGAGCGCCGCGACGGCGGCGGCAGCTGCAATGCGGGGAGGCCTCATCGGGCGGGGATATTAGTTCTTAGGGGGACGGCCGTTGGGCCGTCCGGCGAAAACGTCGCTTCACGCCGCGACCCGCGGGAGGGAAGCCCGCCCCAGGGGCGAACTAGAGGGGCGTCCGGCGCCGGTCGGGCGGCACGGGCTCGGATGAGCCGGTCCGCCTCGGGTGCGGCCTCCACTATTCGAGAGGCGCGCCCGCACATGACGGCGGCGAATGGGTCGGCGCCGGACGGTTTCTTCCTCGCTGGCATGATGCCGCCATGGCGCGCCGGATCGACGCTGACGAGTTCCGGGCCTCCTGCGGGCACTTCGCGACCGGCGTCTGCGTGGTCACGTCGCTGGGCGCCGACGGCCCCAGCGGGATGACGGCCAATGCGGTCACTTCCCTGTCGCTGGAGCCGCCGCTGATGATCGTCTGCTTCGCGCTCACGTCCCGCACACTCGCGGCGGTCGAGGATTCCCGGCGGTTCGGGGTGCAGTTCCTCGCGCACGACCAGGGGGACGTGGCCGCCCGGTTCGCGTCCAAGCTGCCGGAGCGGGAGAAGTTCGACGGCCTCGAGTGGAGCGAGCGGGCCGGCGTCCCGTCGATCGACGGCTGCCTGGCCTGGCTCGGCTGCGAGCTGCGCGACCTCCATCCCGGCGGAGACCACCTCATCGGGGTGGGAGAGGTCGTCGACCTGTGGCAGGTGGCGGGCGACCCGCTGGTCTTCTATCGCGGCGACTACTGGTCGCTGGCGGAGCGAGCCGACGCACCCGCCGACGTCGACCGCGCCCTGGAGGGCCCCGGCTGACGATCCGCCGCGGGTGATTGCACACAGGGTGCCTGTACGACCCCAGCTGCAATCACCTCGTTCGGGCGGGGCGGCGCGGGCGCTAGAACAGCGCGCCCGACACCTGCGCCGCGCGCAGCGAGAACGCGGCCACCAGCAGCGCGGCCAGGCTCATCACGACCATCTCGCGACGCACGATGCGCAGCGCGATCGTGTGCTGCTCTCCCGCCGGCAGCCCGCGGAACTCGACGCCCTCGGGCAGCTCGCGCTGGGCCGCGCCGACGCGCATGCCCTCGGCGAACAGGTTCACCAGCAGCGGCGCCGTCCCGTACATGTAGTGCCACGCGTCCTTCGGCTCGTGGCCCGCGACCAGCAGAATCGCGCCCAGGAGCACCTGCACCACGACCGAGATCTGGGCCGCCCGCAGCACGTACCAGAACGACACGGGCGTGGCCCCCGCCAGCGCGGCGCCCGCTCCCCACAGGCCGACCACCACGTTGAGCACCAGCACTGCGACGCCGACGACGAGGTGGACCTCAGTCAAACGAGGCCGCCGGGAGTGACGAGATTGAGACGGAAAGCACTATGTAACACATTGTTACAAAGGTGGTATAACTCGATTCCAGTGCGGAATTTCGGCCCCCCAGACCCGCACTGGGAGAGGTAACCAGTTTGGTCGAGAGCTATCTGCCGGTGCTGGTCTTCCTCGCACTCGGCACGATTGTGGGCGTCGCGTTCACGACGCTCAACCGAGTACTCGGTCCGCGCAACCCCACGCAGGTCAAATCCGATCCGTACGAGTGCGGATTGCCATCGGACGTGCAGCGGGGGTTCCGCTTCGGCATCAGCTTCTACCTGATCGCGATGCTGTTCATCTTGTTCGACATCGAGGTCATCTTCCTCTACCCGGTCGCCGTGCACCTGAAGGCGGCCGGCACGTTCGTCCTGGTCGAGACCATGATCTTCGTCGCGCTGCTGGCCGTCGCCTTCGTATATGTGTGGCGCAGGGGGGCGCTGGAATGGAAATAAAGAGGGAGAAACTGCTCCCCTCGCAGGCGCGGGTCGCCCCTGCCGAGGGACCCGCGGATCTCCTCGCCCGGCAGCACCGCGCCAGCGAGATGCTGCGCGGCATCGACCGCGCCGGCGGCGACCTCGACCGGTACGTCGAGGAGCGCGTCCTGACCACGACCTTGGAGAAGGCCCTCAACTGGGCGCGCTCCAACGCGCTCTTCCCGGCCACGTTCGGCCTCGCGTGCTGCGGCATCGAGATGATGTCGATCGTCACCGCGCGCTACGACAGCGCCCGCTTCGGCGCCGAGGTCTTCCGCGCCTCGCCGCGACAGGCCGACATGCTGATCCTCTCCGGCCGCGTGTCGATCAAGATGGCCCCGGTCATCCGGCGCCTCTACGAGCAGATGCTGGAGCCCAAGTGGGTGATCGCGATGGGCGCCTGCGCCTCGAGCGCGGGCGTGTTCAACAACTATGCGCTCGTCCAGGGGGCCGACAAGTTCCTGCCGGTGGACATCCACGTGCCGGGGTGCCCGCCCCGGCCCGAGGCCCTGCTGCACGGGATCATCAAGCTGCAGGCGAAGATCAAGGGCGACCCCACCCTCGGCTGGCGCGAGCGCTACGGGGCGCGCGGGACAGAGGAACTCGGAGACGACACGGAAGCCAACGGATCCTGACCCGCGCTGACCGTGCCTGACGCCACCGGACTGGAGCTGATCGCACACGACCTGCGCGAGCAGGTTGCCGGGTCGGTTACGGGCACGGAGCACCGGCACGGCATCGCAACCCTCGTGATCGACCCCGACGCCGTGCTGCCGGTGCTGCGCTGGCTGCGCGAGACGCCGAACCAGGACTACCACTTCCTCGCCAGCGTGCACGGCTGCGACTACCTGCCGCACGCACCGCGCTTCGGCGTCCACTACGAGCTGCTCAACATGGAGCGGGTCGAGCGCCTGCACGTGAAGGCGCTGCTCGAGGACCCGGGGCTGCCCGACCTGCCCGAGATCGACTCGGTGGTGGAGCTGTTCCCGACGGCCAACTTCCAGGAGCGCGAGATCTACGACATGTTCGGAGTGGTGTTCCAGGGCCACCCCGACCTGCGGCGCATCCTGATGCCCGACGAGTACGAGGGCTTCCCGCAGCGGCGCGACTTCCCGATGGGCGGCGAGCCGGTGCTCTTCACCCACAACGAGACCAGCACGCCCCGGTGGTACGAGTGAACGAGCCCAGCGGCAGCGTCAGGGAGCTGGCCACCGGGGTGACGGCCGTCCCGGCCGACGGCGCGCAGCCCGACGAGGAGCTGCTGACGATCAACTTCGGCCCGCATCACCCGGCGACGCACGGAGTGCTGCGGCTGCTCGTCACGCTGCGCGCGGAGGAGGTGCTGGAGGCGCTGCCCTACGTGGGCTACGTGCACACCGGCATCGAGAAGTCGTGCGAGGACAAGTCGTACTGGAAGGTGATCCCGCTGGTCGAGCGCATGGACTACCTGTCCTATTACTTCAACGCGCTCGCGTTCTGCATGTCGGTCGAGCGCCTCCTGGACGAGCCCGTCCCCGAGCGCGCGCAGTACCTGCGGGTGATCCACTGCGAGCTCAACCGCATCCACTCGCACCTCGTGTGGCTCGGCACGACGGCCCTCGACCTCGGCGCGATCTCGATCTTCTGGTACTGCTTCCGCGAGCGCGACAAGATCCTCGACCTGTTCGAGTTCTCGTCCGGACAGCGCATGCACACCCGCTACATCCAGGTCGGCGGCGTGGCGGACGACATCCCCGCGGGCTGGGCGGAGAAGGCGCTGCGGTTCACGGAGGACATGGAGGAGCGCGTCGGGCAGTACGAGGCGATCCTCGACCGCAACGAGATCTTCCTGCAGCGCACGCGGGACGTCGGCATCGTGTCGCAGGAGCGGCTGCTCGAGCTGGGAGTGACCGGCCCGCTGCTGCGCGCCTCCGGCAACCCCTGGGATCTGCGCAAGGCCGCTCCGTACTCCTCGTACGAGAAGTTCGACTTCAAGGTCCCGGTGGGCACGGTCGGGGACTGCTACGACCGCTACCGGGTGCGCGTCGCGGAGATCCGCGAGTCGTGCAGCATCATCCGCCAGGCGATCGAGGGCCTGCCCGCGGGCCCGTACATCACGACGAACCGCAAGGTCGCGCTGCCGCCGCGGCACGAGCTGGCGACCTCGATGGAGGCGCTGATCCACCACTTCAAGCTCGTCACCGAGGGCTTCCGCGTGCCGCCCGGCGAGGCGTACGCGCCGATCGAGAGCCCGCGCGGCGAGATGGGGTGCTTCGTCCTCGCGGACGGCTCCGCGAAGCCTGCGCGCGTGCACATGCGCGACCCGTCCTTCGTGAACCTGCAGGCGCTGCGGGAGATGGTCGTGGGCGGCTACATCGCCGACATGATCACGAACCTCGCGATGTTGGACCCCATTCTGGGCGGTATCGACCGATGAGCAAGTTCGACCACCTCCGGGGAGTGCCGGGCTCGCGCAGCCGGCTGGCCGCCCAGGTCTGGGAGGGCGCGCGCGTGGAGGCCGATCCCGCTGGGATCCCGGAGCCCAGCGACGTGGCCGTGCCGGAAGAGCTGCGCGCGAACATCGAGCACCACATGTCGCTGTATCCGGATCCCCGCTCGGCGGTCCTGCCCGCCCTGCGCGAGGCACAGCGCCACCACGGCTGGCTGTCGCCGGAGGCGATGGTCCAGGTCGCCGTGGTGATGCAGTTCAGCCCCGCATACCTCGAGTCGGTCGCGAGCTTCTACGACATGCTCGAGCTGCAGCCCGTCGGCACCCACACGATCTACATGTGCACGAACCTGTCGTGCCAGCTGCGCGGCGCCCAGGACGTGCTGGCCGCGCTGGCCGAGGCCACGGGGGCGCCCGTGGGCGGCTCGAGCCCGGACGGCGCGTTCCACCTGCGCGCGTTCGAGTGCCTCGGTGCGTGCGACATCGCGCCGATGGCCTCGATCGAAGGCCACTACCGGGGACCGCTGACGCCCGCGGACGCCGCGACGATCGCGGAGCACCTGCGCTCCGGCGAGGCGGCGGCGGACGTGCTGCCCGACAAGCTCCCGACCAAGGGAGTGCCGGCCGTCGAGAAGAGGCCGGCCCAGTGAGCACCGGCATCCTGCTCCGGCACGTCGACGTGCCGGACCTCAACCGGATCGAGACCTACGAGCGCGTCGGTGGATATGCGGCGCTGCGCAAGGCGCTCACCGAGATGACCGCCGACCAGGTCCTGAAGGAGCTCGAGGCGAGCGGCCTGCGCGGCCGCGGCGGCGCCGGCTTCTCGATGGGGAAGAAGGCAGGCTTCCTGCCGCACGGCGACATCCAGAAGTACCTGTGCTGCAACGCGGACGAGTCCGAGCCGGGCACGTTCAAGGACCGCGAGCTGATGCACCGCAATCCGCACCAGCTGATCGAAGGCGTGCTGATCGCCGCCTACGCGGCGGACATCACGAATGCGTTCATCTACATCCGCGGCGAGTACGAGGAGGAGGCCGACATCCTCGACGCCGCCCTCACCGAGGCGTACGCCCGCCGTTACGCGGGCGACGACATCCTCGGTTCGGGTTTCGGCTGCTCGCTGGTCGTGCACCGCGGCGCCGGCGCCTACATCTGCGGCGAGGAGACGGCGCTGCTCGACTCACTCGAGGGCAAGCGGGGCAACCCGCGCCTGAAGCCGCCCTTCCCCGCCAACCAGGGCCTCTACCAGGGACCGACGCTGATCAACAACGTGGAGACCCTCTCCAACGTGCCGCACGTGATCGCCAACGGCGCCGGCTGGTTCCGCACGTTCGGGACCGAGCGCTCGCCCGGCACCAAGGTCGTGTCGGTCTCGGGATGCGTGCAGCGCCCGGGCAACTACGAGATCGAGCTCGGCATCCCGTCGCGCGACATCATCTACGGGCTCGCCGGGGGGCCGCCGGACGGGCGGCGGGTGAAGGCCTGGTTCCCGGGCGGTTCCTCCGCGCCGGTGCTGACCGAGGAGCACCTCGACCTGCCGTACGACTTCGAGCACATGGCGGAAGCCGGCTCGATGCTCGGCTCCGGGGCGATCATCGTCGTCGACGACTCCGTGCCGATCGTGTCCATCGCGCTGCGGCTGGCCGAGTTCTACCGCCACGAGTCCTGCGGCAAGTGCGTGCCGTGCCGCGAGGGCACGAACTGGACCGTGAAGATGCTGGAGCGCATCGACCGCGGCGAGGCGACGCCCATGGACCTCGACGTGATGGCGGACGTGCAGGGCAACATCATCGGGAACTGCCTCTGCCTGCTGGGCGACTCGATGGCGATGCCGGTCGGCTCGATGATCGCCAAGTTCCGCCCCGAGTTCGAGGCGCACATGGAAAAGGCCGTCCTTCGGCAAGCCGCAGGACGGGTGGGCGACGGGACGGAGTCACCGATCTCCCTCACTGGCGAGGCGGCCTGATGTCGACCGGCGACTGGATCACGTTCACGATCGACGGCCGCGAGGTGCGCGCGCCCGAGGGCGAGTGGCTGCTCGACGCGGCGAAGCGCGGCGATGTCGACGTGCCCTACTTCTGTTACGAGCGCAAGCTCGGTCCCCCGGTAGGCGCCTGCCGCATGTGCATGGTGGAGGTCGAGGGGATGCCCAAGCTGCAGACCTCCTGCTCGACGCCGGTGAAGGACGGGATGGTCGTGTACACGCAGACCGACCGCGTGAAGGACGCGCAGAACGCGGTCGTCGAGTTCCTGCTCGTCAACCACCCGCTCGACTGCCCGGTGTGCGACAAGGGCGGCGAATGCCCGCTCCAGGACATCGCGTTCGGCTGGGGCCCGGGGCGCAGCCGCTTCGTCGAGGACAAGCGCAACTTCCCGAAGCCCATCGCGCTCTCGCCGTTGATCGCGATCGACCGCGAGCGCTGCATCCTCTGCTACCGCTGCGTGCGCTTCTCCCAGGAGGTGGCCGAGGACGACCAGCTGATGTTCCTCGAGCGCGGCGACCACACCTTCGTGGGGACGTTCGACGGGCGCCCCTACCAGGCGCCGTTCTCGGGCAACGTGGTCGACCTCTGCCCCGTCGGCGCACTCACCAACACCGCCTACCGCTTCCGCGCGCGTCCCTGGGACATCGAGGGCGCGGGCACCATCTGCACGCTCTGCCCGAGCCAGTGCAACGTCGAGCTGACGATTCGCGACGAGCGAGTCGAGCGGGTCGAGCCGCGCGACAACGACGCCGTCGACGACGGCTGGCTGTGCGACAAGGGCCGCTGGGGATACCAGTCCACGCGGCCGGACGGGCGCGTGCTGGAGCCGCTCGTGCGCGACGGCGGGCACCTGCGCCCGGCCACCTGGGAACGTGCGCTGGCCGCCGCCGCCGAGGGGCTCGCCAAGGCGGGGGCGGCGACGGCGGGGATCGTGGGCGGCCAGACCAGCAACGAGGAGGGCTGGCTCTTGCAGCGCATCCTCCGCGAGGGCCTGGGCTCGCCCCACGTGGACGCCCGCGCCGGGGGGCCGCTCGCGCCGTCGGCGGCACGGCGCCTGTCCCACCCGAACCTCGCTGCGGCGATGCCCGACATCGATCGCGCGTCCGTGGTGCTGGTGCTCGAGAGCAACCCGCTGGACGAGGCGCCGATCTTCGACCTGCGGCTGCGCAAGGCCGTGCGCCGCTCGGGTGCGCGCCTGCTGGTTGCCTCGAGCGCGCCCACCGCGCTCGACGGAGGCGCAACCGAGGTGCTGCGCTTCGCGCCCGGCGGCGCCGAGTCGCTGTTGCGGGCCCTGCAGAAGGCGCTGCTGGAGGCGGAGCGGGCAAGTGACGGGGGCGAGGACGGGTCCGCGGGAGCGCCGCGCGGGCACGCCGAGCTGGCCGGGCTCCTGGCGGAGCATTCGCTCGAGCGCCTGACGGACACCGCCGAGGTCGACCTCACCGACCTGCGTGACGCGGCCGCGCTGCTGACGCAGGCCGGCAACGTCGTCGTCGTGTGGGGCGAGCGGCTGGGCTGGGGCGCGCGCGGCTCGGGCGCGCTCGAGGCGCTGGCCGACCTCGCGCTCGTCTTGGGGCTCGACGCGGCGGAAGGCTCGGGCTTGATCGAGATCCCGGCCTCCGTCAACGGGCGCGGGCTGCGCGAAGCCGGCTGCGTCGCCGGCATCGGCCCGGGGTTGTCGGACACGGCAGCGGGCCTGACCGCCGCCGGCGCGCGCGACGCGGCGCTGACCGGCGACGTGCGCGCGTTCTACCTCCTTCACAACGACCCGCTGCGCGAGTTCCCGGGCCAGAGCCGGTGGGACGAGGCGCTGCGCAAGGCGAGCTTCGTGATCATGCACGAGCAGTTCCTGGGCGAGGCCGCCGTCAACCACGCGGACGTGGTCTTCCCGGCCGAGTCCTACGCCGAGAAGGAGGGCACGGTCACGCACCCGGACGGCCGCCTGCAGCGGCTGCGGCCGGCGATCGGCCATCCCGGCGAGGTGCGCGCCGAGTGGAGCGTGCTGGCGGAGATCGCCCACCGGCTGGGGCTCGACGTGCGGCGCTCGGTGACGGCCGGGGCGGTGCTCGAGCAGCTTGCGGAGGAGGCTCCGATGTACGCGGGCATCACGCTCGACGAGATCGGCGGGCGGGGCGTGCGCTGGCAGGAGCGCCCCGCGGGCGCGGCCGCCGCGCGGTCGGCGTTCGGCGAGCTCGGGTTCGGCCCCGCAGCGGAGCCGCCCGCGCCGCCCTCCGCCGGCGACGGCGCGCTGCGGCTGTCCACGCGACCCGGGCTGTGGGCGTCGTGGGTGACCGAGCGCTCGCCCTCGCTGCGATTCCTCGTCTCGGGCCAGCAGGTGGAGCTCAGCCCGCTCGACGCCGAGCGGCTGCAGGTCGCCTCGGGCGACGAGGTGCAGGTCCGCAGCAACGGCCACTCCGTGAAGGCGGTCGTGCAGATCCGTGACCGCGCCAAGCGCGGCACCGCCACGCTGATCGAGGGGACGCAGGAGGGGAACGCCAACGTGCTCGCCGACGGCGCCCTCGTGGTCGTCCAGGTCGAGCGTGACTGATGCTGCTGCTGGCGGACACCGACTTCGTCGAGACCACCGGCGTGTGGATCATCAAGTCGGTCGTCATCTTCGCGTTCGTGATGGGCGTGGTGCCGATGATCCTGCTGCTCGAGCGCAAGCTCCTGGGCCGGTTCCAGAACCGCTACGGCCCCAACCGGGTCGGGCCGTACGGGTTGCTCCAGCCGCTCGCGGACGTCGTGAAGCTGCTCGGCAAGGAGCCGTTCCATCCGTCGACGGGCGTGCCGCGGCTGATGGCGCTTGCGCCCGCCATCATGATCGTGACGGCGCTGGCGTCGATCGCGATCATTCCCTTCGGGGACGTCGAGGAGGGCTTCGGTTCGAAGTTCGGGCTCTACGGGATCGACGTCAACATCGGCATCCTGTACGCGTTCGCGTTCGGCTCGCTCGCCTTCTACGGGCTGATGCTGGGCGGCTGGGCCTCGGGCTCCAAGTACTCGTTCCTGGGCGCCATGCGCGCCGCCGCGCAGCTGATCAGCTACGAGGTGTCCCTCGGCCTGTCCTTGATCGGCGTGGTGATGATGGCCGGCTCGCTGTCACTGGTCGACATCGTCAAGGCGCAGGACACCGTCTGGTACGTGCTCCCGCAGTTCGTCGGCTTCCTGATCTTCACCGTCGCGGGCTTTGCCGAGACGAACCGCCCGCCGTTCGACCTGCCCGAGGCGGACGCCGAGTTGGTCGCGGGCTACAACACCGAGTACGGCGGCATGCGCTTCGGCTCGTTCTTCATGGCCGAGTACATCAACATGCTCGTGATCGCGGGCCTTGCCTCCGCCATGTTCTTCGGCGGCTGGATGGGCCCCGGGCCGAGCGGGCTGGACCCGTTGTGGATGGTGCTGAAGATGCTTGCGATCGTGGTCTTCTTCATCTGGATCCGGGCCACGATGCCCCGCCTGCGCTACGACCAGCTGATGAGCTTCGGCTGGAAGATCCTGCTGCCGCTCGCGACGCTCAACCTGCTCGTGACGGCCGTCCTCGTATCGACCACCTGAGGTGACATGACATACCGACCCGAACCAGATGCCATTGCCGTACAGCGCGGCCCCGAGCCCGGGGGCCTGGGCGGCGTGTCGCGCGCGTTCGGCGAGACCCTGCGCGGGCTGAAGACGACGTTCGGGCGCCTGGTCGAAGGGCCGGTCACGATCCAGTACCCGGAGGAGAAGACTCCCGTCTACCCGCGCTTCCGCGGCCGGCACAAGCTGCACCGGTTCGAGGACACCGGCCTCGAGAAGTGTGTCGGCTGCTCGCTGTGCGCGGCCGCCTGCCCGGCCGACTGCATCCGAGTCGTCGCGGCCGAGAACACGCCGGACCAGCGCGTGTCGGCGGGCGAGCGCTTCGCGGAGGTGTACGAGATCAACATGACCCGCTGCATCTTCTGCGGGTACTGCGAGGTCGCGTGCCCCTTCGACGCGATCACGATGGGACACGACTACGAGTTGTCCGACTACGACCGGTCGGACCTGATCTTCACGAAGGAGATGTTGCTGGCGGAGCCCGTGGAACGCACGCCGCTGAGGCGCGAGGGGGAGTAGGCCCGGCGATGGAGGCAGTGGTCTTCTTCGTGGCGGCCCTGCTCGCCGTCGCCGGCGCAGCGGGAGTCGTGCTCCAGCGCAACCCGTTCTACAGCGTGCTGTCGCTGGTCGTGCACCTGATCGCGCTGGCGGTGCTATTCCTGCTGCTGCGCGCGGAGTTCCTCGCGGCCGCGCAGGTGATCGTGTACGCCGGCGCGGTGATGGTGCTGTACGTGTTCGTGGTCGCCTACGTGGGCGGCCTCGAGGACGCGCTCGCCGAGCCGAACCCGACCCTGCGGCTGCTCGCCCCGCTGTTCGCGGTCGCGCTGCTGGTCGAGCTGTGCGTGGCGATCATCGGGTCGGGGCTGAAGGCACTCGACTCGGAGGGACCCGACCTGGCAGCCGGCTTCGGTTCGCCGTCGGCGATCGGCGAGCTGTTCCTGACGAAGTTCCTGGTCGCGTTCGAGGTCGTGTCGCTGCTGCTGCTGATCGCGGCGGTGGGGGCTGTCGTGCTCGCGAGACGCGAGGAGACCACCTGATGGACATCGTCTGGTACCTCGTCCTCTCGGCGTTCATCTTCTGCATCGGCGCGGCCGGCGTGTTGACGCGGCGCAGCCCGCTCGTCGTACTGATCTGCCTGGAATTGATGCTGAACGCCGGCAACCTGGCATTGGCTGCTTTCGCGCGGATGACCGGCACGCACGACGGGCAGGTCTTCGCCCTGATCGTGATGATCGTCGCCGCGGCCGAGGTCGTGATCGGGCTCGGGCTGATCGTCGCGATGTACCGCAGCCGGCTGCCGATGGACGTCGACGAGATGTCGGAGCTGCGCGGTTGAGCGTCGCCACCTACGGCTGGCTGGTGATCGCATGCCCCCTGGCGGGCTCGATCGTGATCGCGCTCGGCTGGCGGGTGTGGAGCGGCCGCACGGCGGGCTGGATCGGCTCTGCCGCGATCTTCCTGGCATTCCTGAACGCAATCGGCGCGCTGGTGCAGCTGCAGGACAAGCCCGCCGCCGAGCGCCACGTGACGTCATCGCTGTGGGACTACGTGGGCACGTCCGGCGTCGACGCGCGCCTCGAGATCCTGGTCGACCCGCTGGCGGTGCTGATGGCGCTGGTCGTGTCGGGCGTCAGCTTCCTGATCCACGTGTACTCGGTCGCGTACATGGCCGGCGACCGCGGCTACGCGCGCTACTTCAGCTACCTCAACTTCTTCGTCTTCTCGATGCTGCTGCTGGTCCTGGCGGGGAACTTCTTCTTCCTGATCGTCGGGTGGGCGTTCGTGGGCTTCGCCTCGTACGCGTTGATCAGCTACTGGTACCGGCGCCAGACCGCGACGGCGGCCGGCATGAAGGCGTTCGTGATCAACGTGATCGGCGACGTCGGCCTCGTGCTCGCGGCGATCATCCTGCTGCGCGACACCGGCCACCTCGACTTCGCGCGGGTGTTCGAGTCTGCGCCGGAGGCCTACACGCAGAACGAGTGGACGATCGTGGCGGTGTGCCTGTTGATCATGGTGGGCGCGTTCGCGAAGTCTGCGCAGATTCCCCTGCACACCTGGCTCGCGGACGCGATGGAGGGCCCGACGCCGGTCTCCGCCCTGATCCATGCGGCCACGATGGTGACCGCCGGGGTGTACCTGATCGCGCGCTGTTACCCGCTGTTCGAGCTGGCGCCCACCGCAGCCGACATATCCGCGGCGATCGGCGCGCTGACGCTCGTGTTTGCCGCATCCGTCGCGCTGGTGGTCACGGACCTGAAGCGGATCATCGCCTACTCCACGATCAGCCAGATCGGCTACATGATCATGGGCGTGTCGATCGCGGCGTACGGCGCCGGGATGTTCCACCTGATGACGCACGCCTTCTTCAAGGCGCTGATGTTCATGGCCGCGGGCTCGGTGATCGCCGCGATGGCGGGCAACCAGAACATCGACCGGATGTCGGGGCTGCGGCGCGCGATGCCGTTCACGTACGTCGCGTTCCTCGTCGCGGCGCTCGCGCTCGCGGCGTTCCCCGGGTTCTCGGGCTACTTCTCCAAGGACGAGATCCTCGCGTTCGCAGCCGAGCGCGGCGGGGGCTACTGGATCCTGTACGTGGCGGGCACGGTGGCCGCCGTGATGACCGCCTTCTACGCGTTCCGCATGGTGTTCCGCGTCTTCTGGGGCGAGCCCAGCGAGGAGGCGCGCGAGCTCGAGCGCGGCCACCTGCACCACGCGGAGCCGATGAACCCGGTGACCGGCGAGCCGGAGGACATCGATGTCGGCTACCCCGGCCCCGAGCACCACATCGCCGAGCGGGAGGGGCCGATGCGCGGCGCGATGGTGCTGCTCGCCATCCTCGCGATCACGGCGGGAGTCGTGCAGATCCCCGGCGTCACGCACGTGATCGAGAACTTCCTCGAGCCGACCTTCGAGGACTCGCGCTTCGCCCACACCGA
>Ga0075429_100000961_pt1 | contig 22869 bp, 25 predicted proteins | sample RhiMetdeltSRZDD3_FD_75295 | JGI IMG/M metagenome (GOLD analysis project Ga0075429, IMG submission 75295) | Populus rhizosphere microbial communities from Tennessee, USA - Rhizosphere MetaG P. deltoides SRZDD3 | ecosystem: Host-associated > Plants > Roots > Rhizosphere > Soil | place: USA... | reverse complement strand
CTCGCGATCGCGAAGTTCTTTTACCGCTCTGACCGCTTGTTCCCGGTCCCAGTATGGACTCTTACATTTAGGACACACGGCAGGCCTATTGACCTGATCTCGAGGGATCCATTTGTGCTTACAGCGATCACAGACATAACTCATTGTCTGAAACTCTCCCATATATTATAGTATATTACTATAATACCTATACTATAAAGTAAGTTCTTCAATCCGGAATTCACTGTAGGGCCAGTACAAAAGATACACACATTGGCTGAAGATTTATTACGTATCTTCTGACCTTTTATTCCGTTTTCCGTGCGGTTCTATTTTCAAGTAAAATGTAGAAAAAAGAAAAAATAATTAGGATTCAGGAAATCACTAATGTGACGAGTACCTCACTAGCTTGAGCGTATTGTCCTGGATTAACCCTACTCCAGGCGCATATAACTTGTATTCTTTCTCACCTGGTTCAAGTGGCGTAGTTTCCTCTGTTCTTAAAACCTGTTTAAATGTTCCAGCGGGAGTAACCAACGTGTCATTGATGTTAACTATCTCAGCTCTTCCTTCATCTAGTCCTGAAGCAAGTTCCTGATAATATTTTAATCCAACCTTCGCTTGGCCTGGCATTATCATTCCCGGTTTTGCACCCCCAACTCCAGCCTGCCACGTTCCTTCATGACTTACAATCCTGCCGCCTTCATACCAATCGGTATCCTCTCCAAAATAAAATATGTCATCAGTCTCAGGACATACACCGAGGTAATTCTTTGAGATTTCGACTAGTTCTCCATTTTCTATCGACTTTTCTTCCACAATTCCAAGTTCTGTCCCATTAATTATTTTAGTCTCATTTAGAACCGTTACTATCATCACCATCGTCTTGTTATCCTCTTGTCCTTGAAGAACTAATTGATATCCTGGCTCTACAATAAAGTAGCCATTTGATCCTCTTGGAGCGATTTTACATCTTTCCAGATCAAAAGTATCCAGCCATCCTGGAGTTTGATCTGAAGAGGATGATAAATTGGATAATGTTTTTTGTTGTTGGTTACCATATCCTTCCACAAGTGTTGAGATTGGTACTCCTGTAAATATCATCATCAACACCACTATAGATGATATGATAACTAATTTTGCTCGTATCATTATAAGTTATAAAAAATAAATTTAATTAAAAACAATTTGATACAAGTAATTAAATGAAATTTTAAGTCCCCTTATGATTATTTATCATCGGTTAGAGATTCGTACCACAAGATTTAAATCTAAATTCAATGACCATAGCGAAATCGTTGCCTGGTCACACAATTATTAGACAAATAGTTATTTAGAACTACTATGAATAAACAAATAGTACATTTTACAATTCAATAACAATGAATTAGAAATAGGAGGTAAGTTGAAACTCATTGATTATGGCTTTGGAAAGGATCGACCTATTCTCGATTCTTGATTGTAACCACTATTACAAAACAATCACGGAAGGTGCATAAATCTTGAATATTAAAAAATAGAAATGGGATTTTGTATCTTAGGATCACATTTTCTCTGTAAAAAGCTGTTTTGTTTTTACGGTGTATCCTCCTGATCGTTCGCATCTACATCTCCGGGTTCATCAGCATCCTCACCGGCTCCCTCCTCTACCTCTCCTTCTTCTTCATCATCATCGTCTTCATCTTCGCCATCTTCGGTTCCTGTCAAACTCTCCAGTTGATCTCCAGCGAGATCTACTTGTTCCATCGCCTTTGTATTATTTCCGCTGTCTAGAGCTTGGATGGCTTGGCTTAGGTAATCCTTTATTTGTTGAGGATTGGCTGTTTGATTTGTTGCTGTTGTTTGATTTGTTGTATTCTGACCATAGGCATTCTGAGCAGTATCAATAGATAGAGCAACTGCCGCTACTGCTACTATTGAAAGTACTACCATAGCGCCTAGGCTAAAAGGTGATTTTGTATTCATGCAGCTGGATCATAGAATAAGAATTAATAAGAGATATGGTACGACATACAAAGTGATTTACAGGAATGGAGATTACAAAAATGAGATCAGTTAGTTACTTGTACCAAAAATGTTTTATACTGTAAATATGATTAAGGACGATTATGTAGTTTGGAATATATCGTTACATTTATTCCAATCATTTTAACAAAAAAGAATAAAAGACGATGAAATAGCACTGTTTTCACCGTTCATTCATCAAATGAGACATTCGGTTGTGTTACATTCTAGTCTTCATTGTCATTAACATCTGTGTCTCCTGGCTCATCAGCATCTTCTCCTGGTCCTTCTTCTACCCCTTCTCCTTTATCATCGCTTTCGCCACCTGACACTGATACTCCTGTCAGTGTACCCAATTGATCTGCGGCTACTTTTAGTTGTTGTACTGCTTTTGTATTGTCTCCACTATCTAGAGCCTGAATAGCTTGTGTTAGAGAATCTTTGATTTGGTCTGGTGATGCTGCAGTTTGAGCGAATGCGTTGAGCGTAGTGGTAACAGCTAGAGTTGTTCCCGCTATTACAATCATTGCTACTGTCACTGCTATTGTACTCGATTGAGGAATTGATTTTGTTTTCATGCTATCAGCTCTTCATGAAGAGAATTATTAAGTAATTTGATACAAGCTGCTAACTGTTGATGGATAATCACGAATGCAAGTTCTAGTTCATTTAGAGAGTTGTACCAGAAGTATTTTATATTCAAAACATTGCAGTAATGTCAAAAATTGCATCTGTCTAATTTGTTTTTTGATATTTATGGTACTTATGTTAACTGTTTATGTTATTTAGAGAATTTACGAAATATTATGTGGTAGGCATGTAGATTGCGAGATGTGGTGACGGTGGTTTCAGACGAGCCCGAAGCAACAGTCGTAAAGATATTGCAATTTATTCAAGCTAATCCAGGCTGTCACTTGCGTAAAATTAAGGAAATGATTCACGTTTCACAGGGAACAGTCCAATATCATACTGATAGATTAGAGAAGATGGGAAAAATATCCTCTACTCGATCTGGTCTGTATAAACATTACTTTCCTATTGGAATATTTCAGAAAAATGAAAAAGAGATTCTCCAAATTTTGGGTCAGGAAACCGCTAGACAAATAATGATGTTTATTGTAGAGCAGCAAACACCTACTCAAACTGATATTGCAAACAGTATAGGAATATCTGCATCATCTGTTAATTGGCATATGAGACGATTAGTTGCTTTTGGATTAATTGAAGAGATAAAAGAAGGCAAATATAAAAGATATCAACTGCAGGATAGAAAGGTTTCCTCTAAATACATGACAACACTAATGCGAAACTATTATCCTGCCATCTGGGAAAAATGGAGTGATAGATTAATTGACATTTTTTTATCCATGTCTAGGGGTGAAGCCAAATAATGATGTCAATGGCAGGACTTGATATAGCAGCATTACTTATTATACTTACAAGCATTTTTCAACAAACCGAACTATCCGAGGAAGTCTGGTATAATAGTTTAGAGAGTGTAATTATGGCAGCAATTGGAATATTTTCGTTGTTATTGTTAGCATTGTCAATTTTAGCATACAGAAGAACAGGCCTGAAAAAAATAATATACGCAGCAATTGCATTTTCTCTCTTTGCTATCCAACTAATCTTGGGCTCATTAGAGGAGACCATAGGCTTTTTGGAAGAACCTCCAATTGGCGACATTTTATCATCTACCATGACACTTGCCATTGTAATTCTATTTTTCATGGCAATAGTTAGAAAGAATGATTAAGCATTTAGTACTAAACTAGTTGTATTTTAATCAGTTTTAATGAATTTGTAATTCTGATCGTGGTGATGAATTGGTCGATAGGGTATAAAAGAAAAAAAATTGGTGCAGCTGACCATTCTTGAAACCTAGCAGACTGTGTCATCCTATTTGCATGGTTCAATTCCATACTCTGTTCCTGGTTCTACTCCAGGCTCTGTTCCTGGTTCCGCACTGCCCCCAGTAAGATTGTTACATGATTGAACTTCTGGTTCTACTCCAGGCTCTGGCCCGGGCTCTATTCCTGGTTCAACGTTTCCCGTCATGGACAGATTTGTACCGGGTTGCGCATAAGTATCAATGCTTGCTGCAATTATTAGTCCGCTCATCGATCCTATTATGGCTGTTAAGGCCAAAACGAACATTGTTGGCATTAAAACCCTCTGCAGGTTCTAAATAATAACTGATGAGGTACAGCTGTCTAAATAATACCATGATCCTCTGATGAAAATTATTATAAAATGACGGACATTTTTTGTAATGAGGTACCTGCTTCATTTTTTTTAATTTCATTAATCTCTGTGTTGCAATGACAGTAATTTAGAGAGCTGTACCTCAATAATTATATAGAAAATGTCAGTCCTCTTTTGGAGAATGGATACAACGATTTTTACGTTGGTAACAACAGGAGCATTAGCATCTGTTTTTACTACTTCTGTCCTATTCCCTGATAATATAGCCTTTAACCAGAATTCAAAAAGTACCACATTTGATAAAATACCAGCAATACCAGCAATACTACAAGAACATGACGATAACGACAATACTAATGTGGCGAGTAATTACAATTTGATACGACAGGTTCGTGTACATCCTCATGATGCTCTACTAACAGCAACAGAAAATACTTCTGCTCGCCCTTCGGAATTGAGATCGTTGACACTTGAAAATGAGAACGATATCCCAGTTTTTTCAATAGATATTCTTGATCCTATTAACGTTCAGTTTATAGATGTAATGGTAAACGCAATTGATGGAAAGATATTACGAATAGATAAGGACCAAGATGATAGTGCCGTTGGAAAAGAAGAACATGAAGAAGGGGAAAAAGTTGAGGAAGGATGGTGATTGGGTCTATGTAGATAATAGGATTACCTAGAATAGCGAATTCCAATGTCTCTATTTTTGTTGTCTTCTAAGGTACGTGGTAGCAAATATTTTCTCTCAATATGGGTAATTATACCCCTAATATTATCTGCCTACGCACACTTATGGAATCCAATTGGGTTTCCTGCCATTTGGGTTGTTGAAGGACAATACATGGATAGAGCTATGCACCTATTAGAAGGTCTAGGTCCTCATGGAAACAATAGCATTTCTCCACATCCTTACGACCATCCATATTTCGGTCAAATATTTCTCGCAATAATCTTCAAGATAATTGGTTATCCCCAAATATTGAATCCTTCACCTGATTCACATTCCATTGAAACGCTATATCTTGTTCCAAAAATAATAATGGGAGTGTTAGCAGTTTTTGATACACTTCTGGTCTATATGATAGCCTATTATCGTTACGACAAAAATAGAACAATCGCGTTAATTGCAGCCACCTTATTTGCAGTTATGCCGATGACTTGGATGTTAAGGAAGATATTTTTGGAATCAATTTTGCTTCCATTTCTTTTGTTATCAATCTTATTTGCAGTTTACGGTGTTTGGAATAAAAATAACTGTGATTTGAATGGTAATACTCTTAGGGCGAATTATAAAACATGGGTTTCGGGAGAAAATTCAAGTTCTAATAGAAACTGGATTCTGTTACTATTTTCGGGTATATTTCTGGGGATATCCATCTTTACAAAAATTCCAGCCTTTACTATGATCCCTCTTGTTGGTTACATTATTTTTACCGTTAGCAATAGTAAATGGAAGAATTTGGGAATCTGGATTATTCCCGTTATCGCAATACCATTGATCTGGCCTGCTTCTGCTATTGCTAATGGTGATCTTAATTTGTGGTTGAATGATTTAGGATGGAATGCTCACAGACCAGATATTCACGCAGATTCTGAATTACATGGTGTGCCTATTAATTCCTTAAAATATATTTTTAAAATTGATCCCGTGCTCTTTGCTCTTGGCATTGTAGGAGTTATCTATTCTCAAATAAAGAGAGACTATTTTATTCTGTTATGGACAATCCCCTTCCTAGCTTTCTTCATTTCAATCAATTATGCTTCGTTTTTTCACTTAGTTCCATTGCTGCCAGCATTTTGTATTGCAGCATCTAGAACTATAGTAGAACTCTGCAGTAGAATAAAACAACTGCGTATAAAGAAGATACTGCCAGTAGCTATTGTCTCGGTGGTTGGAGGTTTTGGATTGATAAGCACTATGATACTCATTAATACGAATGTAACATCGACTTTCTTCAAAACATATTCGTTCATCGTCCAGTATCTAGTGAACCAAGAACCTACTTCTAATAATCAAAACGGCGATAACATAGACAGTAACAATAATAAGCTTATCAACGAACCATTTACAAACAGGGAGAACAAAGATAACAATAAGATTACGATGATTGGCCGTCACGCAATTCGAACGTTTTTCTGGATACCAAGATATGTATTTGACATTAATCTAGACTTTAAGAAAATTGATAAGATAAATGACCTCCCTATGCCATACAATAATGACCGTTATCTCATAATTACTGATAAACACATAAGACACTCAATCCCATCAAACCGGTATATGTTAAATAAACAACAGTTTTTTTATTATTTTATGACTAAGCCTGTCGTCATGCCCGAATCTGTCCCTATTCACTATGATTCTTCGATATATCCTCTTACCAGTATGAGTCACAACATGGACCTTAAACCGTACCGAATTAGAGCGTATCACATGTCCGGTGTTTCTTCGCCGCGAGTAGTTGCGGCCAAGTAAAAACTGTGATATTCCCATTAAATCTTACGAGAATTATTGATATGACAAAGGTTTTCCATAATTCTTGGTTTCAGCTACATATGCGAGATTTGTGAATATTCTTATCTATCTACTGCATCATTCGAATCAATATAGATTTTCAAAATTTAGGTTAAAGTAACTCACAGCAATCTTTGCAATTTGATTATATGATATGATACTGATAACTAGAATAAAAAACAAAATATAGCTCTAGGAAATACCCCCATAAGTGGTGAGGAGCAAGAGGTCTACTGAGTAGATGACATACAAAGGCGACCTTACTTATCCCCCACCAACCTTATTAATGGAGTACGGCGTCGGGGGTGACGACCACAGATCGTTACACTATTGTAATATAATAGACTTGAGGTACAGTTAGCTAAACGAGACGGCTATTAATCTATGGTAAAGCGAATTTTCTTCCAACAAGTATGAGCATAGGTAACAGAATTGGAACTAAAATAAAGATTTTTAAATCAAGGACTAAGAGACTTTGTTTTTTTGATTTTCGATCGTGTTACGATCGCCATAAAGAATAGGGCGAGTGCTGCAAAACCCATAATTGCCAAGGTTAGCTCGAGTATAGAAGATTCTACTTCCGGAACAAAAAGATCAATCCTCATTATGATTGTTCGAATAGCGAAAATTCCAAAAGCACAGGCAACAAAAATTAGTCTCCTTGACTTTGAGTTTCTATATGCTATCAATGATAGAGCAAAAAGAATTCCTGCAAATATGCCGGTTCCAAATTCAAACATTTCAGCTATATCGCCCTTATCTAATAGATCTTCACTTTCTTCTTCTTCTTCACTCTCACCGGGTTCAACGACAGCCGCCGCCAGTGAAATGTCAGAAACAAAAAACGTGATGGAGGCAAAAAGAGCAAGAAGAGCTAAAATAAATATTACCAAGAAAATATTACTATAGTTATCATCGTTTCTATTTTTGTGATCAAACGACATATTTGTCCTCACTTTTAGCCATTCTCCCCCTCTTCTCCTAATTGTCCGTGTTGTCGTTTTGGTCTTTTTAGTTTTCTCTCATCATCTGTTTTAATTTCTGAGGTTTCAAGACTAGACGATGATGCTAATTCCAAGAAAATATCTGCAAGCCGAGAGGATAACTTGTTCCATACGCCTGGATGATATAGCTTCAGAAGAGTAGTTACATCTTTGATATTTCCTTCTATATAGTACCTTACAAACTGTCTATCCTTTTGGCTTCCTATTATTCCACCTTCTATTAGCTGCGACATATGCCAGTTTATGGTTGACGGAGAGAAATCTAGGTGATTAGCGATCTCTCCTTGAGTAGATCCAGGATGTTCTACTAAATATACTATTATCTCGCGAGGTGTCTCTTGTTGCAGGATAGCTAGTATAGACTCGTCTCTTTCTTCTAAAATCGAAAAGGTGTAATACACTTTGTACATGCCCTTCTTTTTTGATTTTACCAAGCCAGAATTCTCAAGATAGTTCAAATGGTACTGGGTATCTCCTAAGGCAATAGCAAGTTGCTTGCTTATCTTTCGTAAGTGGGAACCTGGGTTGTTTTTAATGTATTCATGAATGCGGTCTCTGTTGTCAGGAACCGTCATAGTTCTCATCATGTTCATGCTTGTACAACAAAATGTTCCCCCACTCTTGTCGTCCTCCTAGTATCCATTCTACATCCTTTTATTGATATTTATGGTACACTTATCTAAATGCTAACTGACTGGACAGGATAAGCTCTGAACATTCAAAGTAAAACTATCTACCTCGGTTCTTAACTATGGTTTTTAAATCCTAAATATTTACACACACTTTTTGTTATCATTTTTAATTGGTTTCATATTTAGAGAACCGTACCTGAAGTCTAATATATCTGCAAGAGACTTTTCCGGTGTTGCAACTTTATATTAACATAAATAATCTAGAGGTGAAGTCAACTACTAGGAACTTTGTACGATATCTTAGGATTAAAATCCCTTATAGTAACCTAATAGCAACAGGCACAATTTGAAGTTGTGGTCAAAGTATGGACAAATTCAGGGTGATAGTTATAACAATTGGCGTATTAACACTTATTACTTTTTCACTTTATAATTTCGGTTATTACTTATCACCTTCTATGCCTCAATCAGGTGCAAAGGTTAATCCTGTAAGGTCTGAGTCAGTCACGGATACAATCAAAGATACGACTGTCTCTTCACCTCAAAACCAAATACAGACAGGCAGGATCTTTTCAAGCTCTAATTTGTCCTCATCTTTAAAGATGGCCACTTATGAAAATCGTGAAAAGCCGGAGAACTATTATTCTATTCAATTTCCTAATAGTATAAGAGTAGTTCATGGTAAAGAGCCAGGGGAATATCTAGGCAAATCCTTGAATGGTACTTTCTTAGTCGAGTTAGTTGATATTCCTGATGATTCAAACGTTGAATTATTTATACTAACCAATATCAAGCCCTCCTTAGAATCCTCGTTAAACGATTTTGAGCAAATTAACTTTAGTCCACTCTCCATAGATGGCCATAGAGCATGGGAGCTTGCATATACCTGGAAAAATAATACAACCCCCATGACATCCCTTAAGACTATTGTGGAGGGAGCCGACGAGGCAAATGCTATAACATATTCTGGTGAGCTTGAACAATTTATCAATCAAGGCCTAAATTCCACTCTAATTCAACCTATTCTGAAGAGCTTTCATTGGATGGTATAACTCAACTGATGTAACAAAATTGAATTATAGTATTTAAAATGAAAACTACCCAACCTATGCAGTTCGATATTAGATACCTAGTATTAGCTCTGTCAGTTGTATTAATTTTTGGAGGTCTTTACTTCAAGTTCCTGTACGATGTTCCAGATGGAGAAGAGATAATCAATATGTGGATGAGTTGGCTATTAGTAGTTCTTGGAATTATTGGGCTCATGTTAACGGCGTTATGGAAGAAGAGGGAAAATCCTTTGCTTTCAGATTCTAATGACAGCTCTAAATACGGCAACAGTCGCAAACAAGATTATGATAACATATAAACAATAAACAATCATGGATATGAAAAGTATTTTAAACTTAAACAGAAACCATAACAATAACCATAACAACAATAACAATTTCGATCCCGTTGTTGTAGATGACATCCACAATAACGGTATATGTTGTACTAACCTTACCAAGTTTTATGGAAAATTTCCAGCAGTTAATTCATTGAGCATAAATGTTAATCCAGGAGACATTTATGGATTCTTAGGCCCAAATGGGGCAGGCAAAACAACAACGATTAGAATGCTGTGTGGACTCCTATTACCCACCTCCGGAAACGGAAAAGTAGCAGGTCTAGATATAGTAAATGACAGAAGAAAGATCAGAAGACTGATTGGTCTCCTTCCCGAAAGCGCAGGATTTTACAACTGGATGAACTCAGAAGAATATCTTTTTTATTTTGCTCGATTGTATAAAATTGAACACAGCATAGCGAAAATAAGAGTGAGAGATTTACTTGAAAAAGTGGGACTAGCTGATAAATTGTTTGTTCCAATTGGATATTTTTCTCGCGGTATGAAACAAAGACTTGGACTGGCAAGAACTTTAATAAACGATCCCAAGATCGTATTCCTAGACGAGCCAACACTTGGACTGGATCCTAGAGGTCAACAGGATATCCAGAAAATTCTTTTGGATCTCAATCATGAAAAGAATGTTACCGTATTTCTTTCATCACATGCCCTGAGTGAAGTCTCTTCCCTCTGTAATAGAATTGCAGTAGTAAACAAAGGGATGCGAGTCGCTCAAGGAAGTATCGAGGAATTGGGCGAGCTTGTTGAAAATTCTTCTTTCTCTCCAAAATATGGAATTCTCGTTAGAATCCTACGTACTGATATAGATACCTCTAAAGTGATAGCTAAAATAAGAAATCTACAAATTCCGACCAAAATTAATTCTCAAAAAAACGATCGGATTATTGATGTCTTTGTATCCGTAGAATCCAAGGTTGCAACAATAAATAAAATTATGGATATTTTTGATAAAGCTGAATTGCAAATATATGAGGTGAGGAGAATTGACCTAAATCTAGAGGAGATTTTTTTTAGGCTTATAGAAAAGAATGATGAATCGCTATCACCGCCTGTTTTGGAATCAAAGATAAAAAAATGAGGACTTGCATTTGCATTTGCATTTGCATTTGGACTTGTAACATTATAGAAGACATGACTAATTATGTCTCCACAGAATTAGAGAAAATCTGAGTGATAATAAATTTAAATGCTAGAACTTTATCGGCACGAGATTTCAGGTGGCTTTTATTCTTGGCGTGGAGGGATATGGATAATTGCCGCTTCGCTTATCCTCAGTCTAGTTACGTATTTGCTCTTAACCGATAAAGAGTTAAGCCTTCTTGGTCAGGGAGAGATGTTATGGACAACAGCTGAGGTCATTTTAGCCCTGGGATTTATAATGTCTGCCGTAACTGCAGCTTCTGCCATTTCAGGTGAGATAGAATCTGGAACTTTAGAAAGCCTGCTTCTAACCCCTTTAACATTTAGACAAATATCCCTGCAAAAGCTATTCTCGACTATTACTGTATGGATGATATTATATCTGGTGTCAATTCCTTACCTTATCGTTATTTCGAATGGAACAAACCTTGGGTTGTCTGCTATATTGTATGTGGGCCTATACGGGACATTACTTACAATTGGATTTTCACTGATATCTATCGCAATTTCCAGCAAACTAAAGTCATCAAAAAATAGTATAATGAGTATGATTATGATTATTTTGATATTATTAGCTCCTTCACTCTTCTTTGCTTCTTCTCTTAAGAAAACTGACTTTGGTATTTCTATAGAAAATATTAATCCTGTATCACACGCTATCAATTCTATAGATAGCGTAGTTGTTGACAATGAGCAATTGGCATTACAGCAAATTAGTCATATATGGCCGGTAATTTTGTTCACAGCATTTTGCGGATTTATTTTTACAATAATTACTCGACATTTTGAGATAAGAGGATTAGAGTAGGTGAATGGGTGAATTGGTGAATGGACAAAGGGACAATGATGAATGAATAGAATTTTATCATCACATCCTCATAATCATATAACATTCCCAAAAGGAACTGTAATATGTGCTGGTTTAATTATCTTAATATCAGTTTACTTTGGGAGCGTACAGATTTATTCCGTACAGCATATCGCTTACGCTACGAGAGGCAATAACTTCAAATTAATATATGAACCCAGACATTCCAAATTAGACGTAATTGACTGGAATACTGAGATGTTCCAGGTTTCATATCAATTACAAAATTTGAAGAAACCTAATATCAAAATTGATCTTGTATCTCCACACTATATTCGAGAGCTGACTGGGCAGTATATCAAGGTCAAAGGTACAATAACTAATCTCAGTCCATTAGATTCAGCTACGGGTGGAATAGCATACATATCGATAGTAGATACCGAGGAAAAAATCCCAGTAGATTTGGAGGACTGGAGTGTAGAAAAGGGTTTGTATATTCCTTATCTTAAGCCTGGCCAATCACTTCCGTTAGAATGGGACGTGAGATTAGTTAAAGCGGGGACATATAATGTGGATATTCTCTTTAATATAAATGGCGATATAGATTCCCCACCTATCGCTAGTTCAAAAATATCCTTAGTAGTCGAGCCGAAACTCAATCTCAATCCAGAAAACGTACTTCCCATTACATTTGGAGTTCCTGGGGCTTTGGTGGCTGTATTGGGTTCTATTAACTATTTACATAGCAAGAAGACAAGCATACGTAAATAACAATATTATAATATGTTCATATCACCATTGTGTTTAAACTAAATTCTTCCTAGCTTGTATCATATTGTATTTAGATAACTGTACCACATTTCTTATTAGTTCGGATACAAGATCTCGGTCATGAAAACAGGATCTAGTATTTGGTCCATCATAGTACCTGCATTTGTTTTAAGCACTATAGCCATTCCATCATATATTGATGTTTTAGCTCAAACGAATGCAAATGACATATATAGTAACAAATCAATGTCTATTCCTTCAAATTTAAATCACATTGTTATTCTAATTCCAAATGAAGCGCATGAATCAATAAATCAGCCAAGAGATCAATACCACTTATAGATCAAGCTTATCTCCCACAGAATGCAACCTTAGGCGCAGGTACGGCAATTACCTGGTTTAATGCTGACGTAGATCATGATCACAGAGTTACCCTTACTAGCGAGAAGGATCCAAACGTCGTACTATTTGATAGCGGCACTTTTGGATTCGGTGAAGCTTCCCAGCCAATTATATTGAATGATACTGGTAGGTACCATTATTATGAATCAAACGTAAATGATAACGACAAGAATTTTGTGATGAGAGGGGATCTAGATGTAGTTTCAAAATCAAATACTAGGACAGATAATCTTACTTCCTTTGATGCAACTACTGCAATCAGTCAAGGAAATTCTACCCAAAACAATGCTGATTCGATAGGAGTAATAATGATACCTACACAGGACATTGATAAATACGTTCAGACCATAAAAAATCAAGGCTTTACAATAGCTAGCATGCATGATTTCAAAGACTTACGTGGCGGACAAAAAGGAACCGGTGATCACCAAACCTTACTGGTGTGGACCACTTCTGGAACTAGTTTAAACCAAATTATGTCAACACTTAGGAATGTGATTTCAAGTCTGCCTTACAGTTAAAGACTACGTAAATTATCGAAGATTATGGTCACAAACTTATGACAGACGGCTATGCGATCCGATGTGTCAACTGTTATAATTTAATTCTGATATATCCTCCAAAACCAGAATATGAAATAATATTAATAGAACCTTGTCCTATGGATATTGGATTAGAACAAAGTTTCGACTGTGATTGTTGTTTTCATAAAAATACAATATATTGGGATAAAAGACATTTCATCTCAAAAAGGCTGCAATAAATTGGGCTAGAATAATATACTTAAAAATTAAAAATATGTATCTGCATTTCACTGTTGTTTCGGAGGATACCATATAATTAACTATTGATATTCTACATATCCTCTCTCAGACTATAGTTTTGTAATGACCCAAATAATCATATAATAACAAGGTCATCCTTTCCTAGATTTAGGCAGCTGTACCTCATCAGTTATAATACAGGATCTAATTGTATATGCAATGAAATCACATATCTTTTTTGACTCAAGGACCATCTCTGATGGATTGGAGGAGAATAATTCACTGATTCAAAATGTCGTAGTTAGCAGCCCTCAGCATGAAGGAGAGGTAGAATATCATTCGAATACAGACTTATGCAGTCATTGCAAGACTGGGACAGTAGAAATATTTCAAGAATGCGGGAACTACTGCCTTGATTGTTGGCAGAAGAGAACTTGTCCCAATATTTAATTTCACAAGATGGTGGTCTTAGTTGATTAACAAATTAAAGGGGTTTCGAAAAAGTGAATATATTTACTTTGAAATTTGCGATTCCTGTTTCTGGTGTGCCTCATGTATTTCAGCCGATATGGAAGATTCAAGTTTCTATGCGCCAACAAAATGTCCAGGCTGCCTTTCGGAGAATATAACATTGATACCAATGGCACATAATGAAGAATCCATGTCTAATTACAACGAGAGAAGAGGCGATTTAGAATTATTAAGATCGAATCATCTTTGCTAATGAAAAGATAATACTTACCTTAGTTTCATAAATCATAAATATATCCTGGGTTTTGGTTGAAAGTTAGTTTAAATTGGATTCTTTTCGTGCTCTTGCGAAATCCATCGTATTAAAAATAATAATATTGATAATGGTTCTATATGGCTCATCTTTTTTCGCTTTGAAAGAACAGTATTGTTATTATTGTCTTGGTTATTTCCTTCCTAGTACTTATGCCCAATATGACAGGGCGGAGTCTTCCTCTGAAGGACCTACGTTTAGTGATCCAGACATAAAAGCAGAAGTGCTAATTGAAGGCTTAGATAATCCTACAAGCATGGCATTACTTGCGCCGGATGATATTTTAGTTCTGCAAAAGAATGCCGGTACTGTAAACAGAATAATTGACGGGAAGATGTTAGAAGAACCTTTACTTCATGTAAATGTTGGACAGCAAGTTGAATGGGGCATGCTTGGAATTGCAATCTCCAAGCGCATTCCTGGACATACGTATGTCTTCCTGTACTATACCGAAGCCAACTCTGCTTCTTCTAATTCTAACAGTGGAAAGGGAAAGAATAATGGGGAAAACAATGGTAACAGTCCAGAACAACAACAGAACGATATACTAGGCAATCGTCTCTACAGGTATGAATTGGTCAATAATAAGCTAATAAATCCTAGATTATTACTTGACTTGCCAGGGACTTCCCCATTTAATGATTCTAAGCATGAAAATAATCATGATGGAGGTAAAGTCTTGATTAATCCTAATGATGGCAATGTATATGTTACAGTTGGTGATATCGGTGGCAGAGAAGGTCAAGCTCAAAATGTGAAAGATGGAGATCCATTTGATGGTTCAAGTGGAATATTGAGGATTGGACAAAACGGTGAACTAGTATCAGATAATCCGTTTGTAATTGGTGACGATGAAGAAATTAAAGGTGTTGGTATTAACGGGGGTAAAGAAGAAAATAGTAATGATAACAAAAATGGAGCATATGGCCTTGCTAATAGATACTACGCATATGGTATACGAAACAGCTTTGGTGTAGACTTTGACCCAATCACAGGTAAACTATGGGATACTGAAAATGGACCAACTGAGAATGACGAAATAAACATTGTAGACAAAGGTTTTGATAGTGGCTGGCTCAAAGTTCAGGGTTTGGCCCCTGATAATTTTAATACTGAACAGGAATTATTAACTTTTGAAGGAAAAGGAAAATACAGTGATCCTGAGTTTGTATGGAAGCAACCAATTGGTCCCACCGCACTCAAATTTCTAAATTCCGATAGACTTGGAAAACAATATGAAAATAGCATGTTTGTGGGGGATGTTGATAATGGCTATCTTTATAATTTTAAACTCAATCAGGATAGAACTGGCTTGCTATTAAATGGACCATTGCAAGATAACACTGCAGACAGTCCTGATGAACTTGAGGAAGGGGGAATAATCTTTGGAAAAGGCTTTGGAGTCATTACAGATATGCAAGTAGGACCAGGGGATGGATATCTTTATGTTCTAACGTATGATGGAACAATATATAGGATGTATTCCTCAGCTATATGAGTCTATGACCTCATCGCAGGGATAGTTTAGTGGCCAAGCAGCAAGTGGCATACCAGCCGGTAAATGCATTTCATAATAATTGGGTTGTTCTTTTGATGCGACCATCACTACCACTATAATAATTAACGGAGAGTGCTGCATTATACTGGATAACAAAGAAATTAATCGACTGGGTAAATAGGACGACTGATTAACTGACTGATTAGTGACGGTGTCTCGAAAGCGCTGAAGACATTTTACAAGATATCTAATACTTGAATCATCTTGTCATGACAAACTTGACTCTGGTAATATCGAGCTTCCTAGGACTCCCCTTTTTCCTCTGGTGGTTTTATATTTCTGAAGTTCAGAAATAAAGCTATATCATAAACTACTTTAAGTGCACCTCCAATAACAAAAGGAGCAGCCAAACTAAGATGATTTATTAGAATACTTATTAATGAAGGACTTATAGCTTGAGTCACATTTCTTGAAATATTTGTAATACCAGCAGAAACAGTTCTTTCATCTTCCATTACCACAGCTACAATATAGGATTGTCTTGTAGGGACATCCATTTGAGATAAAGCCATCCTTAGCAGATAAAGAACTACTGCTATTGGAAGTGTAGGAGCAAACGCAACAGCTATAATGAGTAAATTTGCTGGAATATGAGTAAATACCATTGTATTAACGAGTCCAATCCTATCAGCAATTTTTGCAGCTGCCATAAATGAGAAAGCAGTAAGAACCCCTGATACTGAAAAGATGTATGATAAGGTAGTTAAATCCGTTCCAAACCGTGTAAAGAACCAAAATGATACTATGCTTTGGATCATAAAGCCACCGGCAAAGGAATCAATAGCAAAGAGACCTGACAGCCTCATAACAATACTTCTTGATTTAGGCGTAAGAGAAGACATTTTTGTCAATTGTTTTGGCTCGTCATTTTGTTTTTCTTGATTATTTTGTACCTCTATTTTTTGGGATAATAATAAGTAAATTCCTATTAGAACAATACCAAACACACTGTACAAAGCAAAGAGCAGCTTGATAGAGCCTATTTGGTTTAATATGATGTCAAAATACTGAAGTTGATGTTGAAGGATAGCTGGTAAACCGACTAATAAAACCCCCGCAGCCATTGCAAAAGTTCCAGCCATGTTATAAATTGCAAAAACTGTATTCCTCTTTCTCGGGTTCTTCAATGTTTGAGGGAGTATGGCTTGTTCAATTGTAAGAAAGGCACCAGACTCTGCGCCAGTTATATTGATTGTACCAATAAAAGCAGCTATAATCAATGCAATATAGTTCTCTGAAACAGTAAAGATAAAACCAGAAACCGACATTAATGCTGCATATAACAGCAGAAATTTCCTTCTACCTATCTTATCCGCGTAGAAGCTTGCTATCAGTGTAAAAATCACACTATTTATCAGTGTGGCCGTAAGAATCAATCCAATCAAAAACCCTTCAAATCCAATTAAGTCTAGGTAAATGGCGAGAATAACGCTCAGAAATCCGTATGCAAATGACCTCACCAACTTGGCAGCCAACAGTAGTCTACCATCTCTTGTGAGCCAGTCAAACAGCATTAAAGCCATATTAGATAATGGTTGAATTACTCACGACGCCATCATTAATGTTATATTATTAGTATTCATATAGGCTAAATTACGGGATAAGGCAAGTAACACACTAAGAGTGATTCATGCCAAGATCTTAGTGAATTGTAATCACACTCATATTTAACACTAGAAATAAAGCCGTGGTGGCAAGTTGAAGGCACTCCTTTGAGTTGCAGATAGCTATGAGAGTAGGGAAGGGGAAACTGATGTCTTGGAAATTGCTGAGAAGATCCCATTACTTGGCTGCTAGGTAGAAAAATAAATAATCCTAAAAATATGAATGCTACTACAATTGAAGTAACAAGATTTTTTCTCATTATTTAGTTTATAATTGTCATTAGCATTCTCTGCTCTTAGGAATAGCTATATTTTCCTTAATAGTAGTTTGTTCTGGTTTTATTCCAATACTTATAGAAAAAGGAAATTACAATCATATTCTAAGGGGGCCAGTGGGATTTGAACCCTGCTGGTAAGTGGGTTCAGTTACATTCTTTCATCTGATCAGATCTTTTACTTGATTTGTCATACAAACAACTGGGCCATAGGTCAATCAAGGATAAGGCTAGAGCTGAAGCCACCCAAGAGATATCAACACAACAAGCACCACCAGAACAATCCCTCCCAGAATCCACACAAGCCCAACGGCCAGGATTGCCCAGCTTTCCGATTGCGAAGTACCCAACAAGTGTTTCATCACTAGCCGGTTCAAGTGTAAAATCAGAAGAGCAAAGTGCTTTGCAAGAGCTGCAAACAGTAATAGAGCTAATGAAACCAGTTCAATAAGCTCTCTAGTAATACTTAACATACTTAAAAGTGGGCATTTTTCACAGGTGATTTTTAACCTCTTTCACGTTTGTTTTACGCCTGCTTGGTATTAATGGTAAAATGGTCTAAAGTTAAGGAAGTTAGGTATCGTATTGATTTGAGTAACAAATCTTCAACTATCAGTCTATGGATTAGACTTAAGGTTAATTGAATGAGATCATTTCCGTAGATGAAAACAAGACTGCCAGCTGAAGGAAAAGAGGAATCTAACGCCAATGATGACTCCAAATTTATCAAAAAAATTGAGAAATGTAGGAATGGAGCAACAAAAGAAGACATTATAAACATAATCCCTCTATTGTCACATCAAATCTCCGATTCAGAAGATCCACTCTCATCTATGTTCTGCTATTCGTAAAACCTTTCCGTTAATTGCATCTACCTCTACGTCGACACATTGAGTGCTGTTAGGTTTTAAAATATCTACAGAAAATACTGTGTGGTCTTTTTCCTTTTCGAGTGTTAAAGATCTCAATTCAGAAGGCTGAGCAGAAACATTTTTTGTTGCAATGAGAATAGCTTTGTTAGGTTGTATGCGAGCTTGTTTTGTCAGGTTATAATCACTCATCACATCGTTATAGTCATTAGTCTCAGCTTGTAGGAGTGCTGACGTTGATGTTGTTGTGTTAGCTGCCGTTGTTGTCGAATTTGAATAGATAGCAAAAGTGTTAGGAAACAAAACAGGGTCATAAAGATAGATATCAGTGTCCTATCATGATAAAATCAAAAAGTGTAACTCTCACTAATCCAGAATGACTTATGTTTCCATATAATAATTGAGGTACAGTTCTCTAAATTGCTGATATCTCTTCAACTCATATGCAAGCGGAGCTGGTACCAAAAATACGATACTGATTCTCATCTCATGAAATGAGTAAAACACTTTTTGAGAAATTTCCCTTTCAGGTAGAATCTTATTGTATTTAGCTAACTGTACCTCATCATTTATTATTCAAAGCCTATTAGGAGTTTTTTTAATGCAAGCAAGACAAATGTTAGTTAAAGTACCGGAAATTACGATCTATTTCTGGATTATTAAGATCCTTTGTACAACAGTGGGAGAGACTGCAGCTGATTATTTAGCTTTCAATCTCGATTTAGGTTTAACCATTACAACTTACATTATGGGTATACTTTTAGTACTCTCACTTGTCTTCCAGTTTAAAGCAAGAAAGTACGTTCCAGGCATTTATTGGCTTGCAGTTGTGTTACTGAGTATCTTTGGGACGCTGATTACGGATAATCTGACTGATAATTTCGAAGTCCCACTGGAAACCTCCACAATTATTTTCAGCATTGCCCTTGCAGTGACTTTTGCGGCTTGGTATAAGACTGAAAAAACATTGTCCATCCACTCAATTTATACCACTCGGAGAGAGACATTCTACTGGCTGGCGATCCTCTTTACGTTTGCGCTTGGGACAGCAGCAGGTGACCTTGTCTCTGAAAGATTTGACCTTGGCTACCTTGTGTCTGCTGTGATGTTTGGGGCCATGATCGCAGTTATTGCGGTTGCCTATCTGAAGTTTAAACTCAATGCCGTGCTAGCGTTTTGGCTTGCGTATATTTTAACTCGTCCACTCGGTGCATCAATTGGCGACTTCTTATCACAAACAGGTGAAGATGGTGGATTAGGGCTTGGCACTGTTGTAACCAGCGCACTATTTCTCACGGCTATTTTAGCAACAGTTATCTATCTTACTAAAACCAAAAAAGACGCCCCTCGGCTAGTAGCTTCACAGAAATAACTTGGAATGAGAAGTTTACCGAATTCGGTATAATCAACGAAGATGAAGCTGCTTTTCATTCTCTTTCTGATCGGAATCGATGGTATAACCGTTTACGTTTATTCTACCAAAACACTCGATCGCATAAAAAACAAAAAACATTGTATTCGAAACCTCTTACTATTAGCGTTGTTGTTGCTATTATTTCAAAGCTAAGGAATTTATACATCAGCAACGCGCCGAATACGCAGTGTGTTACGATTGATACTACAACTACATAGCCCTACTTGCGTTAACATCAGTAAAGGACTATTTTGCTAAGGGGATTATGATTGAGATTGGCAATTGGTATGAAACATTGATGGATTACATAAGAGAAATTCTAAGCCATAATACTTGGAAGGAAATGGTGAATATGATTAGTAGGGATTTAAATTACTTTAATATGGTAACAATTCCTATAAAGATTATGATTGATATAATGAGTTCCTGTTTAAGTTCTCCGTTTTCCAATGTTACAATATTTATTGTCTTACCATATACGAAGAGAAAAAAAATGGTTGGAAGGTTATCTAACCCCAAGAGACTCTGCAAGGAGAAGTAATTTTATTAATTAAATGTAAATAACGATATTCAAGAAGGAGAGAGTGTTGATAAACAAATACTTCGCAACTTCTATTTTCTTATTGTCATTTTTTATTCTAATCGCTTTGATGGTTAGTCCTAAATTACTAAATGGTAATACTAATGACTCTCACTTTTTAAAAACAGATGCTTCACTTTTTCTATTTATTAACAAATTCCATTCTGATTATTCTTTTAATCAATTTATGATATGGATGACTCAATATGGAAGAGAATTAGTTTGGAGCATAACGATAATCCTTCTTTTAATATTCGGATCGACAGTAGGGAAAAAAGTTGCAATAGTCATGGGACTGTCTATGATTGTGCTTATACCTATTGTTGCTGTCGCAAAAGATATCGTAGCAAGACCAAGGCCAATAGTTCCTAAGGCCGATTTTTTAATTTCATCAGATTCAGAGTACTCCTTTCCTTCTGGTCATACTACGATTGTATGTTGTGGTGCAATACTTATGTTGTTACTATATAGAGGCTCAAGAATAAAACTGGTGATATCTTTGGTTCTGGCAATAGAAGCGGCTATAGTATCTTTTTCAAGAGTATATGTCGGAAGTCACTATCCTTTAGATGTAGTTGGGGGAATACTATTAGGAGTTGGAATATCTCTCATTTTTGTATGGAGGATAAGATTTATAGAAGAGTACTTAATTCTCCCAATCAGCAGAATATTAAGTGTCAAACTAAGGTTTTCACACGACTAGCAACGAGGGACTAGAGTTAACGCAAATCACCTTGCATCTATTTTGTTTCACTCTCTTTTTTTTAGTGAATCCATTTAGAAAACTAATATCAAAATGGGGGCCGTGGGATTTGAACCTTGCTGGTAAGTGAGTTCAGTTACACCATTTTATCCTACTATGGATTGCGATTCATCTATAATATTTGTTTTCTCTCATTGTTGTTCCACGCTGTGGTGGTTAGTTAGCTAAAAAAAATGAAAACTTTTAATTAGCAAACCCCTAACATCTGAACGATTTTAAATGTACAGACCTTTTCAATCCTCAATAACAACTCTTCCAGCAGTAATATTAACAATGGTGTTTATAACAATAGTTTTGGCTGGGACTCTTACAACCACAATCGCTGCCTACTCATCGAGTACCTCTAATCTGAATAATACTGCTCCTGTTACTATTCCTGCTGCAGAATCAGTCTATCAATTAGAGTCAATGAAGCTTCCTCCATCTGTAGGATCATTCATAATTTTGATTCCAAATGAAGCACATGAAAGTTGGCAAGATGAAAGACACAAATTAATCACTGAAAAGAATTCATACTATATTCCAAAGAACCTTGTTGTACCCCAGGGGACTACTTTGTCGTTTTTAAATGCTGATGCACCATGGGACACACCACATCCTCAAACAATTGAGATAAATGATGAGAATGGAGACGCAGTTTACACAACTGGAGTATTAGAGTATACAAACAGCTCTGAACCAGTAGTTCTCCCCGAGGGAAACTACACCATTGTTAACACAGAATATGAGGCAAGTGAAGGAACAATATCAGTTACAAATGAAAAATCGAGTGGCAGTCTTATGGTAGGTGGGTTCTATACCCCTTCTCATCAAGTGGAAAACAATAAAGATAATGATGGTAGAGAGCATCCAGGTTCTCTAAATTATTATAGAACAGAATTTCCAAAGAATGGATTTCGAATTCTCAGTGAATATAATTTTACTTATGGAACTTGTGATTACTGTCCTGGAGAATATTGGCCGGATAATAAAACTGGAAATCATACACTGATAATTTTTGCAACAGAGCAGCCACTTTCTGACGCACTCATCAAGTTAAAGAAATTAGTCAGCGACAATGTCTATGTGTAACTAGAATATTATAGGGAAAATGAATAGTGGTGGAGATAGTTATCAGTATATTTGTCGAATCCACATAATAGTAATAATAATGGGAATAATGACGTCAACTAACTAATACAGTTACTATACTAACTAGGCCTAGTAAGCCGGAACTTGGCTTCTATTTCCATTTCCTTGTTCATTTCTACTATTATTCTTCGAAGATCTTTGAATGTCACTAATATTAACGACCGTGAGAAAGCTTTTAGTTTTTCCTATTCATGGTTTAGCATGGAGAGCGACTCTCTTACACGCCTTTTTTCATAGAGTCCTAGGAACT
>Ga0075429_100000960_pt1 | contig 22870 bp, 14 predicted proteins | sample RhiMetdeltSRZDD3_FD_75295 | JGI IMG/M metagenome (GOLD analysis project Ga0075429, IMG submission 75295) | Populus rhizosphere microbial communities from Tennessee, USA - Rhizosphere MetaG P. deltoides SRZDD3 | ecosystem: Host-associated > Plants > Roots > Rhizosphere > Soil | place: USA... | reverse complement strand
GATGGCGCCAACGGCTGGCAGACTTTCTGGAAAGTCACTTTTCCCATGATTTCGCCCGTCATCTTTTATAATCTAGTCCTGAGTGTCGTGGGGTTATTCCAATACTTTTTGGTGCCACTGGTCGTCAATCAGGGCACCGGGCTGCCTGGTGGCGCCACCATGTTCTATAACTTATACCTCTATAAAACCTTCTTTACGTACCAGAATATGTCCTATGGCTCCACGCTTGCCTGGTTCCTTTTCCTGGTGATCCTTCTGGTCACAATGGTTTTATTCACTACCGCCAAGTACTGGGTATACTACGCGGCGGAAAAGCAGTAAGGAGGCAGAAATGACCGACAAACCACTCGCCACTCCTCTTCCCAAAAGTAACGCTGTGACAATAGCCAATAAGTCAAGCACGGTCAATGTGCGCAAAGCGGTCAATACTACTTTTGTTACGGCCTTAACCGTTGCCATTCTCGTGATTTTCCTGGCACCCTTCCTGTTTATGATTTTCACCTCCTTAAAGACCCAGGGACAGATCTCACAGATCGGCGCGCCCATCTGGCCAGCCAAACCGCCTACCTATGAATATAACGGGAAAGCCGTCGAAGTGTTCAAGGTGCCCATGTCAAAATGTGCCGGCGCAGACCCAAATGACCCCTCTTTCAAAGATTTGGCAGCGGTTAAAAAAGGGCGTCAGGCGACTACATTTGTTGACCCCAACAACCTGGCGGCAGGTGAATTTTCCTGCCAGGTTTCCTGGCGCGCGCTGAAGCGTCCCTGGATCTTCTCACCCACCTGGTCCAACTATGCTCAGGTTTGGGACACGATCGATTACCCGCGCTTGATGTGGAATACCACTTTCTATGCCATTATGACAGAGATCGGGGTATTGATTTCCTGTACTCTGGTTGCCTTCGGTTTTTCACGCTTCCGTTTCCCGGGACGGGATTTTCTTTTTATCATTCTCATTGCGACTATCTTTCTGCCTGCCACAGTCACCCTGATTCCCACGTACACATTCTTCCAGAAAATCGGCTGGCTAGGCACATGGCTTCCGTTGATCGTTCCGGCTTTCTTTGCGAATGCCTATGATGTTTTCCTGCTTCGCCAATATTTCATGACCCTGCCGCGCGAACTGGACGAAGCCGCCATGATCGATGGCGCAAGCCCGCTGAGAGTCTTGTGGTCCGTCATTATCCCGCAGTCTTATCCTGCGCTGATGGCGGTCACGGTTTTCCATATCGTCTTCGCCTGGAATGACTACTTCGGTCCGCTGATCTATCTTTCGACGTCCCGCGAAAAATGGCCGATCTCGGTGGCTCTCGCGAACTTCAACGGCATTTATGGGCAGCAGCCTCAACTGATCCAGGCGGGGGCATTGATGGCTCTGATCGCACCCCTGCTCCTGTTCATGCTGGCGCAGCGTTTCTTCGTGCAAGGAATTGTGGTAACCGGGGTTGAAAAATAATATGCTGAAAGTTGCGGTCATTGGCGGTGGATCGACCTACACCCCGGAGCTGGTCAATGGTTTCCTCGCACGATTGCATGAATTTCCACTCGATGAACTCTGGTTGATGGATATCGACGAGGATCGATTAGAGATCGTCGGCCGTTTCGCACAGCGCATGGTGGAAGCAAAAGGCTCGCCGTTTAAAGTGGTCCTCTCCACAAATCAAAGAGAATCCATCAAAGATGCAGATTATGTGACCACGCAGCTGCGCGTCGGTCACATGGAAGCACGCCGGCGGGATGAGTATCTCGGTCTCAGGCATGGTTTGATCGGGCAGGAAACTACCGGCATCGGCGGGATGGGCAAGGCCCTGCGCACGATTCCCGTCATCCTGAAGATCGCGCAGGATATCCGCGAGGTTGCCAAACCGGGGACCATGCTGGTCAACTTCACCAACCCGGCCGGTCTGGTAACACAGGCCCTCAGCAAATACGCCTCGGATGTCCCCGCGGTGGGCGTCTGTAACGTTCCCATTACGACCAAGATGCATATCATCGAAAGCCTCGAGCAGGCGACCGGCAAAAAGATCGATCCCAGCCACACGGAGCTGAAGACTCTCGGGTTGAACCACCTGTCCTGGCACCGCGGGTTTACCATCGACGGCGAAGATGTTTGGCCGCAGGTCATTGGCGGTTTTATCTCGGAGCTCAGGAAAGAGTCAGAACCAGAATGGGAGCCGCGCACCATCGAAGTGCTGCGGATGATGCCCAACTATTACCTGCAATACTTCTATCACACAGACAAGAAGTTGCAATCACAGCAAGCATGGCCTCCCTCACGCGCCGAAGAGGTCATCGAGGTTGAGAAGGATTTACTGCGTGAGTATGCCGATCCGAATTTGAAGGAGCCTCCAGCAGATCTCATGAAACGCGGTGGGGCCTACTACTCCACCGTTGCCACGCAGCTGTTGAATGCACATTACAACGATCTGGGGGAGACTCACGTCGTCAACATCCGCAATGGCGAGGCGGTCCATGAATGGCCCGCGGATTGGGTTCTGGAGATCCCGTCCACGGTCAGAAAGAGCGGCATTACTCCCATTGCGACGGAACCACTGCCTGCCTCATGCTTTGGACTCATCGCAGTCGTCAAAGCCTATGAGATGTTGACCGTGGAGGCTGCCGTGCATGGAGACCGGGAGGCCGCGTACCAGGCTTTATTGGTACATCCCCTGGGGCCAAAAGCAGACAAAGTCCAGGCAGTGCTCGATGATATGCTGGAGACACACAAAGAGCATCTGCCCCAGTTCTGGAATTAACCCACAAGAGAGGGGCGACCCACCCGGGCGCCCCTTTATTCACTCACACATATGCGCTACTACCTTGGCGCCGATCTGGGCGCCACCAAGACTCACACACTCATCGTCGATGAAACTGGCCGCGCTCTTGGCTTCGGCGAAAGCGGTCCAGCCAACCATGAATCGGTTGGATACGATGGCATGTTCCAATCCATGCACGATGGGCTTGAACAGGCCCTGCGTACGTCCGGACTAAAAAAGGGAGACATTAGCGGAGCTGGATTCGGTGTGGCGGGCTACGATTGGCCCTCCGAGATCGAAGCCACCACCTCCGTGATTGATCGGCTGGGTCTCAGTGCACCGTATAAATTCGTCAACGATGCAGTCCCCGGGCTGATCGCAGGTTCGGAGGAAGGCTGGGGCGTTGTTGTCGTCTCGGGCACGGGCTCGAATTGCCGGGGCTGGGACCGCGAGCATCAGCGCGAAGGACGCGTCACCGGGCACGGGGTGTTGATGGGAGAGGGCGCGGGCGGATCGGAGCTCATGCATCGCTGTATGCAGATCGTTGGCTACTCCTGGACCAAACGCCTGCCGAAGACTGCGTTGGCGGATGCCATCATTGCTTATGTAGGTGCAAAGGATCTGGAAGACCTGATGCGCGGCTACACAACCTATGAGTATCACATTGGAGCCGAAGCGGCTCGCGTCGTCTTTCGTGTGGCAGAAGAAGGGGATGAAGCAGCGCGTGAGCTGATCTGGTGGGCAGGAACCGAACTTGGTGAGATGGCAAACGCCGTGATCCGCCAGCTCGAATTCGAAAACCTGACGTTTGACGTGGTGATGACCGGGAGCATGTTCGAGGGCGGCACTATGCTCATCGAACCGATGCAAGAGACGATCCATAAGCTGGCACCCAAAGCGCGCCTGGTACGCTTGCGTGTACCGCCGGTCATCGGTGCAGTGATGCTCGGCATGGAAGCGGACACTTTCCCGGTAACTCCGCAGATCCGCAGGATGATCAAGGAAACCATTTCAGCTCTTAGAAATGTATCGGTGAGGTGAACATGACGACCATCGAATTCACTGCCATCCCGGACACAGACTCAGACTACGAGCTTCAGCTCGAACTGCTGGCATCCTTTCAGAAAAAGACCGGTATCGAAGTGAACCTCACCCGTATGGAGTGGAGTGATGCCTGGCCGCAGCTCATTAACATCTCCACGCATGGACAGGGAGCGGATATCTCGCATGTGGGCTCCACCTGGGTCAGCAGCCTGGTCAGCATGAATTCCCTGCGCGCCATCCCTTCTCACGTGATCACGAAAATTGGCGGGGAAGAGTCCTTTGTCCATTCCACCTGGGAAAGCGCAAAGATGGAAGGCGATCGGAATGCCTGGGCAATCCCCCTCAGCGCCTACACCTATGCGGTTGCCTACCGTCGCGACCTGCTGGCACAGGCGGGCCTGGATGGCGGGACGGCTTTTGCAACGCCCTTCGCATTTGAAGAGACAATCCGCCGGCTGGAGGAACTTAATTGTTCCGAACACGCCTGGCTGATGCCGTATGTGCCCTTTCCGTACAATGATTTCGTCCATACCGCGGCATCCTGGGTCTGGAGCTCCGGCGGTCACCTGCTCGACAACCGCGGCAAACAGGTGCTATTCAATTCACCGGCTACCTTAGCTGGGCTAAAGGCATACTTCCAACTCCTTCGCCGCCTGTCAACATCTGAAACTTTGGGTACTGAGGAGTGCATGGACATGCTGATGCAGGGGAAGGCCGCAGCCGTGCTCACCGATGCACGCGCCATCCTGACGAGCCTGCAGGCAGATACGCCAGAGGCGCAAAATATCGGTGCGGCCAGCCTGATGAGCATCCCCTGGTCAGGCGGGGGCAACCTGGTGATCTGGCGGCACACCTATGGCTTCCCGGATCGACTCGAAGCGGCGTTCAAGCTGGCGGAGTTCCTCACCCGCAAAAGCACCTTGCTGGAGATCGGGCGCAGAGCGCACATCATGCCCGCCCGAGTCGATGCACTGGATGAGCTGATCACCACCGAACATCCGCTGCGACCAGTCATGATCCAGCTTGTTACGTCAGCGCGGACCTATCGTTCCATTCCGCTCTGGCGGCGCATCGAAAACCAGTTCGGGCAGGAACTGGCTCTGGTGGCGAAGACTCTTTTCGAAGACGAAGATGCAGACCTGGATACTCTTTTAAAGGAGACGATGGGAGAGCTCACTCATCGCCTGAACCTGACGCTTGGATAAAATGCCCCGTCGCTTTCTCAGCCTATCTCTGCTCGCCGTTTTATTGACAGCTTGCTCCACCCCGGCAACTCCCGCTTCAAGCACCACGATGCCCTCCAGCCCGGAACCGACGGTACTTCCCTCCCCCTCTCCTTCCCCCGCTGCTGCTTCGCACTTCATCATCCTCGCATATGCCACCGATGGCATCTTCGCGGATATTATCCCCTACGATAAGCTCACGCACATCAACTATTCCTTTCTCACTCCAAAGGCAGACGGAACGTTCAATCCCATCATCAATAGCTGGAAGCTAAACCAAATCGTCAGGGACGCGCATGCACACGATGTGCGCGTCTCCATTTCCGTAGGCGGCTGGGGCTGGGACGCGCAGTTCGAGGAACTGGCGGCGAACCCTGAGACAAGGAGCGCATTCGTCCAAAACCTGAAAGCCTTTGTCGATGAATACGGGCTGGACGGCGCGGATATCGATTGGGAATATCCCGACCAGGGCGAATCCTCACAGAACTTTCTTGCGCTCATCGAAGAATTACGCGCGGCCATGCCAGACAAACTGCTGACCACCGCTGTCGTCTCTTATGGAGATGAGCATGGTCTCGGAATTCCCATCGAGGCATTTGAATTGTTCGACTTCGTCAACATCATGACCTACGATGGTCCTGACCACGGCACGATGGAGCAGTTCGAGCGAGGCTTATCCTACTGGAGCGGACGCGGCTTGCCAAAGGAAAAGATTGTAATGGGTGCACCATTCTACGGCGATCCCGACCTGCCCTATTTCAAGATCGTCCAGGCGGACCCGAACGCCGCGCAAGCCGACGTCTTTGAGTACTACGGGACCATGTATCACTACAACGGCATCCCGACCCTTCAGGCAAAGACACGCATCGCCATGGAAAAAGCAGGCGGCATGATGTTCTGGGCGCTGGACCACGACGCCCAGGGCGAGTTGTCGCTGGTTAACGCCATTTATCAGACAGCCTATCCCAGCCCTTAATCGCTCGCTCAGGGCTGTTGTCATTTTCGCTGCTGTTTACCAAAATTCTTCTATCTGGAGATATGAATGACTGATTTTACGCTTGGGGTCAACTACTGGCCCCGCCGGAAAGCCATGTACTGGTGGACGAACTTCGACGCGGGCGAGGTCCGCGAAGAATTCAGCCTCATCCGCGAGATCGGCTTGAATGTCGTCCGGGTATTTTTGTTGTGGGATGACTTTCAACCAGAGCCGGACTCAGTCTCGAAGGAAGCCCTGGATCATTTGGTCAGGGTTGCCGACATCGCTGCGGAAAAGGGACTCGGTCTCGATGTCACTTTTTTCACCGGTCACATGAGCGGACCAAACTGGAGTCCGCGCTGGCTGTTGGGCGGGGATCTGCCTCCGGCCGCGCATCAGACCTGGCTGCGCGAGGTGGTCAGTGAAGGCAAGCGAACCGACAAAGGCTATCGCAACATGTTCCACGACGAAATGGCTCTGGGGGCCGAACGCTTGCTCCTCAAGACAGTCGTCGGCAGGCTCAAGGACCACCCCGCCATCTGGATGTGGAATCTCGGCAACGAACCCGATCTCTTTGCCTGGCCCAACACCTCAGATGAAGGCGCGGCCTGGGTCAAAGAAATGGTGGAGCTGATCAAGGAGATCGATCCCCGGCACCCGGTTACCATCGGCCTGCATGGAGATGGACTGCACCGTGATAACGGTCTGCGCGTGGACAAAGTGTATAAGCACACGGATGTGGCCGTGATGCACTCCTATCCCATGTATACGCCCTGGGCACGCAAACCGCTCGACGCGGATTTCGTTCCCTTCACCTGCGCGCTGACGGCGGCACTGGCGGGCAAGCCGGTACTGATGGAGGAGTTTGGCGGGTGTACGGCGCTGCCCACCGAAGCGACTTACACGATGAAATGGACAGAGACAAATGGGCGGGAGCGCGAGCAATTCATGGCCGGCGAGGATGATTTTGCTGAATTCCTGCAGCTTACCATTCCAAAGCTGCAGGCAAGCGGCGCGACCGGCGCGATGTTATGGTGCTACGCCGATTATGTGGAAGAGCTCTGGGATCGCCCTCCCTGCCAGAATCAGTGGCACGAGCGCTTCTTCGGTCTCGTTCGGCCGGATGGCTCACTAAAACCACACGCCAAAGTGATACAGGAATTCGCAGCCACCAGGCCTCAGGTCAAACCAATCCCGGACTATGCAAAGTTCGAGGTCAATCCGGACGAGTTTTACGCAAATCCGACGCCCTTTCTCCTGGATTTCTATACCCAGTATCTAAAAGGCGTTGATACCTAAACCAGGCGTGGAATGCACGCTCAACACAAACAAAGAGATACAAAGAAACCATGAAACGACTCATCATCAACTCCGATGATTACGGGCGCACGCCTGAGATCTCGCGCGGCATCCGCGAAACACATCTGCACGGCGTGGTGAGCTCCACCACCTGCATGATGAACATCGTGACGACCGCAGGAGACGTTGCTATTGCCCGGAAGGAAACGCCCACGCTCGGAATGGGCGTTCACCTTGTCCTCACGATGGGGGATCCGATCTCTGCTTCGGAAACGGTACGGTCTATCACAGACGAAAACGGGCACTTCTTCAAATATGCTTCCCTGGTCAAGCAGCTGCCTCATATCAAGATAGAAGAGGTGAAATCGGAATGGCGCCACCAGATCGAAGCATTCGTCAAAGCCTCGGGTCACAATCCGACTCACCTGGACTCGCATCACCATTCCTCGTATTTCTCGCCCGAATTGTTCCGTGGGATGCTCGAACTGGCAAATGAATATGAGTGCGCGATCCGCTTCCCCTTCACGGGCGATGTCTCGAAAGAGCTTGAGAGGACCAATCAGCATGTACGGGATTTGCTGAACGAATTCGCTCCTCGCCGCCCCGATCGCTTTATCGTCGACTTCTATGACGAACGCGCCACCCTTGAAAATTTGCTGGACATCATCAACACTTTGCCAGAGGGAACGACAGAGATCATGTGTCATCCTGGATATACAGATGATGCATTTGCCAGAGAATCTGTTTATAACAACCAACGCGATCGAGAGCTGGAAATACTAACGGATCCATCGGTCAAGAAAGCGATTCAGGCCAACAGTATTGAACTCGTTACCTTCGCTGAACTTTGAACTCGATATCATCCTTTCGGAGAAACCATGTCTCACATTGATGACCTTTTGCAACAAATGACAATTGAAGAAAAGATTTCCATGCTGGCGGGGGCTGACCTGTGGCATAGTGTCGCGGTGCCGCGCCTCAGCGTCCCTCAATTCCGGGTGACGGATGGGCCCAACGGCGCGCGCGGTTCCTGGGGAAGCATGGGTCCCTCGTCGGTTGCCACACCAGTCGGCATCGCGCTGGGCGCTACCTGGAATCCGGACATTGTGGAAAAGGTAGGCAACGTGCTCGGCGATGAGCTCAAAGCCAAAGGCGCGCACATCCTGCTCGCTCCCACTGTCAACATCCATCGCACGCCCATCGCCGGTCGCAACTTCGAGTGTTATTCAGAAGACCCATTCCTCAGCGGCATCCTTGCCTCGGCCTACATCAATGGCATTCAGAGCAAAGGCGTCGGCGCATGCATTAAACACTTCGTCGCCAATGACCAGGAATACGAACGTTTCTCCATAAGCTCTGAAGTGGATGAACGCACACTGCGCGAAATCTACCTGGAACCCTTCCGTATCGCGATCCGCAATTCGAATCCATGGGCAGTGATGTCCGCGTATAACCGTGTCAATGGGACATACGCCTGTGAGAACGATCACACCCTGCTCGAGATCCTCAAAGGCGAGTGGAAATACGAGGGCATCGTCATGTCGGACTGGTTCGGCACGTACGACCGGGAAACTCCCAGCGGTGGGCTGGACCTCGAAATGCCCGGCAAAGCACGCTGGATGTCGGAAGAGCACGTCAAGCGCGCCCTCGATGATGGTCCGTTGACGGAAGAAATGCTCGATAACAAAGTGAAGCGTCTTCTGGGTGTAATGGATAAAGCCGGCTTGTTCGCCAGCCCGGAGCTGCAGTCAGAACGCGCCGAGAACAAGCCGCAGCACCGCCGGATCATTCGGGAGGCGGCGCGTGAAGCAATCGTCCTGCTCAAGAACGACGGCACGCTCCCGCTCAAGAAGGTCAAATCGATCGCCGTAATCGGTCCGAATGCGCAGACGGCCCAAATCCTTGGCGGCGGCAGTTCCTCGGTCACGCCCCATTACGCGGTTTCCCCCTTCGAAGGGATCCGGGACCGCGCCGGCGACAAGATCAAGGTGCAGACGGCACCCGGCTGCTTTATCTACAAGACTCTGCCTGCTCCTGCTCCGGAGACATTATCCACAGCCGACGGCCGCCGGGGACTCAACCTGAGTCTATTCAACGGGACCGAGCTGGCCGGTGAGCCTGCCTACAAAGCAGTCACAATGCGTCCCCAGTATGGCTGGTTCGAGTCCACCGTCCCTAACGTGGACCAGGAATCCTTTTCCCTGCGTTTAGAAGGGTTCTTTACACCGCAGGAAAGTGGAACACATACGCTGGGTTTGTCCGCGGTGGGCTGGGGCAAACTCTATCTTGACGACAAGCTGGTCATCGACCACTCCTCCGACTCGGACATGGCGAAGCAGCTGACCGCTGAGCTCAAACTTGAAGGCGGCAAAGTCTATCCCGTCCGGATCGAATACTACTGGAAAGGTAGCCCGCGCTGGCGCTCGCTGGCATTCGGACACCAGCCACCGCACGCCAAGGATATGATCGCCGAAGCCGTCAAGCTCGCCAAGAGCTCGGACGTCGTCGTGCTGGTTGCGGGCTTGACCGGGGAATGGGAGTCGGAAGGCTTCGACCGCGTCGACATGAAACTGCCCGGCGCGCAGAACGAGCTGATCGAACGCGTTGCCAAAGCCAACAAGAACACGATCGTAGTATTGAACGTCGGCTCGCCGGTGGAAATGCCATGGATCGACAAAGTTCCTGCGGTGCTGCAGCTCTGGTACAACAGTCAGGAGCAGGGCAACGCGCTGGCTGATGTGTTATTCGGCGATGTGAATCCCTCTGGCAAGCTGCCCACCACCTTCCCTGTCCGGCTGCAGGATAACCCTGCCTATATCAACTACCCCGGCGAGAACGGCAGGGTTCGGTACGGGGAGGGCATCTTCGTCGGCTACCGCTATTACGACAAAAAGGAGATCGAGCCGCTCTTCCCGTTCGGCCATGGGCTGTCTTACACAACATTCCAATATAGCAACCTACGCCTGAACGCCAAATCGCTCACCCCGAATGAACTGCTCAAAGTGCGAGTCGATGTGACCAACACAGGCAAGATCGCAGGTAAAGAGGTGGTTCAGCTCTATGTGCGTGATGTCAAATCCAGCGTGGCGCGCCCGGAGAAGGAACTAAAAGCCTTCGCCAAAGTGGAGCTCGCTCCGAAACAAACCAGAACAGTCACCTTCACACTCGACCGCGAAGCCTTCTGGTACTTCGACGTGACCCGGAATGTATGGACCACCGAACCTGGCGACTTTGAGATCCTGGTCGGGGCTTCGAGCCGCGATATCCGCTTAAGTGAGACCTTTACCCTCGTGCCGGAGCCGCGCTCATCGCGATTACATACAGGACTAACCGTCCAAACGTTGCTCGATGACCCCGAGGGGCGCGCCATCCTCTCCAAATACATCGGCGGCTTCCTGCTGATGGCAGATATGAGCATGGCGAAGGATATGACGCTCGAACAAATCGCGACCAACCATCCCACGTTCCTCTCGCCAGCCCTGCTCGCAAAAATCGGAGAAGATCTGGCAAGGGTGTAGGATTGGCACCGTATGGATGGGGAGCTCGCACCCCTACGGTGCTCCTACAGAAATGGAACCATTCATGAAATATGGCTACTTTGACGACGCACAACGGGAATATGTGATCACCCGTCCCGACACCCCTCTGCCGTGGATCAATTATCTGGGATGTGAAGAATACTTCGGGTTGATCTCAAACACGGCAGGCGGTTATTCCTTTTATAAAGATGCCCGGCTACGGCGCCTTACGCGTTATCGTTACAACAATGCCCCACTCGATATGGGCGGACGCTATCTTTACCTGCGCGATAACGGGACAGGCAAATACTGGTCGCCTTCCTGGATGCCCACCCGCGGCAAGCTCGACGAATATGAGTGCCGTCACGGGCAGGGCTATACGATTATCACTTCCAAACTCAATGGAATTAGGTCCTCCACGAAATATTTCGTTCCACTGGGAGAGTCGCTCGAGATCTGGCAGGTGACCCTGACCAACGAGGGCGAGGCGGACGTGGATCTGAGCCTGTTCTCAGCCGTGGAGTTTTGTCTGTGGGACGCCAACGACGATACCACCAATTTCCAGCGCAACTACTCCATTGGTCAAGTAGAAATTGTCGATGAGGTCATCTATCACAAGACGGAATACCGCGAGCGCCGCGACCACTTCGCCTATTTTGCCTGCTCCGAAAGACTGGCGGGCTTCGATACAATCCGCGAAGAGTTCCTGGGCACATACCGAGGCTGGAATGAGCCTGCCGTTGTGGAAGAAGGTGAATCTTGTAACTCCGTGGCGCACGGCTGGCAGCCGATCGGCTCGCATCACGTCAAAGTCAGTCTGAAGCCCGGAGAACAGAAGGTAATTAGCTTCATTCTTGGGTATCAGGAAAACCCAAAGGACGATAAATTCGACCCGCCGGGCTCGCAAGTTATTAACAAAAAATCGGCGAAGAAGGCGCTCGAAAAATACCTGCAGCCCATCAACGCCAACAAGGCGTTCTATGAACTGCGCGAATACTGGACGATGCTCCTGGGCAAACTCCAGGTGACCACTCCCGATGCACACACCGACCGCATGGTCAACATCTGGAATGCATACCAGTGTATGGTGACGTTCAACATGAGCCGCTCGGCTTCGTACTTCGAGAGCGGGATCGGGCGCGGCATGGGCTTCCGCGATTCGAACCAGGATCTGCTCGGCTTTGTGCACATGATCCCGGAACGCGCCCGCGAGCGGATTTTGGATATAGCCGCTACACAGTTAAAGAACGGCGGCGCCTTCCACCAGTACCAACCGCTGACCAAGCGCGGCAACAATGACGTTGGCTCCGGTTTCAACGATGACCCCGCCTGGCTGGTGCTGGGCGTAGCTGCCTACGTCAAGGAAAGTGGCGACTGGTCCATTCTGGATGTGCCGGTGCAGTACGAAAATGAGCCGGGAACAGAGACGCCGCTTTATGAGCACCTTCAGCGCTCCATCCTATATACTCTCGACCGGCTGGGACCCAACAATCTCCCCCTCATCGGGCGGGCAGATTGGAACGATTGTCTCAACTTGAACTGCTTCTCAGATACCCCCGGCCAATCCTTCCAGACAACGACCAACAAAGACGGCCAGGTCGCTGAAAGCGTTTTCATAGCAGGTTTGTTCGTGCTGGCATGCCAGGAAATGGCCGGTATCACAAGAAAGTTGAAAGAAGAAAGAGGAGATTCTTTCGTCATTCCTCTTTCTTCCGATGATTATCTCAAATTCGCCACGGATATGGAAGCCACCGTCTGGGCAGCAGGCTGGGACGGCGAGTGGTTCCGGCGCGCCTACGATGACTTCGGTCATGTACTGGGTTCGAAGGAAAACACCGAGGGACAGATTTTCATCGAGCCGCAGGGCATCTGTATCATGGCCGGGCTGGGTCTGGAAAATGGCAACGCGGTCAAGGCGCTAGATTCGGTCGGAGAGCGTCTTGCCACGCCGCATGGGATTGTGTTACAGCAGCCCGCGTTCAGCCAGTACTACCTGCATCTCGGCGAGATCTCTTCGTATCCGCCGGGCTATAAGGAGAACGCCGGCGTTTTCTGCCATACCAACCCGTGGATCATGATCGCCGAATCGATTGTCGGGCGCGGGGATAAGGCGTTCGATTATTACACGCGTATTAACCCTTCGGCGCGCGAAGAGATCAGCGAACTTCACAAGTGCGAGCCATATGTCTACGCCCAGATGATCGCGGGCAAAGACGCCCCCACCCATGGTGAAGCAAAGAACTCCTGGCTTAGCGGCACTGCCGCCTGGAACTACGTCGCGATCACGCAGCACATCCTTGGCATTCGTCCCGCGTTCGACGGACTGGAAGTGAAGCCGGTCATGCCGTCACGGTGGAACGGATTCGAAGCGACGCGCAGTTTCCGGGGAGTCCACTATGAGATTTCGGTCAGGCGGGAAGGTCCAGGAAACGAAGTCTCTCTGGAAGTGGATGGCACGCCAGTCCAGGGAACGGTCATCCCACTGCCCAAAGAAGAAATCAATACAGTAAAGGTCAAGGCTGTCATCCGATAATGAAAAGAAGAGTTCTCGTTTTGTTCGTTGCTCTCGCGTTATTCCTCTCTGCCTGCGGAAGTGGGCAAGTGGCCAGCGAGGTAACTCCCACCCCCTTCCCCACACCGGTCCGCCCCACCTTCACGGTGCAGCGCGGCGATATCATTGTGGAAGCGAAACTGAGCGGGCGCGTAGTGCCCCTGGCATCGGAAACGGTGTACTTTCAGATCACCGGTCAGGTGCGGGAGGTGTATGCCAACGTCAACGATGTGGTGAAGGAAGGACAACTGCTTGGCGAGCTTGCGGAAGCCCAGGAGCTACGGGCGAAGGCAGATGAAACCCGCCGCACGATTCGCCGCGCCCAGATCGATCTTGAAATTGCTCAATTGACTCTTGAACAATTGAAGTCGCAGGGACGCTCGGAAAATGAGATCAAGATCCAGGAACTGCAGGTGGAGCTGGCGCAGATGAAACTCGACGAAGTGCTGCAAAGCCTGGGCATCGACCCGGACTCGCCCGTGCTCGATGAGCTCGAGGCGCAGGTTGCACAGGCCCGGGCCTTTGCCCCTGCAGATGGCACGATCATCGCCTCGGTCAACGTGGGCCGTAACGTCACGCCGACCACGCCCGCCTTTGTCCTGGGTGACCCGGATGAGCTGGAGGTGGTCGCGAACCTCGATGCCAGCAAGGGCGATACACAAGTGCGAGAGATGTTTGAGGGCATGCCGGTGACCGTCACCCTGGATGCAAATACCGATGTCAAGTTGAGCGGCACCATTCGCCAGCTGCCCTCGCCGTATGGGACGGGCACGAGCGATGAAGGCGCCATCCACGTGGGGCTGGACTCGCCGCCTTCCGCCAGCACCTATCAGACCGGCGACAACGTCACCGTAACCGTACTGCTCGCCAGCAAGGAAGGCGTGCTCTGGTTACCGCCCGACGCGATCCGCTCGGCAGGGGGGCGCACGTTTGTGATCATCAACAGCGCGAGCGGACCCCAGCGCGTGGATGTGGAGCTCGGTCTGCAAACGCGCGACAGAGTGGAGATCCTCTCTGGACTGGAAGATGGTCAGGTTGTCGTTGGGCCGTGATGCGACCCTTGCGCGCTGAGTGCTACCCAATCGAAGCGCGGATGAAGTAATCTCGCAACGGACAGGCGAGATTGTTTCGCCCTCCGGGCTCGCAATGACGAACGTTCATTTTTATGAATTTTCTTTCTCAGATCGTCTCATTCGTACTTCAAATCTGGGCAACAGCAGGCATCGCTTTCAAGCGCCTGCTGACTCAACGCTTCCTAGGCCTGGCATCGATTGCCGGGCTGATGATCGCGTCCGGGTTTATCTTGAGCGTACCTTTGTACGCAGATGCAACCTATTTCCGTTTATTGCGGGAGGAACTTCTCGCCGGGCAGGAGCTTGACCTGATCCAAAAGCCGGTTGATTACGCGCCGCTTTCCTTTGTCTTTGAGCAAAAAGCGGCCGGGAAAAACAGCCCGCAATGGAAGAATGTCGAAGAGGTGGATCAATACCTCTCCAGTGGGGCACTACGAACGATCGACCTTCCGATTTTGGATGTAGTCCGCCGCTTCCGCACGGATGGATATTTCATGTTCCCGCCGCGCGACCCGAACAATCCGGGCACACAGTACTCGCTCACGACCGCCAACTTCGCGTTCATTACACCGATGGAGGAGACGATCATTATCGTCAATGGCGTCCCGCCGCAGCCGTTTGTCTCGTTGCTGCGGGAGGGAGACGCGATCGAAGCCATAGCAAATGAAAGTCTCGCCAATGAGTTCGGCGTGCAGGTCGGTGACACCTATTCGCTGCGCACGGATAACGGCCAGATCCCAGTCATGATTGTCGGTCTTTGGCGAGCCGTAGATCCCACAGCCTCCTATTGGGATGTCAAGGATGAAAGCCTGCTGCTGGTGCACGAAGAAAGCTACAAAGGCATCCTCAGTGACCGGGTGGGCGATGAGCTTCGCAACGCCACGTGGATGATCATCGCCGATGGTTCGTCTCTCCACGCAGATGACGTCGCCCCACTGCAGGCGCGGATCCAGACGATCGAGAATCGTGTCGAGGCGCTTCTCCCGAAAACGGCGCTGATCGCCTCGCCGCTCGAAGCCCTGGCGCGCTATCAGGACAACGGGCCCAGGCTCACGTATCTGTTGTTTGCATTCAGCGTCCCCATTTTGAGCCTGATCCTGGCTTTCATTGGCCTGGTCGCAGGCTTGTTCGTGAATGAGCAGCGCGGCGAGATGGCCATCCTGCGCAGCCGAGGCGCCAGCACCCTGCAGGTGGTCGGCATCTCACTTTTGCAGGGGATCCTACTCGGCGCCATTGCTCTGGCAGGCGGTGTTGGTCTGGCGTACCTGATCACACACTCCATCGGCAAGGCGCGCAGTTTTCTGGACTTCAGTGCGACCGGTGGACTGCGCGTCGGCATGACTCCACAGGTGCTCGGGTATGGTCTGCTGGGAATCGCAATCATTCTGATCCTTCAGGTTTTGATACCCACGTTGAGCGCCGCGGAAAATACGATCGTTACCTATAAGCAGGAGCGAGCGCGTTCCTTCCGCACCACGTGGTGGCAACGCTATTGGCTGGATATCCTTCTGCTCATCCCGGCAGCTTATGGCTTGTGGCAGCTCACCCAGCAGTCTCAACGAGCATTGGAAGGTGCGGAGGGAATCCCAGACCCGCTGCAGAATCCTCTCCTGCTTCTGGTGCCTGCCTTGGGAATTTTCTCGGTCGCTCTCTTCACCCTGCGACTTGTCCCCCGTCTGATGGACCTGATCTCCCGGGTGCTCAAGCCGTCAAAGAGCATTGGGATGTTGATGGCCGCGCGTTACCTGGCGCGCACCCCCGCCCTCTACAGCGCGCCCCTCGTTCTCCTGGTACTGACGCTTGGTCTATCCGCCTTTACCGCCTCCCTGGCACGCACACTCGATTCCCAGCTTGATAAACAGGTCCACTATCAGGTGGGCGCAGACATGAACATTTTTGAGCTCGGCACCACCTTCAACGAGGACAATCCAAATCCCGTCTACACGTTTGGGCCCGTGGAAGATCACCTGAGTCTTCCGGATGTGCAAGAGGCGACGCGTGTAGGCCGTTATAAGTTTACAGCCAGCACACAAGCTGGAGCGCTTTCAGGGACTTTCCTCGCCATCGACCGGTTGACGTTTCCCTCCGCCGCCTACTGGCAACGGGACTTTGCCTCCGAACAGCTGGGCGTCTTGATGAATGAGTTGGCCGCCAACCCGACCGGCGTATTGGTTCCCAACGATCTGCTCATTCAACGAGGACTGAAAATGGGCGATACGCTCCGGCTTGGAATTACCACCGGAGTCGCCGGACAATCCATTCCCATGGAAGCGCCGATTATCGGGACGTTCGACCTCTTCCCCACCTGGTATCCTGAAGATGGAACCATGATCGTCGGCAACATCGAAGAACTGTTCCTGCGCGCCGGTGCGGAGTATCCTCACGAAGTATGGCTGGGGACAACTCGCGATGCAGACCCGGAACACATCGCCTACGCCATCCGCGGCTTCAGCATCCTGCTCGACCAGCAAGCCGATCAATCAAAACTGATACGGAATGGCTTGAACACGATCGTCAACGAATGGTCATCGGCAGAGTTGAACCTCCGCCGCGAACAACGCCGGCCGGAACGACAGGGGTTGTTCGGATTGCTTTCCGTGGGCTTCGTCTCTTCGGCATTGCTCACGGTGCTGGGCTTTCTGCTGTACGCCTTATTCTCCTTCCGCCGCCGCTTCATCGAGATGGGTATGCTGCGCGCCATTGGCCTATCCATTCAACAGATGACTTCCCTGCTGGCGGCAGAGCTTGCCTTTCTGGTTTTGCTCGGCATAGGAGTGGGCACGGCCCTCGGCGTCCTCGCCAGCAGGCTATTCGTGCCCTTCTTACAGATCGGAGCCAGCGCACAGTCCCAGTATCCGCCGTTCCAGATTGAGATTGCCTGGCTCTCGATCGCACAGATCTATGTCTTGTTCGCCTTGCTCTTTGTGGGAGCGCTGGCTGTACTCTCCTCGCTGCTGGTGAGGATGAAGATCTTCCAGGCGATCAAATTGGGAGAGACAACGTAAGGCGGGATGGCGGCCCGCCCCACGCATCATTATGGCTACTGAACCTTTGATCGTCTGCGAAAACCTTGTAAAAATCTACCGCCTGAACCAGGAAGCCGGTGGGTCTGTCGAAGTGCAGGCATTACAGGGCATGGACATTACCGTCGCCGAGGGTGAGATGCTGGGCATCGTCGGCGCGAGTGGGAGCGGCAAATCGACTCTGCTCAATGTCCTCGGCGGATTAGACCGCCCCACAGGCGGACGCGCACTTGTGGGCAGGCAGGATTTAGGTCAAATGAGCGCGGGCGCTCTCGACGAATACCGCCGCAAGACTGTTGGCTTCGTCTGGCAGCAGGGCGCGCGCAACCTCATCCCCTATCTGACCGCCCTGGAAAACATTGAGCTGCCGCTCACTCTATCCGGGCAGGTCGGCAAATCGACACGCGGGCGCGCGCTGGAGCTCCTCAAATTGGTTGGCTTACATGAACGCAGAGATCATCGCCTGGAGGAACTCTCCGGCGGCGAGCAGCAGCGTGTTGCGGTTGCCATTGCCCTGGCGAATCACCCAGGGTTGTTGTTAGCGGATGAACCAACCGGGGAACTGGATACTGCCACCGCACAAACCATTTATGATCTATTGCGTGGTCTGAATAAAGATCTGGGCCTCACCATGATCATCGTCAGCCATGACCCGGGCATTGCGCGGCACGTCGATCGCGTCGTCGCCGTGCGGGATGGCAAGCTGGCAAGTGAAACCCTGCGGGTCCAGAAGTCTGATAGCGAGGAGCATCATCTCGTGGAGCTGGCAGTGGTCGATGCGGCAGGTCGATTGCAAATTCCGCGCGAATACCTGGAGCAATTCGACATCCGCCGCCGCGTGCAGGTGGAGCTGACCGAGCAGGGCATCCTTATCCGGCCGCCAGAAAAGGAACATCACACACAGGATCATGTCGCTTCATCGGGCGATCCGCAATCGGGAGAACCCGAGAAGATAGAGGCGTCATCTGGTTTGGCGAAGGTCTGGCAGGGTCTTAAATCACGATTCACACGTTCCTCAAGGAATGGAGAGGAAAAGTGACTCCTGTCATTGAAACCAGGGATTTGTGGCGGGTCTATTCCTCCAGGCTGAAACCGGATGGCATTCCTGCCCTGCGAGGTGTAAACCTGGACGTGCAATCGGGGTCCTTTGTTGCACTGAGAGGCCGTTCAGGCAGCGGCAAGACGACTTTATTGAATTGTTTAGCCGGTCTTGACCAGCCTACCTCGGGCACTGTGCATGTGCTCGGGCACGATCTGATGCAGATGAGCGATCAGGAACTGACCGAGTGGCGTCGCGGACAGATCGGCCTGGTATTCCAATCCTTTGGGTTGCTGCCTACGCTTTCCGCTTATGAAAACATCGAGCTGCTTCTGCGCATTAAAGGGGATGAATACAATGCGCGGCACAAACGCGCCCTGGAGTGCCTGGAGATCGTGGGCCTGAGCCGCTGGCGAGACCATCGCCCCTACGAGATGTCCGGCGGGCAGCAGCAGCGTGTGGCGATCGCGCGTGCCCTCGCGAATCGCGCCCAGCTGATCCTTGCCGATGAACCGACCGGCGAACTGGACAGCAAGACGACGCGCGAGTTACTGACCTTCTTCCGTGAGCTTGTGGAGCAACAACACCTCACCATGCTGATGGTCTCGCACGATTCATTGGTCGATCAATATGTGCACCAGGTCTTGACGCTGAAAGATGGTGTTATAGAGCACCACCGCGCTGAGCGGAGCGACGAGCGATAGCAAGGAACGCAGTCGAAGCGTAAGAACATATGAAACATATCCTATCTTCCGTCCTTCTTCTTTCCTTTCTCCTCTCTTCCTGTGGCGCGCCCGCTCCCGCGACCGATACACCCACAGAGCAACCCGCTGCCGCCACACAATCCCTCGGACCTGTGAGGTACACGGATCCCTCCCAGCCCGTTGAAAAGCGCATCGAAGACCTGCTGTCGCGCATGACGCTCGAGGAAAAGATCGGGCAGATGACCCAGGTGGAAAAGAACAGCATCCAGCCCGGCGACATCACAAAGTATTACATCGGCTCCATTTTGAGTGGCGGCGGCGGCTCTCCCGAGGTGAATACGCCGCAAGCGTGGTACGCGATGGTCGAGGGGTATCAAAAGGAAGCACTCGCCACGCGGCTGCAAATCCCAATCATTTACGGCGTGGATGCGGTCCACGGTCATGGCAATCTGCTCAATGCTACTGTCTTTCCACATAACATCGGCCTGGGTGCGGCGAACAATCCAGAGCTGATGCAGAAGATCGGCCGGGCCACGGCAGAGGAAATGCTGGCGACAGGCATTCCCTGGAACTTTGCGCCATGCATCGCCGTGGTGCAGGATGTGCGCTGGGGACGGACGTACGAAGGGTACGGCGAGGAAACCGGGCTGGTCACTTCGCTGAGTACAGCCTATATCGGAGGCTTACAGACTCTCACCGACGAAGATAATCCCGCCCCCGGGCAGTCCATTTTTGTGTTGCCGAGCGCGAAGCATTTCCTGGGCGATGGCGCTACGATCTGGGGTTCGTCGCGAACCGAGAATTATGAGCTGGATCAGGGAAATATGCAGGCGCCCGAAGCACTGGTGCGCAAGCTGTTTCTGCCTCCTTATCAGAGCGCAGTCGATGCAGGTGTGATGAACGTTATGGCCTCCTTCAGTAGTTGGAAGGGAATCAAGATGCATGCCCAGCAATACCTGCTGACCAAAGTCCTGAAGGATGAGCTGGGCTTCAGCGGCTTTATCGTTTCCGACTGGCAGGGAATGGACCAGATCAACCCCGGTGATTACTACACATCCATCGTCACATCGGTCAACGCCGGCGTGGATATGAACATGGTGCCGTATGAATATGTGAATTTCATCCAGACGATGAAGGATGCTGTCAATAACGGGGACATTCCCGAATCACGCGTCGACGAGGCGGTCCGCCGCATCCTGCGCGTCAAATTCGCTCTCGGGCTTTTCGAGCGCCCCATGCCGGATACGAAATACCAGGGGAGCGTAAGATCACGAGCACATCTCGAGCTTGCACGGCAGGCAGTGCGTGAGTCACTGGTGCTGCTCAGGAATGAGAATGAGGTGCTTCCCTTAAGCAAAGATATGCCGGTCCTCTTTATCGCCGGGGAAGGCGCGAACGACATCGGGCTCCAATCCGGGGGTTGGACGCTCGAATGGCTGGGCAAACCCGGCAACGACAACGAAGGCACGACGGTCCTGAGCGGCATCCGGGCAGCGGCTGGTTCGGAGACGCAAATCGAATATAACAGCGCGGGCGATTTCCGCGAATTCAATGATTCGGAAGGCAATCCACTTGTCGCGAACGTGGGAATTGTCGTCCTGGCGGAACAGCCGTATGCCGAAGGAGTCGGTGACCGAGCCGATATTTCGCTGACAGAAGAAGAGACCCGGCTAATCGCCGAAGTCAAGGAACAAAGCACGTCGTTAGTCGTGATCCTGATCTCTGGCCGCCCGCGCGTCATCACGGAGCAGCTACTGCTTGCCGACGCCTGGGTCGCCGCCTGGCTGCCGGGCACCGAAGGCGGTGGGATCGCGGACGTGCTTTTCGGAGACCACCCGTTCACCGGCAAGCTATCCTATTCCTGGCCGCGCTCGAACGAACAACTGCCCATTAACATCAACAACTCGGGGGATAAAACCGGGTGTGGCGCGCCACTCTTCCCATTCGGCTATGGCCTGGAATATGGCGACCCATCACCTGAAAATCTGGAATGCGACTGACAAGGGAGAAATCATGAACTACGGCTACTTCGACGACCCCAACCGGGAATACGTGATCACCGATCCGCGCACGCCGACCAAATGGATCAACTACATTGGCACACTCCAATTCGGGGGGTTTGTAGATCATACCGGCGGCGCGCTCATTTGCAAGACCGACCCAACCTTCAACCGCATCACGAAATACATCCAGCAGATGCCCTCGTCCGATTTCAAAGGGGAAACTCTGTACTTGAGAATCCATCCCCGCGCTGAGCGGAGCGACGGGCATTCTTCGAGGAGCACAGTGGAAGCGCGCCGTTATCAAGTTTTTTCCCCCTTCTTCGTGCCGACGCTCGATGCATATGATAAGTACGAATGCCACGTCGGTCTGGGCTACACGCGCATCCTCAGTGAGTTCCATGGCATTCGATCCGAAGTGACGATTTTCGTTCCAATCCATGCCTCTACTGAAGTGCGTGATATCAGGATCACCAACATCGGGGACAAGCCCGTCGAAGTAGACGCCATTCCCATGCTGGAATATACCCATCCCGACGCGCTCAAGCAATTCACCAATGCGGACTGGATTCCTCAGACGATGACATCGAAAGCCGTCAGGGAAGGCGACTGTGTTGTATTAATCCAATATCCGTTCATGTTCAGAGATATCAAGGTTAATTATTTCACGTCAAATCTGCCCGTCTCCTCCTTCGAGACCGACAGAAGGACATTCCTCGGGGACAATGAATACGGCACGTGGGCAAACCCGGCCAGCCTGCAAATGGATGAGCTCTCGAATACGGAAGCCTTACGCGGCGACAACATCGCGGCACTTATGCACCACCTCGGCACTCTCCAGCCGGGTGAAACAAAGCGTCTCATTACACTGTTGGGACAGGAAGTAAAGCTTGAAGATGCGAAGCAGAGCATCGAAGCGTTTCGCGATCCTAATTCTGTCGATGATGCACTTGCCGAGATGAGAAAATTCTGGGATCAGTATCTGTCCACCCTCCAAGTAGAAACACCGGATGCGGCAATGAATGCCGTCCTCAACATCCATAATCCCCATCAATGCTACATCACGCGCCAATGGTCACGCTATCTTTCGTACTATCAACTGGGTCTGGGGGCACGCGGCATCGGTATTCGTGACTCATCGCAGGACATTCTTGGCGTAATGGCGAATATTCCACAGGATGCAAAAGAGTTCTTAAAAACTCTACTCTTCTTCCAAAAACAAAATGGCTCGGCGATGCATCAGTTCAACCCGCTGACGATGGAAGGCAGTATCGGTGACTCGGCAGAACAGGAAGATCGGCCGCATTACTACAGCGATGACCATTTATGGAGCATCCTGGGGGTGACGGCTTATATCAAAGAAACAGGTGATATTGCTTTTCTGGATGAACCGATCTTCTTTTACGGAAAGGACAGGGATGCCACGACGGTGCTTGATCATATGAAACGCGCGCTGCTCTTCACCCGTAACGACCTCGGCAGTCATGGTCTCCCCCTCCTCGGCTTCGCGGATTGGAACGATACGATCAATTTGGGCTCGGGCGCAGAGTCTCTTTTCTCGGCGCACCTTTATGGACGCGCGTTGAATGAGTTTATTGCTCTGCTTGATTTTCTGGGAAGAAAAGAAGAAGCAGGTGAATGGCGCAAGGCACATGCCGAAATGA
>Ga0075429_100000959_pt1 | contig 22873 bp, 31 predicted proteins | sample RhiMetdeltSRZDD3_FD_75295 | JGI IMG/M metagenome (GOLD analysis project Ga0075429, IMG submission 75295) | Populus rhizosphere microbial communities from Tennessee, USA - Rhizosphere MetaG P. deltoides SRZDD3 | ecosystem: Host-associated > Plants > Roots > Rhizosphere > Soil | place: USA... | reverse complement strand
CTATCGGAGCATGGAGGCGCACAATGCGAGTGTGCAGAAACTCGCGGCTTTACATCCCGGCTTTGTCAGTGTTGTGGAAAAGAAGACTAAAGTTGCTTGGGGCGGACAGCCTAGATTGGACGTCGTATGTCAATGGAAGAAAGCTTTCCAAAGCTCGAAACGCTACGATACTGGATCAAAGAGCGAGAGCTAATCCGCAGTAAGCGTGAGAGGGGCGACCCTAAGCCCTGGACCACGGACCCAATTCTCCAGAAATACCGCTTCTGTAATGTTCACCGAGAAGACGACCGGGTAACGCGATGGATACGCCAGAGCTGGGGCGGATGGGTGGACCATCCCAACTACACCCTCGGCATGGCGATCGCCAGATTCTTCAACTGGCCCGATACCCTGGATGAACTGGGGTTCCCATTAGTGTGGGATCCAACAGTCGCTCTGAAAAAAGTTCAGAATAGAGCAGCGAGAGGAGAAAAAGTTTGGTCGTCGGCATACATAGTGTCCACGAACGGTGTGGACATGCTCAAGTCGCCGTATATAATCAAGTACGTTCTTGACCCAATAGCGAAGGCAGCATACCGCCCGCTGGAGGGGGACACGCTCAGCAAGGTGTCCGGCGTGCTATTGAATTTCTACGGCGTGTCCAACTTCCTGGCGGGGCAGATTGTGGCGGACCTTAAGAACACGAAAGGCCACCCGCTAACGAGGGCACTGGACCTCAAAACATGGTGTATCTCAGGCCCAGGCTCCCTGCGAGGCATGAACAGACTCATGGGACAGCGCCTGAACAGGTCCATCCGAGAGTTGGAGTTCCGAACACGCGTCAACATCCTACGAGAGTGCGTTAAGAATGTAGCGGACGTCGACGCACAGGACATGCAGAACTGTTTGTGCGAGTTTGACAAGTATGTAAGAGCCTCGAGCGGTGAGGGTCGCCCAAGACAAAACTACCCTGGAGTATAGAATGATACATTGGATTGCGGAGAGGAATGTTCATGGCGTTATCACGAATGCTTGTTGGACTCTTACCACTTCTGGCGTCCGAGAACCGACCCGCGTGGGGATGGTCCTCACTCTACCCGCCCCTGCGATTGTTGAATACAAACGACCCATGGAGCGAGTGCTTTTATGGCCCGAGCGGCGAATCAACCCGTTTTTCCACCTCTTTGAAGCCCTTTGGATGCTGGCAGGGCGACGAGACGTCCCCTATGTTGAGCAGTTCAATTCTCGTATGCGAGAGTTCAGTGATGATGGTAGCATATTCAATGGAGCCTATGGATATCGTTGGCGAGAGCACTTCGGAGTGGACCAGATAGAGGTTGTAATCCGGCTACTTAAGAAAGACCCGCTGACTCGGCGGGCGGTGATAACCATGTGGGATCCGCGGACGGACTGTGGCGTGGACAGCAAGGACCTTCCGTGTAACACGCAAATCTATTTTCGGCTGGCGCAGGACCGGCTGAACATGACCGTCACCAATCGCAGCAACGACCTAATCTGGGGGATGTGTGGCACGAACGTGGTCCACTTCAGTATGCTGCATGAGCTCGTGGCGCATGGAACGGGCCACCTGCTCGGATCCTACTACCACATGACTAACAATCTACACATTTACGAGAATGTCCCCAAGCGGCACCTCTACGAGAGGCCGTTCGTGGAGGACTACTACACGCTCCCACACAGTCGGGGCGGGGTGGAGGCCATGCCCATGATCACTGTTGCTTGGGAAAAGTGGCTGGCGGACTGTCGAGCATTTGTCGAAAACGACCGGCCGGAACTTCTGCGGTATAACGATTCGTGGTTTCAGGCGGTTGCAGTCCCAATGTGGCTGGCGTGGAAAGAGAAGTCGCCCAGGCCTCTGGACCTGTGTATCGCCGAAGACTGGCGAGCCGCTGCTCGGCATTATTTAGCTGGTCTATCTGCGTAGTCTGGCGTATAATGGTTGCGTACCGTGTCAGACGCGTAGGCGCGTAAACCTGTGACAATGACACGGGAAAGTGGAGCCCGGAGGTAGATTTGGTCATCGAGCCTCCGGGTGCCCCACGAACAAAGGGGAAATCCAATTATGGCTATGAAAAAGTCGGTGGCGAACGATCGCCAAATTGGGGGCGAGCATTACAAAGGCTTCCCCATAGAGCACTGGGACTTCGTGCAAATACACAAGATGCCGTACATGGAGGCCCAAATCTTCAAGTACGTATTCCGCTGGCGACAGAAGGACGGCCTTGCCGACCTGGAAAAGGCAAGGCACTTCCTGGAAAAGCTTATTGAGTTTGAAAAAGCTTCCGGCAACTGGGAAGAGTAATCAGCCCCTCGGGGCCAATACGTCGCGGGCGGTTCCCATGGAGAGCTATCCTTGCTTGCTTCGGGCTGGGAGTTGGTTTTTCGAAGTATTCCCCAACTTCGATGCCACTGCGTAGTCGCTGAGGAGCGCCGGGTCCCTCACAATACTCAACCCGGCCTGCGGGGGATTTGCATCGGCAGTATGTCTATGGTATACTAGGGGTTGCTGTTAACTCACCCAAAGGAATGCGAATATGAACTCGTTAATCCTAGCAGTGCTGTTGTCCACCGCGGACTACGGCGACCAGTTGGTCAAAAGCTTCGAGTTGGAAATGAAGGCGCTCCACTACCAGTGCAGTGTCAACATGGACCCTAACGCCTGCTACATCCTCCGCAAGAAACTGCTGTGGCTGGAAAAGATAGAGAAGGGCGACACGGTCCTGCCCGGTAATGAACGGACATGATTAAATTCCGCGCAGGCAATCTGTATGGTTTTGGTCTCAGTGCCAAAAACCTGGAGATGCTCCAAAAAGATATGCCGATCATAGCCGAGTTTGACGGATTAGAGTTCTTAATCTTCTATGGAAAGACAGAAGAGGAAATGAAAGAAAAACTCCAAGCATTCATCGGCCCCGAAACGAAAATGAATGATTAATACTTCCCGCTTCGGTTCTTCCGCAGATTTAGCAGGTAGTTCTGTTGAGCAGCCTCCTGCTCCTGCTGGATTTGCTGAGGTGTCTTGCCCGCCGGAACGTAGAACTTGTTGGACTTTCGCAAGCTGTTGGAGATGGCTTGCGGCGGCGGGGGAGCAGGCTGATTGTACAGATCCTGGTCCAGGTCTGGGTCGGATCGCAACTGCCGTACTGTATTGGTTGAAATGCCGCCCATTTACAGACCCTCCTTCTTGCGCTGTTCGCTCAGGCCAATGGCGATAGCCTGCTTCCGGTTCTTCACCACAGGTCCGGTGTCGCTTCCGCTGTGCAAAGTCCCGGTCTTAAATTCGTGCATTACCTTCCCAACTTTGTCGGTCCCTTTGGGCTTCCGAAGAGCTGAACTTAGCTGCTGACTGGTAGGCATGGCACCCCCTAAGATCTTGCCCGCAAACGGGCTTAAAACCCCTCACACGCCGCGCGGGCGGGCGGGCCGGTACGCTGGCCCGCCCGCGTACTTCAGAGGCCGCTACGGGCGTTTAAAAGCTCTGATCCCGTCTATGAAACTAGCCATCTTCATTACCGGATTCCCTCTCATGCTCCCGCGCGCCGTTCTAAACGGACGCGCGTTCACACGAGACTTCTGGCAACTTCACTGGAGGATATTCCTTGCCCTCCTGTACGACTTACTCTAGCCTTCCTGTTTCTTCACGTGCGGAGTTACTTCCGGGAAGATTGGCATAATCAAATAGCCAATCGGCCCGACTGGCAGAACTGTCTCCGCTTTAGCCACGAAGTAGTTCTCCCCGGTGTTCTCTGGAGGCGTGTAGTCCTCGGACACCTGCTTGAAACCGGGCGGAGGACCATCTGGCTCCGTGGGCGGCAGCACAATCGGGTGCTCGGGACTTGGGTCCGGCCAGTAAATCGGCTGCGTCGGGAACGTGGGTATGTTCACGCCCGGAGGATTATAGATTGGGTGCGTCGGGACACCGGGCGGCAGAGCAATCGGATGGCTTGGCGTTCCCGGATACCAGCTACCGGGCGGAATCACGATTGGGTGCGTCGGGTACAACGGCGGCACTCCCGGCGGAAGGACGATCGGGTGGCTTGGGAACGTGGGCACATTCACGATCGGGGGATTGCACACACAATTATCGCACTGACAACTCATACGACCTCCTGTTGTGGTTAACGACGTCTGCTACTACTCATGGTCTCTGTCTATGCGTTCTGTCATCACGTTGTGAGACATGTAACCCCAGAGCTGAGCCAACACGAGCACTGTCTCGTCGGCGAACGCCTGCATCTCTGGGGGTAGTTTGTCTGCTTCTTCTCGCAGGTTAAGAAGTGTCTGCTTCACACTTGTGAGTTGAGTCATGGTCTAGCCTCCGCGTGGGGAAATTGTTCATTGTTTTAGGTCTTTTAGGAACTGTTCAACTTGGTCTTCTTCCATACAAGTCGCGCTCACATGAGCCTTCTTGCTGGGATTGTCAAGCACGGCTCTGATCGCAACCACTTCACACTCGCCCATACTGTGCATACCTCCGATCACCCTCGTATCTATAACCTCTCCTTTGAGCGTAAGGTACTGGAGAACCATCACAATGAGGGCGACTGACATTCTATTTTCCTCGGGCCTCCAACATGCGTTTCGCGAGTTCTGTTGCTAAACGTTCAATCTCGGCGTCGTTCTCGCCTTCATCGTCGCCGATGGTGATGGGGATGGAGCCAAGGTCAAGTGCGCCTTTCTCTCCCCCCGCCTGCTCACCGCCCTCTCCGTCACCCAAATAATCAAGAGGCGCGAGTTGCTGCCCAGCCTCGTGGATCTGTGGAGGGGGCGGGGCCAGCGGAGTCCCCGGGTCGAGTGGAGGCGGCTGGAACGGCACGGTCTCCACGTCTGCCCCAACTGGCTGACCCTGCGGCAGCGGAGCCGGTGCTCGCAGAGCTTGTGTGAGTGCGGCGGGCGGAGGCGTAGCCGCCGTCGCCGGGACTGGCTGAACAGGAGTAGGCGTCGGCAGCTCGCTTACCTCCGGGCCGTAGTTTCTCTGCGCCACAGGTCCGGCCAGATTGGTCTGCAGACCAGGAATAGGCTTGGTCGGAGCACCCGGAGCAACGCCGCCCGCGCGTCCGTAGACCCCTGCTCCGGTTTGCGGAGGGCCAGCCTTCTCGATCAGTTTCTTTAGTATGTCGCGAATAGAGGCCATTACCATCTCCGTGTTACGTTCACCCGGAACAAATGGGTGTCTGTTGGAAGCCAAGAACCTCCGCCCGCCGACCCGACAGCTTCGTAAGCCGTAGCAGACCGAACCCCTACTGAGTTTCGTGAGGTTGAATACATACCTGTACCACGACCTACGGAAGCGACTACGTAGTTAGTGCTCAAGTCGGCGACCTCACCTTGAGTAGTGAAAATCGTAACCGACTTACCCGCTATCAGGACTAGGCGCACATCCAGGTAGTGTAGCGGACTGCCAAGGTTGTGACTGAACACTTGTGCCGTTCCAGCAGTCGCTGGCGTAACGCCCGGGGACTCGTAACGTCCGCGATAACCGTAGGTTCTCACCGCAGTGACCGCCGCACCGGAGGTGTCTGCTTCACCGATATACAAAACATCGCGAGCAGTCAGCGTAGGATCGGTTCCTGCAGACGCGGATGCTGCGGTAGCCTCGTACATCTTCATCTTCGGTATGCTGAAGAAGTGGCCTTCTACCGAACGTGCTGTCGTATACGGTGTGAACGTCGTGCCATTCGGATAGCGACACGCACCGATAGTTATACGGAATTCGTCAATGTACCCGTTGAGGTCATTGGTAGCCGATGCGCGGCCGATGCGGGCCTTAGTCCCAACGCAGACAGTAAGGGCGGACGTCAAGGTGTAGTCCTGCACGCCGTCCTTATACATGAAGTACTTCCCAGCCAGCGCGTCGTAAACGATAGCTAAGTGATACCACGTACCGGTCGCCCACGTCGTGCTGGTTCCCAGCCCATTGGACACGATGTCGTAAGACGTGCCGTTGGACGACAGGTAGACGTTAAGCTTAGTCGTACCTGCCGTATTGTCAAGCTGAAAGTCAATACCGAAGTTGCCAGCATTACTAAGCGAGAACAAACCCTGCTTAGTCCCGGCTGTGGGTAGAGTGACCCAGCGGAAGTACCCCTCTATAGTCCAAGACTCATTAGTGAGGGTAGTTATCTCAGTGTTCTGCCAAAAGTCACCAGTGCCGTCGAGCAGCGTAGCCGACGAGCCAACTTTGAACTGAGCAGTACTGATTTGTGCGTTGCCGTTCGCAGTCCAGGTATTCCCGTAGTCGTCGGTCGTAGTAGTCGCAGTGTTAGTTCCCTCGAAGTGCATGAGCACGTTCTTCGTACGGTCGTACACCTCTCCGTACTGTGGGGGGATGAGGGTCTGTCCCCATGCGCTGGCGATCGATCGGTAAATGAAGCTCGTATTGTTGGCCGGAAGATCAGCACCAAAAGGATCGGTGATATCACTACTGAAGACTTCTACATTATCAATTGCTCCATTAGAGCCAAAGCCTGCCGCAGAAGCGAGCACTAACGAATCGGTAGTCATACCAGTCAAAGACGGGCGCAGTCCACTGCCAGTCTTCAGCGCATTGGGTTGTCCACTGCTGTCCAGCGGACCGCTCTGTATGGATTGACGAGCCGTTATCCCTGAGCCGCCGGTACTGCCAGTCAACGTAGACCACGCGGAACCAGTCCAATATTCGACAAGTCCAGTGGTGGTGTTTAAACGAATGTCTCCGGCATTGGGGGAACCTGACCGCTGTCCCGTAGTTCCAGCCGGAAGCTTCATGCCGGTCGTGGCTGTGTGCTGCTCGTAGCCAGAGACCGTCATGTCTACGGTAGTCATGGAAGCAGTTGCGACGACGGTCGCACCTTGCACTGCTCCCGACGCAGTAACAGACGCCGCCGAAACACTTCCTGCAGTCACCAGCCCTGAGAATGTACCCGTAGTTCCAGTCAAGCCTGCCGTCAGCGTCGCACCATTCGCGTTTATAGCTCCACTGAATGTGGCAGTAGTTCCGCTTAACGCTCCAGTCAACGTCGCACCCGCCGCAGCGATTGTTCCCGTAAAGGTCACACTGCCGGTGAATGAGGTCGTGCCGGAGACCGAAAAGTTACCCGTTACATCCAGCGACGTAGCGGACAGCTCTAACTTCTTGGTTCCAGCGATGGACCAAGCGATGTTGCTGCTGTTCCTCCACATCCCGGTGTTCGCAGCGGCGGTGAATGACAAACCAGGAGCACTGACGGAACCATCGGCAATCTTCAGCGCGGCAGTCATTCCCGCAGTGCCGTTGCGCGGGAGGGAACCTGTAATCTCGCTCCCTATATCGTCCAGCGTGGGGTTCGCCCAACCGCTCGCCTCGATAATCGTGTCCGCAACGACCGGGTTGCCAGACGGCAGCGAGTAGACGCCGAAGGAGTTACGTGGCATGATTACCTCATAATTTCTTCAGAAGTACCGTAGATTATCCCCGGCATTGCTTCAGGGAAAACACGGGACGCTTCGGACAAGCCGAATGCTCCAACTGCTGGAGGCAGTGCAGCGGAAGCCGCAGCGCCGACAGGCAAGCCCATCTGAGCACCGGCTATGCCGCCAAGACCGACAGTGTTAAGAGCTTGAAGTTTGTTCGGAATCTTCTTAAGAGCCTTCAAGGTTTCGACCAAGGTCTTGCCTGGAATGGCTCCTCGGGCGCGCAGAGCTTGGTTCGCTGCTCCCAGCGCGGGGCCTAGCGCCGCTGTGCTGCCGACTGCCGCCGCCTTGCCGCGATTGTCCGGGGTCAGTGCCGCGCCGAGGCCCGCGCCAACGGCTCCGGTCGCCGCGATGCGGGGGATAACGCTCGGTGCTTGAGTAAGCAAAGCTGCCGTGCCCGGAGCCATCTTAGTCCCGAGTGCCGCCGCCTTGGCAAGAGGGAGCGCCGCTACACCGACGTCCGCTGCCGCGCTGCCGATGTTAGCCATTGGTCCTTCGGCACTGCGAACGTCGCGGGCGGTGTTGAGAACGTTGCGCTGTTCAGGCGTTAAGTCTTTGAACGGAGCCTGAAGGCCCGCAGCCATCTCGCGCGCACGTACACCGACGCCGCCTCCCCAGAACTTGTCCCACAAGTTCGGGTCTCGGGCAGCTACTTCCTCTTGCACGGACTGGCGCGTGAGCGCGGGGCCGGTCTCCGCCTTCAGCTTGCCCACCCGGATAAGGTGCATGCGAGCAATGCGGTCCGCGTTCTCCTTGGTGGTTCCGTCCGGAACTGTAATGTCGTCGCCGGCCACGTTAATGATCATTTCATTGGGTTCCCATGAGCATCATACTTGTACGTCGGCTGCGAGGAACTTCCCGGCGGTCCCTTAGGAGTAGGCTCCCCGCCGAAGGACTCGCCCATAAGCCCTATCCAAGACTGCTCATACTCCTTGTAGACCTGCACGAACCGGCGCAACTTCTTCCGGGCGGTTTCGAAGTCGTCCCTAATGTCCGGGATGAACGGCTGCAAGCGCGGGAACTCCGCCGCCGTCACTGCCGCGCCAGACCGGTCATGCACAATCATGCTTCCAAGGTCTGCGATTGCCGCCCGCGCCTCCACGCCTTTCGGGTCCATTCGGTTCAGCCAAGCTTGCGGAGCGAATCCTTTAAAGCCCACGGCGTCCGGATTACCCTCCAGCGCCGACAGAGCTTCCTCGGCGCGGCGCATATTCTGCCGGGACTCCTGGATGCCTTTCGCTGCCGCTGCCGGGAGTTTATTGCCGCGGATAGCACCCGCGATGTCTCCCGCCGCCTTGACCTTGGCTCCGGCCTTGATGTTGGCAACCTTTTCCTGCGAGATAATGCGTTCGCGGGCAATCTGGGCGCGCAAAGCCTCGAACTTGCCGCGTTCCTCGAAGCTCTTGGCGCGGCCCATCTGCCGCGTAAGCTCCAGCTCGCGCTGGTTGAGGAACTGCAGATACTGCTCCTCGCGCTTGAGATTCGACTTACCCTGTACTCTGTTCTTAAACTCCTCGGAAGCGAGATACTGCCCGGTGTTCGGGTCGTACAGGACGCCTTGGCCGAGGTTGATTGGCGCGCGTTTCTTCCCTGCTGCGGACTCCTGAGCGTAGGCGTGGGACAACGCCTGCCTCAGCTTGGGGAAATTCTGCATGCCCTGGAGAAGCCACATCGCGCGCTCGTCGTTCGGTGCCGTGGCGAGTGGCGTTCCACCTTGGGTGACGGTTCCCGCCGCCGTAGGAGGTTGCGCAGCAGTCTGTTCAAACGCCGCGCGAAGCGCACTCGGTTCCTGTGGTGTGACATCTTGGCCGATGGACGTGCTGTCTACTTGTGTTTGCGGGGTCGTTTCGGCTTCTGCAGTATCGCCGGTATCTCCGTCGTCGGTGGTGTCGGCGTTATCGAAGTCTTCTTCTCCGGGCTCGAGGTTGAAGGAGTCGTCTCCTTCGTCATCCTCCTCTGAATCATCCAAAGCCTCACCCACGCCCACGGGAGTAAGATCAGGGAGCGGAGCTTCCGCGTCAGGCTCATATCCAACCTGCTGGAAACCCGCCCCCGGAGCTTTTGGGCCGGGGGATCCCCCTATGCTGTCCATCGTCTGCGGAAGAGCCGCCGCCGCAGGAGCCGGAGCAGGAGCAGGCGCGACAGGCGCTTTCGGCTGCATAGCCTTCCACCGCTCGAACTCTTGCTGCTCCCGGGACGCACGAGCCTGCGCTTGCTTGTCGAACGCGCCCTGAGCGCCAGCCATCTCGCCCTTGGAGCCGATGATATTCGCCATGTTGCGGAAGCCCGCGCCATAGTCCGGGACGTAGTGCTGATACCGCTGTGTCCCCACCATCTGACCGCCCATCGGCGCATACGCGCCAGCCTGAGCCTGCTGCTCTCGCAGCTTCTGGCGACGCAGAGCTTCGGCAAGCATAGCCTGCTGAATGTCCGCACCCTGCGGGTCGTAGACGTCCCCGCCAGCGTTTGGATCTGTGTAAACAGGAAGTGCCATTATGACCCTCCAAGCATACCGCCGATGCTAGCTCCGGCGGCTGTTCCAACTCCAGGCATGATAAACGTACCGAGCAATCCACCGACCGCGCTTCCAAGTCCAGCGCCCGCCGCCTTGCTCGCGTTGGACCCTCCCAGTGCTGCCTGATACTGCGACTCGGCAGCCCCACTAAGATCTGGTCCCGCAGTTGCACCCTGACCCTGGAAGCTACTGAACTGCGGAGCCTGCACCTGATTGCCGCGCAGGATAGCATTCAGCTCGCTCAACGGAAGGTTGCGCTCGTACGCTTGCTCGGTCAGTTGCTGCTGCCGACCCTGCTGGCGCTGAGCGTACTCCGCCATCTGCTGCTGTCTGCCCTGGAGTTGCCTCCCGGTGATGTCTCCGTAAGCGCCCATCGCAGACAGCAAGGCTTCCCGGTTAGCGGCGTTCTCCGACTCATTGAGTTGCTGTTGAACGTCGCCCTCCGCCTCGCTGCCCAACGTGATGCCCTGAGAAGCGAGCCGCTGTTGCGCTGCTGAGCGTTGCTTCTGCAAGCCAGGATTCAGGCGCTCCATCATTGCGTCTTGAATCTGCTGGACTGCGCCGAAGCCTAGTTCCGGCATTGCTCCCAGGTTTTGCTGCTCCATCGGGCCAAGGTCGGTGTATGGCTTGTCCATACTCTCCTCGACCCTGCCCATGTACTTCGTGCCCAGATCGGACATATACCTCTGGACATTTTGCTGACTTTCCAACGCGGCTTGCGTATCCGGGTCAAGCTCGACGTTCTGTACCCACTCGTCGGTGCCCGGAGTGTTGTACCACGAAGACGTACCGAACGGCGTAACCTGAGTCGGCCGGTTTGCGGCAGTTGCCGCCCGCGCCATCTCCAGATTACCCGCCGCTGTCTGCTGAGCAGCTTGAGTGTAGTCAGGTGGGGAAGGACTCGATTTTCCGCCCATTATCTATGTCCCGGTTGAGTATTAAACTGAGCGGCTATCGGCATTCCCTGCTGACTTCCGCCACCACCCCACTGCTGAGAATTGTACGCCCAGTTCTGCGCCGTGGCGTTTCTCGCTGCCTGAGCCGCCTGCTTCTGAGCGTCAATCTGTTGCTGAACCTTCGCCATTGCTGCGTCGCGGCGCAGAGCGGCGGCGTTCGCGAACGCCTGCGCTTGTGGCGACAAGCGGTTGAACGTAGCCTGTGAACTACCTTTATTCGCCACAGCTAGCGGCAAGGGGATATTGACCGGCTTCGCCTTCGCGTAGAGTGCCCCGATGTCCGCGTTGCTCGGAGCGGCGGCGACCACACCTTGTCGTCCTGGCGTGGAGGTGTCGTACTGGACCTGTCCTGGCTGGAGTTGCTGCGGCATGACTCCGGCCTGGAACTTGTTTCCGCCGAATGTGGGCGGAGTCCAGCTCAGCGGCTTGTACGACTGCGACGCAGTGCCAGTCGGCTGAGCAGCCTTCGCCGCCGCTAGCTTGTCATACGCTGATGGCGCGCTTGCCTTCATGATGTATCGGCTCCAACCATCGACAATCCGCACGGTCCATGCGCAGCAGGAACATACTGCCGTCCGGGTGCGCGTCCTTTAACTCAACCACGTCCTTGAACCCCAAGTGCCGATCGAACCGCAAGGCTTCTTCGTTGCCGGACGGCACCAGCCCGAACACACAGTTCAGGCCGCAGATGGTGAACGGATAATTAAAAGCTGCGAACAACAGTTCGCGAGTAAGCCACCTTCCGTCACCGCAAACGTGCATCATACAGCTTGCCTGATTCCAGTTGTCGTACCCGACAACGCCACGTATCTGAGCGCCTTCCACGCGCGAGAGTGTGCGAAAGTGGGTCGTCGGCGCGTATTGCAACCGATGGCAGATCCAGCTTGCGTACAGACCAAACGGGTCTTTGTCAAATACGATCATAGCCCCGCGCCCGGAGTAAATATCCAGTCTGTGGCAATCCAGAACGTTTCGTCAGTGGCTCGACCTCTTAAACGGATAGAGCATGCGTATCCTTCGCCCCCAACTGTGGTCCATTCGCGGTTGACCAGCAAGCCAGAACCCCACAGTCCTGAGTCCCACAGGTCTGCGTCCCAGAAAGCAGCGTCCACAGCCGCAATAGCAAGATCGCCGAATACAGTTTCCACGTTGTAGTCGAACAGCACACCAACGAGAATGTTGGGAATTGCTCCAGAAACTATAGACGGCCGAACCATGGACACGTACTTCGGCCCCGAATGTTCAAGGATGCTGAATGCCTGTTGTGCCTCAAACTCAATCGCCGAACCACCGGAACCGTCTAAGGCTACGCCGTCCAGGAAGCCTGTGAGACCTTGGTAGACAACGCCATCCGCTGTGCCAAAGAACATGTCCTGCCGAAACAGCCGCCAGCACAGAGCATCAAAGCCCTCTAGCGTAGACCACGCCTTCGTGACGGACTGTCCGGCAAATTGGAAAATGCCGCTGTCTGTTGTTGGCGTGTTCAACAACACTAGATTCAATGCCGGATACTCAATGACCTGCCAGCCATACTCGTCTTGGTTGCCGGAAAGGGTCACAGCCAACAGACGCTGAATCTTGGCGCTCAATTGCCTGGAAGAATCCATGCCAATTTCGGCATCCTGAGTCGCAAGGTTCAGGCTGATTAGAGCCTGCTCCGTAAGCAGCAACAGATCGCCAGAAGTATTGGCACCGAAGTTGTATCCGACTGGAGCACCGATGAAGTTTACGCTAGTGAGCGCCCACGTACTAGCCGACGCCGGGTCGATGCCCGCGTAAATCGCAAGTTGCCCCTCGCTCGTAACTACAACTAGGGAGTTCTGTGGCCCGCCGCCAGTGTCTTTAGACCACGTAAAGATGCCGACCAGATAACCGCCTTTGTCGAAAATCGGGCCGAAGTCGAACTTAGTGACCGTGCCATAGACCGCGTCTGTCGGCAAGTACCATCCCTTCATGGTATTCTTCTCGACAAACCACAGCCTCTTCTGGTGAATACAGACGGAAATGAAAAGGTTGGGATTGACGCCAGCTATCGTGTACGGAGTTACGCCATCTCCTAAAGTCAATCGCGTGAGGCCCGCCGTCGCGTTGTAGACAATGGGGTTGTCAAAACCGCTGACCGCGACCATATGTTGTCCAGCGGAATTGGCGAACTGTGTCTGCCGCCACTGCGCGGTCGCCAGCCCGGAAATGTCCGCCGGATCACCCGTATAGTCGTCAGCAGTTGTGATTTCCTTCATCCACCGGATGGTGCTGTTGTCTAGCACGGCCCACATCTTAGAGCCGGTGCCTGATACCCAAGTGAGTATAGTTTGGACTTCGCCAGCCAGACCAGTCGCGTGCTCGATGTAACCCCGACGCACGCCGACGCCGTAAGGCTCCACAATCATATTCTTTAGGAGGGGAGCGTCCTCCGGTTTCATAGTGATAAGCGTGTCGCGCGCGTTTAGCCCGCCGACCGGGGAGGGGATAGTCGCTGGCTGGTTGACGCGCGGAACAGCTCTTTTAGGAATCGCGGGCATTAGGTGTTCCAGTTACCGTCTGGGACATTATTGACCGTCAAGAGTCCTATGTTGGGTCTGCGTGACAGGTTCAGTACGGGAGCGCCTTTGTCCTTTCCAATAAGGCCGAAGTACACCCGCAGGAAGTCGTCCTTGAACGCCGTGGTGTCAAAGCCCTTCGTTTCCCAGAATTTCAGCTTGGCGTACTTTTGGAGCAGGAACGGGTCCAGCCGGACAACATTGTCGCTGTTCTGTACGGTGCGATACTCCTCGCTGCCATCAGTGCTTTCCACCCACATCCCACTGATGTACTCCATGCTCAAGGTGGAAGTTTCCGTCGAGGGAAACACTTGGAACTTGTTCGCGCGCACGCGGTAGCGTATGCGAGGTCCAGCCACCCCAATGTTCCCTTCGTTAACCCACTTCCACTCTTGGGCACTCGTCGGCCCCATGAGCGGCCAATGATTTGTCGAGTCCCACTGTGTCTGGTCTTCGAAGTACTCCCAGTCGTCGGGCAGGTCGTACTCACCAGTAAGCCCAGTCAACGTCACCGTGAAGTCCCGGCTGAGTTGCTGCCAAGGATACGTGAGAACTAACTCTCTCCCCGCGGAGTTAATCAGCGCGGTAAGGTTGAGACCTGTAGCATCCGTCACGCTAGATTGCAGGCTGAACTCCGCCTGAATAGCGTTGATTATGCCAGCAACCGTGTCGCGAGGAGGATAAGCCATGGATCACTTCTTCGCAAGTAGTTGGTCCAGTTTCTGCCCCATAGCCGCGAGGTTCTGCTCCAGGGAAGAAATCTTTGCGTCTCGCTCCTTCAGGGCACCTTCCAAGCGGGTCTTCTCGGCCTCGCTAGAAGCAGAATCCAGGAAGGCTTTTGCTTTCTGCTTGAGCGACTGAAACCCCGAGAACTTTTGCGCGATGGTGTCGGGCGCATCGATAATCTGCTCTACCGTGGTGATGTGGAAAAACTTAAGCTCCTCCACCTGACCGATAGAAAGCCACGGAACCATGTTAATCGGCGTCCCGCTCACTGCTTGTTCCTGGGAGGCCTTGTACTGCGCCCACTGCTCGGGGAACCGGCGCTGATATTCGACGGTTACTTCCGTGCGGAAGTCATCACGCGAACCGGGCGTGATGATGCGAATGTAGTCGATCTCATCGTAAATGGCGCGACCTTCCTGGTTGCTCTTAAATTCGTTGAAAATCGCATTCTTGTAAAATTTGGCGATAAGACGCTTGTCACTCGCGTACTTTGGATTCAGTACGTCTTGGTCGCTGAACTGCAAGTTTGAAATCACTGCTGCCACTGTAGTCTCCTATTTCTTGGCCCTTGCTGAAGAAGCAGTCGTCCGATGTGCGGGTGCTGGAGGAGCCGCCCGCTGAGTCGTTGTTCCGCCTCTCATGGGCACATTCTCGACCGCGAATACGCCATCCTTAAATGTAAAGGATACGCCATCGGAGTCTGTGTTCACATAAATCTGGAACAGCGGATTAACCGCCGCCGTAACGACCCCTGTTATCAACAACGTTTCTGGTTTTGTCGGGCCTCCGCACGTGATTGTACTCTTAAACTGTGTCGCTACGCCGTTGTTGGCGAGCTGCCCGGTGATGATTTTACCCTGCGGTCCGTACACGTCCACACTGCAAACGATACGGCTAGAGCAGGTTTGACTGGGCCGGGAAATGGACCCGTTGGTCGCAGACAGTGTGAATTCTGGCGAGTCTGCACGCTGGATGTCTGTCCAAGCCAAGGGGAGCGCAGCAATGTTCACCAGTTTAGTGATGCCTGTCGGCGAGTCCGTAAGAACGCCGTAGGCCGGACGCATGGTATCCAGGAAGTCGGTAATCATGGTTCGCACGTCAGCCGGACTGATGTCAGCCGTGGTATTGTCCGCCAACGTCGCCGCCGCTTGCGCACTCAAGTCGAAGAATGTTTTACGAGCCATAGCCTGTGTCAAACCCTGTGTCAAAGCCAGAACTTTGAGAAGGAGTGCCCACCTTAGTCACCGCGAGCCTGCCGTCCGCAGTAAAGGGGAGCCCATTCCAGTAAGACTGAATAGGCGCTGTTTCCTCGATTCGCAGACCCTTTTCCAACCTACCGCGTACAGGAGGACTAGTCTGCACACACAATCGTCCGTCCAGCCCGTAGCCAATTTCGTCGTTAAAAAATGGTGGATTGAGGTTGTTCTCAAAACACGCATTGCCATCCTTGTCCACCGGCGTCAAACTTCCAGGTGGAGAAACGGGCGCAGCCTCAGTAACCAGGACGCGCCCGTTCTTGTCAAACTTAAGCTGACCTGCAACAATCACGTAATCGGTCCCTGCATGGAAATACGATTGCAGACAACGAGGTTCCAAAAGTTCGTGGAGTCGTTGTACGTGGCGGTCGCGCTAATGCTGCCGGTCGCGGTCGCCGCGTTGTTAAGCGTGACGTCCTTGCCGGTAATGGAATTGATAACGCTGCTCGCCGCGATACCTGTACCCGTGATTGCCAGACCAGGGAACCAGCCGTCAACGTTCGGCGGCCGAATGGTAGTAGAACCGTTTTCCGTGAGCGTACCGGCCTTGACGACCGTAGTGGTCGCCGCGACCGTGACACGCGCGTTGTTGAGCTGCTTACCTGCCGCGAGCGTGCCTGCCTGTCCCGCTGCCACGATACCGATTGCGGTATTCGCCGCAATGGACGCGGCGGACCAGACTGGTGCTTGCCCGCTGATCAGACACCACACGTACTGAGCGGAGGCCGAAGAAGGCACAACGTTCGTGCAAATCGCCGCTGCTTTGCCGAGGATGGCCGTGTTCGCCATCAGCGCAGCCAGGAACTGAGTGGCTACGTCGTAGGAAAATACCGCTCCAACCTTGACTGCCGTGGACAAAGGAGCCTGCAGATAAATGAACTCTGCTCCACCCCAATACGGATCTGTGGCATTGGCGATGAGGCCAAGAGGATGCCGCTGAGTCGTGTCCGGCACACCGCTCCAACTAATAGGCGTCATGCCAATCAGTTGATCAACTGCTGAATATCCCATGATTAGCTCCTTACTCGAACATTTTGCCCTGGAACTGAAGGCCATCCGAGGTCAGATTCCCTGCGAAGGCCAAGATCGTAACGTGCGCGTCTTGGTTCACAGAGTAACGATCTCCGGGCTTCAGCGACGTGAAGTTCCGGTCAGCATGCGGCCGGAAGAACAGATGCTTCGTGTTGAGGAAGTACGCGGTACTTGACGGCATGAATCCGCCAATACCGCCATCCAACACGACATCCGCATCCATGAACTTCACAGTCACGAATCCAAGGTTAGCAGTGCCAGAATCGGTGAACCGCTGGATTGCCTGAAGGGACGCCATATAGAAGCCCCAATAGGTGTTATCCACGATAATCAGGTTCGGCCGGTCACTCCCGCGCACGAGCGATGCCCACAGGCGGTTGAAATAGCTCTGAATATTGGAAGCGGTAGTCGCTGCGCCGCCGGTCGTTGTGGCCTTGAAAATCTTGCTGCGCCAGAACGTCCACGTCGCGCGATCGATGCCCCCGACTGTGCTGGTGGTCGGGTCGGTTGGGACTTGTTTCAGCAGGCCGTCCAGTTCCTTGCCGCCGGAACCTGTACCATCGCTGTAGATAGAAGCCGCGATCAAGTTCGCCATTGTGCTTTCGGCGACCGTGATACGCGATTCCATCAGGTCAATCATCTGTTCCTTACCATTGTTCTGGAGTTCTTCCAGGCCGGAGATGGTGACAGGACAGGCTGCTTGCTTGATGGTATACTCCGCCGAGCTGATGACGTCTTGCGCCGCCACAGGCAGAGTCTCGTAGCCGGAATACCATCCTGCATTGCCGTTCTCAGCAAACGACAGTTCCTGCATGATGGTATTGCCGCCAGAGAATGTCTTCTGGTTGCCGCCCTTCTTGAGATACGCCAGAAGAGCGTTGTTCTTTGTTACGTTATCGCTGATGACCTTCGTTCGTGACTGAATGGTCGTCGCAATAATGTCCGTTATGGACGTGTTCGCGAATGCCATAATTTGACTCCATCGTCAGAAGAACCGTAGGGGGTTCGTAGGATTTCAAAGTTTCTTGAATTTCCGCAGACGATGGGTGCTGAGAGCCAGTCACTTCGTCAAAATCCGTTGGACGTGAGAGCCTAACTCTCGTCCACTTCACAATACGCTTCTGCTTCGGGCGAAGCGGTGCCCGATACTTATGTTGTCGTATCTCCGTGGTCGACTTTAGCCGTACAGGAAGAAAAAGGAACGTTAGGCTCACATGCGTCTCGAGTTGACTGCAATAGAATGCTCTAATGTCGCACGCAAATCCGTCGGATCGACACTGTTCGGTGGGGTGCCCGTAGGAGCACCTCCGACGCTGACGGAAGCTGCCTTAGCGCGCTGAGCTTCCTGTGTCGTCCGCTGAAGTTGTTGTTTGTGCATTTCCCCGACTACTAATGGGCCGATTTCTGGGTGAGCAGCCGCAGCCCTAGCATACGCTTGAGGTAGAGTTAATGCAAGCCCTCTTGCAGCCGCTAGATCTATCATGTCCGCCATGTCTTCCCGCAAGTCCTCGTAGTACGGAAAGTTGGGGTCCGTAGCCATATTGCCGACCATTTCGTCGGCTTTCTGCTGCTGTTGCTGCTCCAACGACCGATGTTGCTGTTGCTGCTGTTGCATGAAACCGAACACAGGCTGGAGAGCTTGCTCGATCTCCCGCCGGATAACTGTTTGCGGATCATTCTGTTGAGTCACCCGCCCGGACAAGACGCTGTCCAAAGTGGGGATATCAATGTCATAATCCTGAATAATCTTCGCCAAATACTGAGCCCGGTCCACTTTGGACGAAGAACTCAATATGCGGTCAGCCTCGAACAGCCTCTGCGCCGCTTGGATGGGATTTACGCCCACATTCTGCATGCGCGGGAGGTACGGCTGGATCATACGTGCGTATTCGTCGGAGAACCCCTTCAATCCGGCGTACTGGCGAAGCTGACCGTCTATGTCCCGCTCACGCCGAAGAACTTCTTGGCGAACCGGGAGAGGAAGCTTGTTCCACTCACTCCTGGCGTCTCCTTTCCAGGAGGCGGGGGGTCGGTCGACTCGTGCTCGAGCGGCTTCCTCGGATTTCGTTTCCGTTTTTCCGATCTTATCCGTGCCCTCAGGAAGTTTTTCTGTCGTGGCATCTTTTTGCTCTAAGTACGGTTTTTTCTCCTCCTCCTTCGGAGGCGGTGAGGTCTCCGACGCCGGGGAGGTCTGCGATTTCTCCGCTGGATCAGAGCTCGGAGGCTCTGGGGTAAGAGAAGCAGATTGGGAAGGCGTCGGAGCCTCGTTCGTCGTCGACTCCACTGTACTTACAGCGGATTCGATCGTGTCACGCAGGCTAGGAACGGTTTCGTCTGGCATGTTCAAACTCGTATGCTAATTTTTCTCTAATTTCGCGTTTTTCTGCTTCTGTGTGTTTCCAGTCGGAAACAGCATGCAGAGGGGGCAGACCGGCGAGGTCTTGTGTAGGAACAACGTCGTGAATCCTACAGTGTTCCCTAAGACCAGCGCGCCCACTAACGACAGATCCGTCAATAGGGCTGACAAAGTCCGGTATGTCGGGAACAATAAAAAAGGTCCCACCTCTGTCGAATCCCACAGCTTCATTGGATTGTTGGTCCACCGGGATTAGGTTGCCCTCCTGGTCCTGTACCCAACGCTTGCGCATTCTGAACCACCTGTTGATGTAGAGCTTTGACCGCCGACTGCTGCATGTCGGCCTGAGTTTTCGCTCGTTTGCTTTGGATGTCAGCCTGGGTCTTCGCCACAGTGGACATGACATCCGCCTTAGTCTTCATTTGCATTCCCTGTACGTCCGCTTGCGCTTTAATCATCGCCGGATCAGGCGGTTTCGGTGGCGGGTTCTGCACTGCCTGTTCCATGTCCTTCAGCGCCTTGTCGATCGCTCCTTCGATTTCTTTGCTTACCCGGAATCCCGATATGCCGAACTTTAAAAGCGTGATAGAAAGTGGGATAAGCTGAGGGGTAGCGGCAAGAGCTTGTACTGCCTTCTCCATGTACGTCGATACGGCACCGAGAAACTCAATGCGTTCCTGTTTTTCCTTGGAATAATCAACCTGAGCCATGGAGTCCGGCTGGATAGAAATTCGCCACTGAAAAGCCCCCGGATTTTTGAGGAGCTGAAGGGCTGCGGGCACCAAGGGACGGTCGGCCTCGTCCATATTCTCACAATTCGCCTTTTTCTCGAGGATTTCGGGCGTATAGTGACGCGCGGCAATCTCTCCTTTAATGCGAAGGATTTCTGTACCAAACTCAACGATACTGCTCTGTAGAGACTGAATCCTGACTGACGCGAATTGAGCTTTAAGCTCCTGCGCGCCCAAGGTTTCGCTCGCTTTTGTAGCGCCGCGTACGATGTCAGCAATACCAGTGAGCTCGTAGATTTGTTGTTTGAGGTCTTCTCGGGCTTTTCGGAGTTGCTCCATGGCGGCGACCACCATGTCGAGTGGTAGCCAGTCAATCTGTCCCTTGATGCCACCCTTCTCGGCAAACATCGCCCAATTATCAACCGGGATGAGTGTATTCTCATTGCCCTTCAGCAGTTTCTGAACACCTTCCGACGATCGGTCGTAAACGCCTACGACCTTACACGCATCTACGAGTAAGCCAATGCGCGTGTTGACGATGTCCAGTGCGTTATACTGATCCTGCCAAAGCACAAGATCCGGAGTCGGTACGAGCCGAGACGTAGTCGTAGTCGCGAATAGCGGCTTAGGCGCAGGATCGAAATTTGTAATGCTGAGTGGGTCTTGCCTCTTGTCCAGGAGATAGTCACACTCTGGACAAACCCAGTAGACACACCGCTTCTCTCGATCCCAAATCTCGAAGACTTCTGCTTGCTTGAAGATAAGCTCTTCTGGCTTGACTGCATTGGTGTCGTCCGACGATTTCTTCTTGCCTCCCAGCGGAATTTTACGCCCAATCTCTTCCCCGAACCGAGCAACCAACTTATCTCGGTTCATCATCACTCTTCTGCCTATCCAACGACGCTCTTCCCAGGTGCGGCACGGCGACCAAAGGAAGTCTTTGAAATGTACGTGCTCCGTCCTCGTTTGCTGGTCTACAACTTGCTCATAAGCTTCTTGTTGGACCACGTTGCCCATCTCGTCGGGAGCATTGGTGGCTCCCTGTATAGCCTGAGTCGTAGTTTCCAGCCTACACCAAGCAGCTCCCAAGCCGGGTACGAGGCGGTTCTGAATGGCATCCCGCATAGCTGGGTCGAAATCAGGGCGGGGAGAGTCGAGGTCTTGTTGGAGCACTCTCTGCAGGATATTCGCAGCAACGCGGGCAACGTCGTCGCTGGAATCCTTAAAAGTCCGGCCAACCTCCACTTTAGGTATGGAGTTATAGAGTGCAGACTGCATAATCTGCACATTTGAAGTGTAAATGTTAAACCGCTCCTCGGGGGACTCAACCGCATCTCTATTGTCCAAGTAGCGATTCTCACACTCGTCTCCCTGCCGCCACCACTCGTCAAGCTCTTTCTGAGCCAGCTTGATTTCCTGCTTCCAACGCTTGCACTCTCCGTGCGGCTCCTTAGTCTCGTAGTCGGAGAGACTATCTATTATGCCGGAAGAACTACCTGACCCCGCCGCTTCATCGTATTGGCTCATCGGACGCTATTTCCGCAGCGGGATGTCAATCCCGACCAGACTGAGTAGGAGTAAAATAAGGAGCACTACGAAAATAACGTTGACGATTACTTTACCGGGAGGAGGGAAGGGGACGTAGGTGATAATGAGCCACCACACCAGTCCGAGCACGACTAGGTAGATGAGTAGTGTCACTAAACTCATGCTTGTACTCCCCGGTTGACTGGGCTATACTACGCCTGCGGGTGCCCCCGCGCAAGCACTTTATGAAAAAGAGGACAAATGACGGAGGTTTAATGTCTACGATAACATCACCGGAAATTATATCCAAAATCATAGCCGGAAATGGGTTCTATCCCGGCGATGAGCACCTGGAGCCCGTAGTTCGCATCATCAAGTACACAAACGCTTGGGGAGGGACGTGTTTCGGTACGGAGTTTCCCTGGGAAGCTGGCAAGTATCGCGCGAGTGAGTATGTAAACGATCCGGAGCTATACTGGGAACTACCCAACTGGGAGAAGAAATATGGGCACCGATAAGACAACCAAGGAAGAACGGCAAAGACGTCTCACGGAGAAATTTGTAGAAATAGCGGAAAGCCGTCCGAGCCGCATTATAGATGGTCGCCATTATTGGAGTTTCGACGACGTTTTAGTCTGCATGTACGACGCCCGAATAATGACGTTAGACGAAATGGGCGAGGAACTCAAATCCTTCTCACCACGGACCGAGCCTTCTCTCGGTCTGCAAATAGGTTCTCCAAACAGTAGTCCGCGGACTTCGGAGTAGCGTCGATGGCGATTGTGGGGGTGTGCGCCCGCGCTATAATCGCGAAGTAACGGAACGCGTCCGCGTAATGGGAGGTCCAGTCGTGGAGTGGCTTTTCGCGGTAGGTCTTCAGGTCCTCGTCCCACGGTCGTTGGTATTGTTTGAGAGCTTCGACACCGTCAAGAGTACCGGGAGTCGCGAAGTAGCAATACGGCAGGACCTTCCTGGCGGCGGCTATACCGTCGTGAACGAACATATTCGGGACTATGCGGGGCCGAATCCCCGCATACAGAAACTGTTCAACTATGGACTTTCCCGTCTGGAGAGTCTTTGCCTTAGCGTCATGTGGCAACCAGACTTCACCCAAGTTCGGAAGGAGAAGCAGTTTGTTGATATACTCATCGATAGGCTTGAAGTGATCCGAGAAAGTGTAAGAGAGAAGAAACCCATCTGGACGCGTCTGCCAGAACCAAAAGGCCGTGTCGTCGTGGAAGCCGAGGTCACAGACAGCGTGAACTGGGAATTCCGGGTCGGTATGGTACTCCGGGCCGACACGCCCCTCTTCTTCCGCGACTCTCATTTCCTTCCCGTAGACCGCTCCCCGGAGGGCGGCATCGAAGGAGCATTCGTACTCCTGCGCGTACTCGTCCTCGTCCATCAACCGTCGTTGTTCTTCCAACTCGAAGGAGCTTAACAAATGCGTTTGACTAGCTTTGAGACAGAGATAGAACCACTCGTCTGGATTTCGGAGGGCGTGCGCAACTACATCGTGGAAGTGATTCTTCCCCGTTGGAGTCCCAATGAAAGTCGCCCACCCGCGCCGGTCCGCGAGAGTTGGAAGGACCACGCTGGACCACACCGAGGGCCGCATCATCCCGAACTCATCAAGTATCACCCCATCATTATAGACACCTCGCATAGCATCGGCATTGTCCGATCCGTACAGCCGGACGGTCGCGTGATTGTGACCCAGCCGAACGGAGAGCTCGCTTTCCAGGACTCTGTCGGCGGCCGGACCGGCATAATGTTTCAAATAGTCCCACGCGATGCTCTTTG